>Ga0075436_100000801_pt1 | contig 20860 bp, 14 predicted proteins | sample RhiMethybrSRZTD5_FD_75303 | JGI IMG/M metagenome (GOLD analysis project Ga0075436, IMG submission 75303) | Populus rhizosphere microbial communities from Tennessee, USA - Rhizosphere MetaG P. TD hybrid SRZTD5 | ecosystem: Host-associated > Plants > Roots > Rhizosphere > Soil | place: USA...
GACACGGTCAACCCGAAGCTCGCGACCGGCGAGGTCGAGGTGCTGGCACGCGACATCCGGATCCTGAACGAAGCGAGGACGCCGCCGTTTCAAATCGTCGAGGACACGCCGGTGTCCGAGGACGTGCGGCTGCGGTACCGCTACCTCGATCTCCGGCGTCCGCGGCTGCAGACCAACATCGGGCTGCGTCACCGCGTGACGATGGCGGTGCGAAAATATTTCGACGCGAACGGCTTCTGGGAAATCGAGACGCCGATCCTGGCGAAATCGACGCCCGAAGGAGCCCGCGACTTCCTCGTGCCGAGCCGCGTGCATCCCGGTGAGTTCTACGCGCTGCCGCAGTCGCCGCAGATCTTCAAGCAGATCCTGATGATCTCCGGCATGGATCGGTACTTCCAGATCGTCCGCTGCTTTCGCGACGAGGATCAGCGCGCCGATCGCCAGCTCGAGTTCACGCAGATCGACGTGGAGATGTCGTTCGCGCGGCAGGAATCGGTGTACGCGCTGATCGAGCCGCTCATGCGGCAGATCCTCAAGGAGATCGGCCGCGACGTGACGACGCCGATGCGGCGCATGCCGTACGCCGAGGCGATTGCGAAGTACGGGTCGGACAAGCCCGACCTGCGGTTCGGACTGGAGATCCGCGATCTGTCCGACGTGTTCCGCGACTCCGAGTTCCGCGTGTTCAAGCAGATCGTCGCCGAGGGCGGCGTCGTGCGCGGCATCGCGCTCCCCGGCGGCAACAAATACACGCGCAGCCAGATCGACGTCCTCGTCGATCTGGCGAAGCAGATGGGATTCAGCGGGCTGATCTGGGTGCGGCCCGGCGAGCCGCCGACGAGTTCCGTGAAGGCGCTGACCGAGGCGACGTTGCGCGCGGCGCTCGAGAAGGCCGGCGCGACCGCCAACGATCTGCTGCTGCTCGCCGCCGGCCCGGCGGACGCCACGTCGAAGCTGCTCGGTCAGCTGCGACTCGCGCTCGCGAAAAAAGAGAATCTCGCGAGACCCGACGCGTTCGAGTTCCTGTGGGTCACCGATTTCCCGCTCCTCGAATATCACGAGGAGGACCAGCGCTGGTACTCGATGCACCACCCGTTCACCTCGCCGCTCGACGCGGACATCGAGAAGCTGGAGAGCGATCCGGGCGGCGTGCGCGCGAAGGCGTACGATCTCGTGCTGAACGGCAGCGAGATCGGCGGCGGCAGCATCCGTATTCACGACGCGGCGCTGCAGGTGCGCATGTTCAAACGGCTGGGCATCACCGACGAAGAGGCGAAGGACCGGTTCGGCTTCTTCCTGGAGGCGCTCGAGTACGGGACGCCGCCGCACGGTGGCATCGCGCTTGGAGTGGATCGCATCGTGGCGATTCTCGCGGGCGAGTCATCCATACGCGAGGTCATCGCGTTTCCGAAGACCGCAAATGCGGTCGATTTGATGGCCGGCGCCCCGTCGCCCGTGGATGCCGGACAGTTGCGTGAACTCCATTTGAAGACCCAGAATTGACCCTGATGAAACGTATTACCGTCCCCGAAGAAGGGATTGAGACGCTGTTCGGCTCGTACGACGAAAACCTCAAGCATCTCGAAGCGCTGTTCAACGTTCGCATCCGCACGCAGGGGCACGACCTGCTCGTCGAAGGCGAATCGCCAAATCTCGACAAAGTCGACCGGATCGTCGATCAGCTGTCGTCGCTGATGCGCGACGGCTACAAGCTCTCGAACAAGGACGTCAAGACCGCGTCGGATCTCGTCGCCCAGAACGACGACGTGGACCTGCGCGATCATTTTCTGAAGGGCAGCCTCACGCCGGCGGGGAAGCGCCGCGTCGCGCCGAAGACCGTGAACCAGCGGCGCTACCTCGACGCGATCGATCAGCACGACATCGTCTTCGGCATCGGACCCGCGGGCACGGGCAAGACGTATCTCGCGATGGCGCAGGCCGTGGCGTTTCTCGTGGCCAAGAAAGTGAGCCGCATCATCCTCGCGCGGCCGGCCGTCGAGGCAGGCGAGAAGCTCGGCTTCCTGCCCGGCGATCTGCAGGAGAAAGTGAATCCGTATCTGCGGCCGCTCTACGATGCGTTGTACGACATGCTCGACGTCGAGCGGGTGGCGCGCTATATCGAGCGGGGCACGATCGAGATCGCGCCGATTGCCTTCATGCGCGGCCGGACGCTCAACGATTCGTTCGTCATCCTGGACGAGGCGCAGAACACCACCTCCGAGCAGATGAAGATGTTCCTCACGCGTCTCGGATTCGGCGCGAAAGCCGTGATCACGGGTGATGTGACGCAGATCGATCTGCCGGCCGGACGGACCTCGGGTCTGGTCGAGGCGATGAAGGTGGTCAGTGCAATCGAGGGGATCGACTTCGTCTACTTCGACGAGCGCGACGTCGTCCGCCATAAGCTCGTGCAGCAGATCGTCAGGGCCTACGAGAAGTTCACGAACGGCAGCGGCGGCGGGCATCCGCCCGCCCGGACGTGACCGCGATGGACGAGGCGCACCAACGCCTGCGCGTGGTGGTGGCTGACGAGCGCGGCCGCCGGCTGCGCGCGAACGGGCTTGCCGCGTGGCTGCGCCGCGTCGCGCCGGCCGCGGCGCGCGGCACGATCGGCATCGCAATCGTCAGCGACGCGCGCATGCGCGCGCTCAACCGCACGTACCGCCGCAAGGATTACGCGACCGACGTGCTGAGTTTCTCTGCCGACATCAGCTTGCCACCACGGAGCATGCGGAGGACACGGAGCAAAGGTACCTCTGCGTCGTCAGCGGTCTCCGCGGTCACGCGTTACCTCGGCGAGGTCGTCGTCGCGCGCGGCGTGGCGCGGCGGCAGGCACGCGACGCGGGGCACAGCGAGCGTGACGAGCTGCGGCTCCTCGCGCTGCACGGGCTGCTTCATCTGCTCGGGTACGATCACGAACGCGACAACGGGCGGATGTGCCGCGTCGAGGCGCGGCTGCGGCGCAAGGGCGGGCTGCGCCGCGGCCTCATCGAACGGGCCGCGGAATCATGATTCCGCTCGCCATCTTCCTGCTCGCGTGCGTGGCGGTGTACCTCGGGGCCATCGACGCGGCGTTCAGCACGTTGATGCGGCTGCCGCTCCGGTTCGTTGCCGAGCGCAGCGGACGGCCGGGACATCTCGGCGACTACCTCGACGATCCGCTGCTGCTCTTCATTCCGGTCCGGCTGCTGCTGGGCATCGTGACCGGCGCGGCGACCGTGCTGATCGCGCGCGTGGTCGGGATCGACGGCGCGCACACGTTCGTGGCGGTACTGCTCTCGATCGCGGCGTTCGTGTTCATCTGCGAGCAGCTGTTGCCGTTGTTGATCGTCGGCCGCGATCCCGAGCGGGTGCTCGAGATCCTGCTGCCGTCGTTCGCGCCGATCGGCCGCCTGCTCGGACCGCTGACGCGCCGCATCGCGCAATCGGTCGTGTCGGCGAAACGCAACGCGTCCGCAACCGTCGCGCCGGAAGAAGCGGCCGAGGAGGCGAACCAAACCGCGAAGGCCTACATCGACACGGCCGCCGAGGAAGGTCTCATCGAAACCGAGGAGCGGCGCCTGCTGCAGAGCATCGTCGATTTCGGCGACACGCTCGTCCGCGAGGTGATGACGCCGCGCCCCGACATCGTCGCCATCCCGTACTCCGCGTCGATTGCCGACGTGCGCGTGCTGTTCCGGGAGCAGGAGTACTCGAGGTTTCCGGTCTATCGCGAGAGCCTCGACAACATCGCCGGGTTCGTGTTCGTCAAGGATCTCGTCGCGCTGGAGGCATCCGACGACTCGGGTCCGATCACCGGCCTGCTGCGGCCCGCGGTCGTCGTGCCCGAGACCAAGCGCGTGCCGGAACTGCTGAAGCAGTTCCAGCGGCAGCAGACGCAGATCGCGGTCGTCGTCGACGAATACGGCGGCACGGCGGGACTGGTGACGATCGAGGATCTCCTCGAAGAGATCGTCGGCGAAATCCGCGACGAGTACGACGTCGAGTCGGAACCGATCGTCGACGAAGGCAACGGCAGCTTCATCTTCAGCGGCAAGGTGAACATCGGCGCGCTCGCCGACCGGCTGAACGTGCAGATCGAGCGCGAAGGGTTCGAGACCGTCGGCGGCTACCTGCTCGCGCAGATCGGCCGCGTGCCCAACGTCGGTGAGCGCTTCGAGATCGATGGGTTGGGGGTCGAGATCCTCGATGCCGAGCGGCGCCGCATTAATAAGGTGAGGATCACGAAGCTCTCGACGGCGGAGAGCCCGGAGGACGTCGAAGAGAAATCGAGGCTGGTGTGAGGAATTTAGAATTTGGAATTTGGAATTTGGAATTGAATTTGGAATGTGGAATCGGCGTACGCATTCCAAATTCCAAATTCCAAATTCCAAATTGTGTTATATCCCCATGAAGTCTGGCTTTGTTTCCTTCGTCGGCCGCCCGAACGCCGGCAAGTCGACGCTTCTGAATCGGCTCGTCGGCACGAAGCTGGCGATCGTCTCGGACAAGCCGCAGACGACGAGGAATCGGATTCTGGGCGTGCGGAACTACGACAACGCGCAGGTCGTGTTCCTCGATACGCCGGGGATCCATCGGCCGCTGCACCGGATGAACGTGCGGATGGTCGACGCGGCAGTGGACACGATGCGCGAAGTCGATGTGCTCGGCCTCGTGGTCGATGTCACCGAGCCGCCGGGCAAAGGCGATCGGTTCGTGCTCAATCTGCTGAAGGACGTCAGCGCGCCGGTGTTCCTCATCCTCAACAAGATCGATCTGATCAAGAAGGTGCGGCTGCTGCCAATCATCCAGCAGTACAGCGAGCTCGGCACGTTCGCCGAGATCGTCCCGGTGTCGGCCGCGACGGGAGACAACGTCGATCGTCTGGAGCGCGCGATCCTCGAGCGTCTGCCCGAGGGCGAGCCGCTGTATCCACCGGATTTCCTCACCGATCAGCCGGAACGGTTCTTCGCCGCCGAGATCGTGCGTGAGAAAGTTCTGCAGTTCACCCATGCGGAGATTCCGTTCTCGAGCGCCGTCGTCATCGACAGGTTCGAGGAGCCGGACGACTCGGGAAAGCTGCTGCGGATCTACTGCACGATTCTGGTCGATCGCGAATCGCACAAGCCGATCGTCGTGGGACGCGGCGGAGAGATGATTAAACGGATCGGAACGGCGGCGCGGGAGGACCTCGAGCGGTTCTTCGACACGCGCGTGTTCCTGGATCTCCATGTGCGGGTGAAGTCGGAATGGCGTGAAGACGAACGCGTACTGGATGAGATGGGTCTGAAGTAGGATAGTAGCCCGCCTCTGGATGCCGCTGTATACCACCGACGCGTTGATTCTGCGGACCTACAAGCTCGGTGAGTCGGACGCCATCGTGGTGTTCCTCACGCGGGATCGCGGCAAGAAGCGCGGCGTCGCGAAGAACGCGCGCCAGAGCCGGCGGCGGTTCGGGGGCGCGCTCGAGCCGCTCACGTGCGGCCGCGTCGGCTACGTCGAGCGCGAACGCCGGGAGCTCGTGCACCTCAACTATGTCGAGCCGGTGCGGTCGCCGCTCGCGGCGGCCGACGGCGATGCGCTCGGCTACGTGGGATATTTCGCCGAGCTGATCGACGAATGGGCGCCCGAGGCCGACCCGAACGAGACGTTGTTCCGTCTCGGCGCCTCGATGGTGGATGCGATGGCCGGCGGCGTGCCGATCGAGCCGCTGGCGCGGTATTTCGAGTTCTGGCTGCTGCGACTGCAGGGTGTTTACGAACCGGATCCGCGGCTGTCGGACGACGCGCGCGCGTTTCTCACGGCGGCGCGGAACGTCAGCCCGTTCGCGCTGCGCGACATTCTCGTGTCGCGCTCGACGCTGCGCGAGCTCGAAGCGGCGCATCGTGCGCTCATCGAGATGCATCTCGAGAAGAATCTGAAGTCGGTGAGAGTGTTGCGGGAGATGAGACGGTAAGCGGTCCGAATGACCTTTCAGGGTTTGATTCTCAAGCTGTCGGAGTTCTGGGCGTCGCGCGGGTGTGCGCTGCAGCAGCCGCTCGACGTCGAGGTCGGCGCCGGCACCATGCATCCCGAGACGTTCCTTCGAGTGCTCGGGCCGGCGCACTGGAACGTCGCGTACGTGCAGCCGTCGCGCCGTCCCGCTGACGGCCGCTTCGGCGAGAATCCGAACCGGCTGTTCAAGCATCACCAGTTTCAGGTGATTCTCAAGCCGTCGCCCGACGAAGTGCAGCAGCTGTACCTCGAGAGCCTCGAGGCGTGCGGCATCAACCCGCGCCAGCACGACATCCGCTTCGAGGAAGACAACTGGGAATCGCCGACGCTCGGCGCCTGGGGCATCGGATGGCAGGTGATGTTCGACGGTCTCGAGATCACGCAGTTCACGTACTTTCAGCAGGCCGGCGGTATCGAGCTCGCGCCGGTATCCGCTGAGCTGACCTACGGACTCGAGCGGATCGCGATGGTCCTGCAGCGCGTCGACAGCGTCTACGATCTCGAGTGGGCCCCGGGCGTGAAGTATCGCGACGTCCGGCTCCGCGACGAGATCGAACAGTCGAAGTACGTGTTCAACAGTGGCGTCGCGCTGCCGCCGAATGAGTTCGGCCCGTTCCATCGCCGGCTCTTCGACGAGTACTACCGGCTCGCAGAGGCGCTGCTCGCATCAGGGTTGATCTGGCCCGCGCTCGAGCACACGCTCAAGTGCTCGCACATCTTCAACATCCTCGATTCGAGCAACAGCATCGGCGTCACCGAGCGCACGGCGTACATCCTGCGCGTCCGCCAGCTCGCTGTCGGAATCGCGAAGGCGTACGTGGAAGAGACCGGCTCGCTGCCCGCAAGTCCGGGCGGCGACGCGCACATGCCAGCGGCCGCGGACGCGTCCGCCGCAGCTCGCGCTGAGAGCGCGAGCGGAGGTGGATGATGGATCGGGAGCTGCTGCTCGAAGTGGGATGCGAGGAGCTGCCGGCCAGCTGGCTGCCCGCGCTCACGAATCAAATCGGGGAGATCATCGCCGCACAGCTGCGCGACCGTCGTCTCGCGCCGGAGTCGCCGGCCGAAACGTTCAGCACGCCGCGGCGCCTCACGGTCCGCATCGCGCGGGTCCCGGAACGTCAGACGGACTTCGAAGAGGTCGTGAACGGCCCGCCCGTTTCCGCCGGTTTCAAGCCTGACGGTTCGCCGACGCCGGCGGCCGCGGGATTTGCCGCGAAGCACGCCGTCGACGTCGCGGCGCTCGAACGGATCCAGACCGCGAAAGGCGAATATCTCGCGTATCGCAAACGCCTCCGCGGCAAGGCGGCTGTGGACGTCCTGCCCGACGTGCTCGGCGGCACGCTGCGCGGGCTCGCGTTTCCAAAGGCGATGCGCTGGGACGCGACGCTCGACGACGGCCGCGGCGAGCTGCTGTTCGGGCGGCCTATTCGCTGGATTCTTTTCCTGTACGGCGGCCGCGTCGTGCCGTTCACCATCGCGCGCACGTCGGCGGCGCAGACCGGTCAGGTGCAGGACGTGCCAACCGGCGCCGTCACGTACGGCCATCGATTTCTCACGACGAGCGGGCGGGCCGGGCGAGCGATCAAAGTGCGATCGTTCGACGAGTACCGCGCGCGGCTGCTCGAGAACTTCGTCATCCTGGAGCGCAGCGAGCGCCACAACAAGATCGCGCGCGAGCTCGACGCGAAGGCACAGCGCCTGCAGGGACGCGTCAGCCGGACGGTGCACAACGAGTCGGGGCTGCTGCAGGAAGTGCCCGATCTCGTGGAGTACCCGTCGGTCGTCGCCGGCACGTTCTCACTCGAGTTCCTCGAGCTGCCGGACGAAGTGCTGACGACGACGCTGATTCATCATCAGCATTACTTTCCGGTGGAGAGCGACGATCGCAGGCTGAAGAACGCGTTTCTCGCGGTCATCAACACCGAGCCGGACAACGAGCGCACGATCGCGCGCAACGCCGAGCGCGTCGTGACGGCGCGGCTGCGGGACGCGCGGTTCTTCTGGGAAGCGGATCGAAAGACGACGCTCGAATCGCGGATCGATCGGCTGGCCACGCTGCTCTTCCACAGGAAGCTCGGGACGTACAAGGAGAAGGCCGAGCGCATCGAGCGGCTCGCGGCCTGGATCGCCACCGAGGCGCTCGATACCGATCCGGCGACCGCGACGCACGCGGCGAAGGCCGCGCGACTCGCGAAGGCGGATCTCACGACCGACATGGTGCGCGAGTTCACCGAGCTCCAGGGCACGATGGGCGGCATCTACGCGCGCGAAGAAGGGCTGCCCGAGGAGATCTGGAAGGCGATCTACTTCCACTACCTGCCGGTCGGCGTGGAGAGCGACGCGCCGCCGACGAAGGCGCAGCTCGGGAAAGCAGCCGCCGCATGGGCGGCCGTGTCGCTCGCCGACAAGCTTGACACCATCGTCGGGCTGTTCTTCAAGGCGAACGAGCGTCCGACAGGCTCACGCGATCCGTACGGGCTTCGCCGCGCCGGCCACGGCATCATGCGGATTCTCGTCGACCTCGACGCGCTGACCGGAATCGACACGGCGCCGCTGCTGCGGCCGCTCGTCGAACGCGCGGCGCACGAGCTGGGGATCACCTTGCCGCCCCCGGGCAGCGACGACGCGAACGCATTTCGATTCTTCATGATGGATCGTCTGCGTCACCTGATGCAGGCGCGCGGCCTCCAGCACGAGGAGGTGCAGGTGGTCACCGGCGACGTGGCGCGAGTGGAGGATACGAACGTCGCCGTTCTGTTTGCGCTGGCGCAGGCGTGGAAACGCATCGTCGGGACGCCGGTGTTCAAGTCGGCCGCCGAGGCGCACAAGCGCGCGAAGAAGATCCTCGAGCAGGAGTGGGAGTCGGTGAACGTCCGCACGCCGCGTGAGACGCAGCAGGACATCCTGCGCGAGCCGGCGGAGATGGCGCTCCGGCAGGCGCTCGATCGCGTCGGCCCCGATATCGATTCCGCGCTCAGCTCGAAGAATCCGTCGAGGGCGATCGAAGCGCTCGCGTCGATCCAGCCGCAGATCGCGCGCTTCTTCGACGAAGTGCGCGTGATCGTGCCGGACGAACGGTTGAAGCTGGCGCGGCTTTCGATTCTGTACGACTTCAAGGACGCGGTGTCGCGGGTCGGTGATCCGTCCGCGTTCGCGCAGTCAGGTTAGTGCAACGAGATTATCCGGAGACGTCGATGGCGAAGAAGACGACAGCGAAGCGAGATACGGCCAAACACGAATCGCGATCGATTTCGCGACGCGCAAAAAGCGCAGCGGCGAGTCCTAAAACTCAGGGCCGCAAGCCGAACGCCAATGCGAAGTCGCACAAGTACGTGTACTTCTTCGGCAACGGCAAAGCCGACGGCAACCGCGACATGAAAGATCTGCTCGGCGGCAAGGGCTCGGGGCTGGCTGAGATGACGAACGCCGGGCTGCCGGTGCCGCCGGGGTTCACGATCTCGACCGAGGTCTGCAACATCTATTACCAGGAGAAGGGCAAGATCCCGTCGTCGATCGATCGAGACATCGCCGAGAACCTGAAGAAGCTCGAGAAGGCGGCGGGCGCGACGCTCGGATCGACCGAAAATCCGCTGCTCGTCTCGGTGCGTTCCGGCGCGAAGTTCTCCATGCCCGGAATGATGGACACGATTCTCAATCTCGGGCTCAACGACAAGTCGGTCGAAGGGCTGAAGAGCCGCACGAACAACGGCCGGTTCGCGTTCGACAGCTACCGGCGTTTCATCCAGATGTTCGGCAACGTCGTGCTCGAGATTCCGAAGGACGCGTTCGAGCACGAGTTCGACGCCGTGAAGAAGTCGGCCGCCGCGAAGGTCGACACGGATCTCGACGAGAACGCGCTGCGCAACGTGGTCGAGCGCTACAAGAAAGTCGTACGCGATCGCGCGCGCCGTGAGTTTCCACAGGATCCGCACGAGCAGCTGCAGATGGCGCGCGACGCGGTGTTCCGCTCGTGGATGAACCCGCGGGCGCAGGAGTATCGGCGCATCTACGACATCCCCGACCACATCGGCACGGCGGTCAACGTCCAGATGATGGTGTTCGGCAACACGGGCGACCGGTCTGCTACCGGCGTCGGCTTCACGCGCAGTCCGGCGACCGGCGCGAAGGAGTTCTACGGCGAGTTCCTCATCAACGCGCAGGGCGAAGATGTCGTCGCCGGCATCCGCACGCCGCAGCCGATTCGCGAGCTCGAACGCGTGATGCCGAACGCGTACAAGCAGCTGCGCGAGATCACGACACGCCTCGAGAAACACTACAAGGACGTGCAGGACTTCGAGTTCACGATCCAGGACGAGCGGCTGTTCATGCTGCAGACGCGGAGCGGCAAGCGCACCGGTTATGCGGCGGTTGTGATCGCGACCGACTTCGTCGCGGAGAAGCTGGTCACGCCGAAAGAGGCGATCCTGCTCGTCGATCCGGAGTCGTTGAACCAGCTGCTCGCGCCGGGGTTCGATCCCGATGAGTGGAAGAAGATTCCGACGGCCACCAAAGGGCTGCCGGCATCGCCCGGCGCTGCGAGCGGCCAGGTCGTGTTCACCGCCGACGACGCCGTCAAGTGGACGCAGCAGGGCAAGCAGGTGATTCTCGTTCGGCGCGAGACGGTGCCGGACGACATCCACGGCATGTTCGTGTCGCAGGGCATTCTCACCGCGACCGGCGGCATGACGTCCCATGCCGCGGTCGTCGGCCGTCAGATGGGCAAGCCGTCGGTCGTCGGCGCCGGCGGCCTCGAGATCGACGAGCCGGGGAAGAAGTTCCGCGTCAACGGAAAGACGGTCAAGGAAGGCGACTACGTGTCGTTCGACGGCCTGACCGGCGAGATGAAGATCGCCCGCGTCGCGTCGAAGCCGAGCGAGATCCTGCAGGTGCTGGCCGGTACGCTCGACGCAAAGAAGTCGGACATCTACCGGCGATTCGATCAGCTCCTGTCGTGGGCCGACAAATACCGCCGTCTCGGCATCCGCGCGAACGCCGACCTGCCGGATCAGGCGGAGCTCGCCTACGCGTTCGGCGCGCGCGGCATCGGCCTGTGCCGCACCGAGCACATGTTCTTCGGCGAGGGGCGGATTCCGATCGTGCAGCGCATGATCCTCGCCGACAACGAAGCCGATCGGCGCAAGGCGCTGAACGAGCTGCTGCCGCTGCAGCGCGAGGACTTCTACGGCGTGTTCAAGGGCATGCACGGCATGCCGGTCACCATCCGGACCATCGATCCGCCGCTCCACGAGTTCCTCCCGAAGCGTGAAGAGCTGATGGTCGACATCGCGAAGCTCGAGGCGCGCGGCAAGAACGGGAAAGAGCTCGAGGAGAAACGCACGCTGCTGCAGCGCGTCGAGCAGCTCCACGAGTTCAACCCGATGCTCGGCCACCGCGGCGTCCGCCTCGGCATCACGTATCCGGAAATCACCGAGATGCAGACGCGCGCCATCATCGAAGCCGCGTGCCGCCTGAACAAAGAGGGGATGAAGGTGGTGCCGGAAATCATGATCCCGCTCGTCGGCCTGGTGAAAGAGCTGAAGGATCAGAAGGCGATCGTCGATCGCGTCGCGAACGACGTGATGAAGGAACAGCGCGTCACGATCAAATACCTCGTCGGCACGATGATCGAAGTGCCGCGCGGCGCCGTGACCGCGGATCAGGTGGCGTCCGAGGCGGACTTCTTCTCGTTCGGCACCAACGATCTCACGCAGCTCACCTTCGGCTTCTCGCGCGACGACGTGGGCAAGTTCCTGCGCATTTACCAGGAGAAGAAGATCCTCGAGAAGGATCCGTTCGCGTCGATCGACACCGAAGGAGTCGGCTCGGTGGTGCGCACCGGCGTGCAGCTCGGACGCAAGACGCGGAGCGATTTGAAGCTCGGCATCTGCGGCGAGCACGGCGGCGACCCGTCGTCGATCCACTTCTTCGAAGAGGTCGGCCTCGATTACGTCAGCGCGTCGCCGTACCGCGTTCCGGTGGCGAGGCTCGCCGCGGCGCAGGCCGCATTGTCGGTGAAGGTGGGCGACTGATCACCGTCTTCGTGCACCGGAACGGGCAGACGGATCAGGTCTCGAGCATCGATCGTGCGTGGTTGAATCCGGCGTCCGGCGCGATCCTGTGGGTGGACCTCGCCGCGCCGCCCATTCCCGAGTCGCTCATTCTTTCCGACACCTTCGCGTTTCATCCGCTGTCGGTCGAGGACGCGATGAGCGCACTGCAGTACCCGAAGATCGAGGCGTACGACGGCTACCTGTACGCCGTGCTGCACGGCATTGATTTTCACGCCGGCGAGCACGGCTTCGCGTCGCACGACGTCGATTTCTTCATAGGCCCGACGTACCTCGTCACCGTTCACGACGGCCATTCGACTTCGATCGCGAACCTGCGCGACCACGCCACACGCAATCAGAAAATCCTGGGCGAGGGTGCAATGGCGCTGTTCCATCGGATCGTGGACTCAATGGTCGATCACTATCGGCCCGAGGTGGAGAAGCTCGAGGATCGGCTCGACGAGCTCGAGAAGCGGGTCTTCGACAACCCGACGCCCGCGCTCGTGCGCGCGATTCTCGACGAGAAGCGCGACGTCGCGTCGCTCCGCCGCGTGACGACGCCGCAGCGCGACGTCATCGCCCGTCTCGCCAGGCGCGACTTCGTCGACATCAGCACGGAGATGGCATTCCGCTTCCGCGACGTCTACGATCACCTGCAGCGCATCGTCGACGATGCATCGATCTTTCAGGATCGAATCACCGGCATCCTCGACGCGCATCTCTCGGCGACGAGCAACCGCCTCAACGAGGTGATGAAAGTGCTTACCGTCGTCGCCACCATCTTCGGTCCGCCGACGCTGCTGGCCGGCATCTGGGGCATGAACGTCATGCTCCCGCACTTTCCGGGCAGCGACGTCGTGCAGTTCTGGTGGGTGTCGGCGATCATGTTGGTGATGATCGTCGGGATGCTGGTGGCGTTCCGGAGAAAGAGATGGATTTGAAACCACAGAGAAGGCACAGAGGGCACGGAGGCGGAGAAGACTGTGTGACTCTGACGGTCGTGGACAGCCATGGGCAAAATCAGCCGCCTGCCTCCTGATCTCGCCAATCAGATCGCGGCCGGCGAGGTCGTCGAGCGTCCTGCATCCATCGTCAAAGAACTCGTCGAGAACGCCATCGACGCCGGCGCCACGCGCCTCGCGATCCACGTGGAGCTCGGCGGCAAGAAGCAGGTCCGCGTCGAAGACGATGGGGAGGGGATGGGACCGGAGGACGCGCGGCTGGCGATCGAGCGGCACGCGACGAGCAAGATCCGGCGCGCCGACGATCTCGCGGCGATCCGCACGCTGGGGTTCCGCGGCGAGGCGCTGCCGTCGATTGCGTCGGTGTCGCATTTCGTGCTGCGAACGCGCGCGCGCGGCGAGGTCAGCGGCACGGAGATCCGCGTCAACGGCGGCGCGATCGCATCGGTCGTCGAGGTCGGCACCGCGGAGGGGACGATCGTCGAGGTCAACGACGTCTTCTACAACCTGCCGGCGCGCAGGAAGTTTCTGAAGTCGGACGGCGCGGAGTCGGCGCAGGTGTCGAAAGTGGTGACGCAGCTCGGTCTGGCCCATCCGCATGTCGGCTTCAGGCTGACGAGCGCGGGCCGAACGGTGCTGCAGTGTCCGCCCGCGCAGTCGCTGCGCGATCGACTCTTTCAGATCTACGGCGAGCGCGGCGACCTCATGGAGATCCGCAAGGAGGCGGGCGGTGTGACGTTGACCGGCTTCGTCGCCGCGCTCGCGGAGCAGGGGCCGACGCGCGGACCGCAGAACGTGTTCGTCAACCGCCGCATCGTGAAGGACCGCACGATCGCGCACGCGATTATCGACGCCTACAGCACCGCGTCGATCAAGGAGCGGAGCCCCGAGGTGCATCTGTTCATCGACATGGCGCCCGAGGCGGTCGACGTGAACGTGCATCCGACCAAAGCGGAAGTGCGCTTCCGCGAGCAGTCGCTCGTGCACGAGGTGGTGCGCCGCGCGCTGATGGATGCGCTCGGGAAGAGCGCCGCACCGCAGCTGCAGCTGCGTCCCGAAACGCCGCGGCCGGCGCAGCCGGTGGCGGCGACGCTGCCGGGCACGCTTGCCGGGGGCAGCTATCCGACACGCTGGCTGCCCGAGGACGTCCGCCTGAGCACGGACACGACGGAAGCGCCCGTGTCGTCATCGACAGTTGATCCGGCAGTGCCCGGCTTCAGCCGGACCGGTGCCGCGTACGACATCAAGCCGATGATTCCCCTCGGCCAGTTCCGTGACACGTTCATCATCGCCGTCGACGCGGACGGCGTGGCGATCATCGATCAGCACGTCGCGCACGAGCGCGTGCTGTTCGAGCGCGTCATGGAGAAGCTGACGGCGGGGCGGCTGGAGTCGCAGCGGCTGCTCGTGCCGATGGTGCTCGATCTCGCGCCGTCGGCGCACGATGCGCTCGTCAACCGGGCGCCGGAGCTCGAACGCCTGGGGTTCGAGATCGAGAGCTTCGGCGCGGCGACGATAAAAGTGACGGCACTCCCGGCGCTGTTGAAAACGGAAGACAGCTCGAAAGCGCTCCATGCGCTCGCGGAGGATCTCGAGGGGCTCGATCGCGGCGCGCACGTGCAGGACGCGCTGCAGCGCATCGCCGCGACCACCGCCTGTCACGCCGCGGTCAAAGCCAACTACCCGCTGACCTACGAGAAGATGACGCATATCCTCGAGGAACTCCGCGCGACAGCGTACTCGACGATTTGTCCGCACGGCCGCCCGGTGATGCTCCGGCTGACGCGGCGCGAGATCGAAAAGAATTTCGAGCGGATCTAAAGGCGGGAGGGGCGGGAAGGGCTGGACCAGGGGAGAGGCGGGACCGAACGGTCGTGACGCGGACGCTTTACTATCTCGGTCGGTTTGCACAGCTCGTCGGAATGTGGCTGCTCCTGGTAGATCTGTTCATGGCCGGACCGCTCGGGCCGAGCCCACGGCTGTTCGCGGTGGGGGTCGCCATCTTCCTGTCAGGCTGGGGACTGACTCGCGGGATAAAAAAACGCTAACTTCGTCATACCTGCACGGTATGGCGCTTGACAGCCCGGCAGGCGGTGTTACACTGGCGTTGTTCGCTCCAACGAACAACTGAAAAAATAGCTCAGCGCTTTTTCCAAGCGAAAGGGCCATCTCGTCTTCGCCGTCCGCGTTAAGGGGGCGAAGCGAGAGCGCAAAGCTGTAAGGGCTCGTCCGCGACGCGCGTTCCGCGCGGTCCGGCGCGAGGCTGGTTTAGCTGCCGAACTTGGAGTATGGAATGACCACTCGCCGCCTCATCTTCCTCGCCTCGGTCACAGCCACGGCTGTTTCGTGCTTCACCCTCGGCATGCTCCACGAGCGGCGCACCCAGGTGCTCACCGCGCGCGCCTACGACGCGAAGATCGACGCGATCCGGGCGGAAGTGCGCAGCGAGCTCGGTAAGGCAGCAAAGCACACCGAACAGGCCGTTGCCACCGCCGGCGCCGCAAGCCACACCGCCCGTCCGAAGGACAGCGGGACCGACGCCACCCCCACCGACGCCGCCGTGACGGCGCGCGATCGCATTGTCGCCGAGGTGAAGCAGGAGCTGCAGAGCGAGATGGGGCTCCTGCCGGTCAGCCTGCTGCGCGAGCGCCGATCGAGCTTCGTCGAGCTGTATTCATCCGACAGCAACGGCAAGACGAATTACGGCACCGCCGGATATCTCGGCCGCGGCTACTTCATCACCGTGAAGCATGCGGTCGTTGCGCTGAAAGAAGAAGAGGACCGGACGCCGAGAAAGATCACGTCGATCAAGATCGTGTATCGCGGCAAGGACGTTCCGGCGCGCCTCGTCGACGCCGGCGACGCCGACGTCGAAGTGCACAATGGCGACTGGGCGATCATCAAGACGAAGGAGCTCGACCTGCCGGCGCTGCGCGTCGACGCGAGCTTCGGCTACGAGTTCGCCGAACCGATCTTCCGTCTCGGCAACGACTACTCCAAGGGCATCATCCTCTCGACCGGCTACGTCGGCCAGCGCACGCAGAACGGCCTGGTAACCTGCCTCACCGACGGCCACCCCGGCGTGTCCGGCGGCGGCGTGCTGAACCAGCACGGCGATCTCGTCGGCATCCCGATCGGCCGTATGCAGGGCGATTACCGCTTTTCGTTCATCCTCCCGATCAGAAGCGAAATGCTTCGCAAGGTTCCGGCATACGAGCAGCCGGAGCGGCCGGAGCACGCGGTCGTCGCCGAACAGCAGTAGATCCTGAGAACTGAGAACTTAGAACTTAGAAGTTAGAACTGAAATCAAAAACTAGTTTTCAGTTTTCAGTTTTTGGTTTTAAGTTTAAGCGCATGCGTCTTGGTGTATGCGCGCTCGCGGTGAGCATGGCCGTCGCCTGCGGCGGCGGCTCGCGCTCGGCATCTTCCTCGGCACCATCATCGGAACAGCGCCGGCCCTCATCCGACGGCGATGCACGCGTCCGCGCACTTGCTGACTCGTACGTCGCCGGGTATTTCGAGCGTAATCCCGATCAGCTGACGTATTACGGCGTCTCCGGCGCGCATCACGACAAGCTGCCGGACAACGCGCTCGACTCGCTGAACGCGTGGCACGCGAAGGAAGACGCGTGGCTCGCGGAGGCGAAGGAGATCGATCCCGCATCCATCGGCAGCGCCCCCGCGCGCGCCACCTACGCCATCGTGCGCGAAGCGCTCGAGGCGTCGATCGGCGCACGCATGTGCCATTACGAGCTGTGGACGGTCAGTCAGTTCGTCAACGCGTGGCAGGTGCAGTTCGGGTATCTGGTGACGATCCAGCCGGTCGGCACCGATCAGGCGCGGCACGAAACGCTCGCGCGCTGGAGCGCGCTGCCGAAGTACGTCGACACGGAAATCGCGAACCTGCGGCGCGGGCTCCAGCAGGGCTACTCCGCGCCGAAAGGCAACGTGCGGCTCGTCATCGATCAGATGAAGACCCTCACGTCCGGACCGATTGCCGATTCGCCGTTCGATTCACCGTCGGTGCGCGACACGACGCCCGAGTTCCGGAAGGCCTACGACACGCTCGTCACGTCCCAGATCGTTCCCGCATTCAATCGGTATCGCGAGTTTCTCGAAACCGACTACCTGGCCGCCGCGCGCGACGCGATCGCGGTCTCCGCGAACCCGAACGGCGCGGCATGCTACGACGCGTCGGTGCGCTACCACAGCTCGCTGCCCAAGACGGCGAAGGAAGTACACGAGACCGGACTGCGGCAGAGCGACGCGATCATGGCCGAGATGAAGTCCATCGCCGACCGATCGTTTCACACGAGCGACGTGCCGAAGCTGCTGCAGCAGCTCCGCACCGATCCGAAGTATCTGTTCAAGAGCCGCGAGGATCTCATCAGCTACTCGCAGGCGGCGCTCGCGCGCGCGAAAGCGGCGATGCGTGACTGGTTCGATCTTCTTCCGAAGGCGGACGTCGTCATTCAGCCGTATCCGAAGTTCCGCGAGAAGAGCGGCCCGAACGAATACAACCCGCCGGCGGAGGATGGAAGCCGGCCGGCGGTGTTCTTCATCAACGCGTACATGGCGGAGACGAAAAGCCGTGCGCCGGCCGAGGACACCGCGTTTCACGAGACCATTCCCGGGCATCACCTGCAGGGCGCGATTGCCCTCGAGCGCAAGGATATTCATCCGATCGGCCGCTACATCGCGAACTCCGGGTACGCGGAAGGGTGGGCCCTGTATGCAGAACGGCTCGCCGACGAGATGAAGCTCTACTCGTCGGATCTCGATCGGCTCGGCATGCTCTCGGGGCAGGCGCTGCGCGCGTCGCGCCTCGTCGTCGACTCCGGGATGCACACGCTGGGATGGACCAGACAGCAGGCGATCGACTTCATGCTCGCGCACACCGCCGAGCCGCATGACGATATCGTGTCGGAAGTGGATCGCTACATCATCTACCCCGGCCAGGCGACGGCATACATGCTCGGCGAGCTCGAGATCATGAAGGCGCGCGACGAGGCGAAGCGGGCGATGGGCCCGAAATTCGACATCAAAGGCTTCCACGATCGCGTGCTCGAGGACGGCGGCGTACCGGTCACGCTCCTCCACGACAAAGTGCGCGCGTGGGCGGCGGGAGGCACGCGATGACGCGTCTGGTGTCGATCGCGATCGCGGCGGCTGTTCCTCTTGTCGCCGCTCCAAGAATTCACACGCTGCCGCTCCAGCCGGCGAACGTCCACTGGGGATATTTCGACGCGAACGTGCCGCCGGTTCTCCACATCGCCTCCGGCGATCGCGTCGTCGTCGAGACGATGGTCGCGAGAGGGATCGAGCGGTTGAAGCAGGCGGGCGCGAACGATCGGGAGATTCCAGCGTCGCTGAAGGCGGTCGAGGCCGCGATTGCGGACAAGACGATTGGTCCGCATCCGCTGACGGGGCCGATTTTCGTGGACGGCGCTGAACCGGGCGATGCGCTCGAGATTGCGATCGGACCGATCGAGTTCCTGCATACGTTCGGCGTCGAGGCGGTGAACCCTGAGGGCGGCGTTTTACCGAACGAGTTCAAGAGCGCGACGCTTCGTCTCATTCGGTGGCAGCGCGGCGACACATCGCTGCGCTTCGCAGGCGCGACGCTGAGGCTCGCGCCGTTCTTCGGGACGATCGGCGTCGCGCCGCAGGCATCGGCGGGACGCGTATCGAGCCGCGCGCCGGGAAACTTCGGCGGGAATCTCGACAACAAAGATCTCGTGACGGGGTCCACGCTGTATCTGCCGGTGCACGTCGCCGGCGCGCTGCTGTCGATTGGCGACGGGCACGCGATGCAGGGCGATGGCGAGGTGACCGGCACCGCGGTGGAAACGTCGCTGCGCGGGACGTTCGACATCCGCGTGCGGAAGGGCGCTCACCTGCGCTGGCCGCGCGGTGAAACGCCGACCGACTACATCAGCATGGGACTGGATCCGGACCTGGACGAAGCGACGAAGATCGCCACGCGCGAGATGGTCGACTTCCTCGTGGCCGAGAAGAAGCTGTCACGCGAAGACGCGTACATCCTCTGCTCGATGGCCGGCAATCTTCACGTGACGCAGGCTGTGGACGGGACGAAGGGCGTTCATCTGACGCTGTCGAAGGCGATGTTCCAGGGTCGTTAGGGATGAGAGGGATTGGGGATCAGGGATCAGGGATTAGCAGGGATCAGGGATTAGGGATCAGGGATTAGCAGGGATCAGGGATCAGGGATCAGGGATTGGCGCGTCTTCCATTTTGATGTAGACGCGGCCCTGAAAGGGCCGCGCTACACGCATCTGGAAACTGCACTAGGAATTAGGAATGCGGAATTCCGAATGCGCGCATTGTGAATTCCGCATCCTGAATTCTGATTCGTTCAGGGGTTATGCGTCGACGTCTGCACGCATCGGAAGCTGTGCAGCTCGTTCTTCCCGGCCGTTCCTTCGAAATCGGTGATGTCCGTGGCGTTGACGACGAACTCCAGACCGTCGGCCGCGGGCGTTCCAATCCATTGGCCCGCGGTGAGAATCGCGGCGGCGCCGTTCGCCTGCGCGAGGCGGTACAGATCGTTGTAGGTCGGAATGTGACCGCCGGCGGCAAAGCAGATGTTCTGCGCGTCGTTGAACGTGAATCCCGCGTTCGGATCGGCGCCGAAGAGACTGCTCCCACACACGGTGTTGGCCCGCGAAGTGCCGCTGAGCGTCACCCGCGTCGTCGCACCGACGATGTTGAACGGCGCCGTGCATGTGCGCGGTCCGGCGGCCACCAGCTGCAGCCACGGAGCGGTCGCGGAGTTGTTCGTCTTGCGATACCAGAGATCGCCGTCGGTGAAGGCGCCGCCGATCTGGAGCGCGTTGTTGTTCGGGCCGCTGCTGCGCGCCTCGATCAGATACTGCGATGACGTCGCATTCGGATAGAAGTTGATAGGCGTGGAGGTTTCGAAGAATCCGCTCCGTCCGCCGGCTGCGCCCGCGTCGTCGCGCGTTTCGGTACGCGTCCCGTTGGTGCCGTACGCCACCGTGCCCGACGCGACGATGGATCCGTTGACGTCGAGTGCTGCCTGCGGCGTCGGCGTGTTGATGCCGACGAAACTGGCCACGACGGTGAACGGCGGCGCGACCAGTCCGGCAGGTCCAGTCGGTCCGGGTATGCCCTGGATCCCCTGGCCACCCTGATCGCCTTTGTCGCCCTTGTCCCCTTTGTCGCCGCGCGCCGCGAACACGTCCCAACGCGGATCCGTCGCCGGCGCGACGCCGGCGGGGATTGACGCGCGCGCCACGTAGGCCGTCCCATCCGACACGACGATGTCGTCTGTCACGAACGACCGCGTCGCATCGTAGGCGCCACGGAACGCGAAACCTTCACCGGCGGGACCCTGCGGTCCAGTGGCACCGGTGCCACCTGTCTCCCCCTGCGGACCGATCGGCCCAATCGGACCTTGCGGTCCGGTCGGACCGGCGGGGCCCTGCGGTCCCGGCGGCCCGGGTGGGCCGGCGACATTCAGCACAACTCGCAGTTCGTACTTGGTGCAGGCGTCGGACGCGGCAATCACCCGCAGCGTTCCCTTCTCTCCATCGCCGCTGTCGGTCAACTTGAGGCATGCGAAGATGGTTGGAGGCGCCGACATCGACGTCTGCGCGTCAGCGCTGACGGCCGAGCCTGCGACGACGCCCGCAAGCAGAAAGCCCGTGATCCACACGGGTAGTGGATACTGCAACATAATCACCTTGTTTATGACAGGCAGAGGTTTGAGAGCCCCGGGATTATACGCCAGGATGTCAGTAGCTGAGCTCTAAAGTTCGTCCAGATGAGCCTGGCACTTACAACGCGCTGAGGCTAACCCGCACGGGCCGCTCAGGGCTAAGCCCTCAGAC
>Ga0075436_100000802_pt1 | contig 20845 bp, 13 predicted proteins | sample RhiMethybrSRZTD5_FD_75303 | JGI IMG/M metagenome (GOLD analysis project Ga0075436, IMG submission 75303) | Populus rhizosphere microbial communities from Tennessee, USA - Rhizosphere MetaG P. TD hybrid SRZTD5 | ecosystem: Host-associated > Plants > Roots > Rhizosphere > Soil | place: USA...
GTCGTCGGGGAGGACGAAGTCGGTGAGGCAGAGGCCGCCGTTCCGCGACTGGCGGGGGAAATCCCAGACGGCGGCCGGTCGTTGCGTCTCCGGGCAGAGGAGGGTCATGCGGTCGCCCTCAGTGCGGGCGGGGAAGAAGCGCCAGACGCCCCGGACGTGCATGGCTCCCTGACGTCCCAGGTCCTTCAGCTCTTCGATCACCGCTTCGAGCTTGGCCAGCTTGGGGTCGTTCTCCTCCCTCAGTCTGCGAACGGAGCCTTTCAATCCTAGGTGCTTGCCGTAGACCATCTGCGGATTCAGACAGGACCACACTTCGTCGAGGTCCAGCTCTTCGGTGTGGCGGGCCACATCCATCGGCTGGGGCGCGGGGAGGTCGCGGTGGACGACGTGGACGGCCGGCGCGCCGGGCTCGCCGGGCTCGGCCGCGGCGACCGGGTCGGCGGTGTCGGACGCGATGAGGTCCGCGACCTCCTGCTGCAGCTCGGGCCGGGCGGCGCCATCCATGAGGCGCTCGACCAGCTTGAGGCCGTGCATGGCGTCCTTGGCGTAGGTGCAGAGACCGCCGTAGGCCTGGGCGATCTTGCGGTGGGTGAAGCGGCGGGTGAGGGCGGCTCCTCCCACCAGGAGCGGCGTGTCGATCCCCACCGCGGCGAGGTCTCCGGCGGTGATCACCATCTGCTGCGCGCTCTTCACCAGCAGGCCGGAAAGGCCGATGACGTCCGGCTTGTGATCGCGCACGGCCTGGATCAGCTTTTCGGAAGGGACCTTGATCCCCAGGTTCACTACGGTGAAGCCGTTGTTCGACAGCACGATGTCCACCAGGTTCTTGCCGATGTCGTGCACGTCTCCCTTGACGGTGGCGAGGAGGACCCGGCCGCGGCCGGCGCTGTCGGTCTTCTCCATGTGCGGCTCCAGATAGGAGACCGCGGCCTTCATCACCTCGGCGCTCTGCAAAACCTCGGCGACGATGAGCTGGTTGTCGTTGAACAGGCGGCCGACCTCGCTCATGCCGGCCATCAGCGGACCGTTGATGACGTCGAGGGGCGCCGGCCAACGGGCATCGGCGAGCGCCTGCTCGAGATCCGTCTCCAGTCCTTCCTTGCTCCCTTCGACCACGGCGCGGGACAGCCGCTCGTCCAGGGGGAGCTCGGCCCGCGGCTTGGCGCCGGCCGCTGAGGAGGTCCTGCCGCGGAAGAAAGCGGTGAAGGCCTCGACGGCCTTGTTCCCCGCCTCGACGTCGCCGATGGGCAGGAAGATCAGCGCCTCGGCGAGGTCGCGCTCCTCTTGCGGGATGTCGGCGTAGCGCGCCAGCTTCTCGGTGTTGACGATGGCGGCGTCGAGACCGGCGCGAGTGCAGTGATAGAGGAAGACCGAGTTCAGCACCTCGCGGCCGGCGTTGGGCAGGCCGAAGCTGACGTTCGAGACGCCGAGCACGGTCTTGCTGTCGGGGAACAACTCTTTCAGGCTGCGCACCCCCTCGATCGTCTGCGCCGCCGAGCCGAGGTAGGTGGCGTCGCCGGTGCCGCAGGGAAAGACCAGGGCGTCCCACCAGATGTCCTCCGGCGCGATCCCCATCTCCTCGACCAGGATCTGATGGCTGCGGCGGGCGACCTCCATCTTGCGCTCGACGGTGACCGCCATCCCTTTCTCGTCGATCAGGCCGACGACCACAGCGGCGCCGAAGCGCTTGGCGAGCGGCACGACCTTCTCGAAGCGGACGAGGCCGTCCTCCAGGTTGATCGAGTTGAGCACCGACTTGCCCTGGCACCAGGTGAGCGCGCGCTCCATCACCGCGGCGTCGGTCGAGTCGATCATCAAGGGCGCCTTGACCATGCGGACCAGGCGGTCGAGGAAGCCCTCCATGTCCGCGGTCTCGTCGCGGTCGGGGTCCTGGAGGCAGACGTCCAGCACCTGCGCCTGGGAGCGCACCTGGGCGCGCCCCACCTCGGCGGCGGCCTCGTATTCCTTCTCCTGGATCAGGCGCTTGAACTTACGGCTGCCGAGGACGTTGGTGCGCTCGCCGACGAGGAGCGGGCGGTTGTCGTCGGTCAGCTCCACCGCCTCGAGGCCGGAGACCAGGGAACGGTGGTGATGCGGGATGCTGCGCGGGGGGCGGCCCCGGGCCAGCTCGGCGAGCGCCGTGACATGGGCGGCGGTTGTGCCGCAACAGCCACCGAGCAAGTTGAGCCAGCCGGCGTCGAGGAAGCGGGTGAAGGCGCGGACGAAGACCTCCGGCCCTTCGGTGTATTTTCCCTCCTCGTCCGGCAGGCCGGCGTTGGGCACGCAGGCGACGCGGGTGCGGCAGATCTCGGAGAGGGTGCGGACGTGGTCGGTCATCAGCTCCGGACCGGTCGCGCAGTTCAAGCCCACATAGAGCAGGTCGGCGTGGAGCAGGGAGACGGCCAAGGCCTCGGCGTCCTGGCCGCCGAGCATCGTTCCAGTGGTCTCGATGGTGGCGGAGACGGCCACGGGGACCTTCCAACCGGCCTGGGAGAAGCCCGTCTCGATACCGATCAGAGCCGCCTTGACGTTGCGCATGTCCTGCGACGTCTCGACGAGCAGGTAGTCCGCGCCGCCCGCCATGAGGCCGAGGGCCTGGACACGGAAATGCTCGATCAGCGCTTCGAAGGTGATGCCGCCGGTGACCGAGATGGCCTTGGTGGTGGGCCCCATGGAGCCGCAGACGAAATGGATGCGCCCGTCCGAATCGTGGCGTGCGCAGGCGCCGCGGGCGATGCGCGCCGCGGCGGCGTTCAGGTCATACGCCTTGTGGGCGAGCCCATACTCGGCGAGGACCAGGGGCGTGCCGCCGAAGGAATTGGTCTCCACGACGTCGCAGCCGGCGGTGAGATAGCCCTCGTGGACGCCGTCCACCACGTCGGGGCGAGTCGCGCACAGATTCTCGTTGCACCCCTCGAGCTCCGGGCCGCCGAAGTCGGCGGCGGTCAGGTGGACGGCCTGGAGCGCTGTACCGGTGGCGCCGTCGAGCACCAGGATCCGCGCGTCGAGGGCGGCATGGAGCGCCGCGGTGCGCGCGTCGAGGTCGGCGGGACGCGGGGGCGCCGGGACGTCGAAGATCGGATCGGACGGTGTCATCTCTCTCTCCCAAGAAGCGAAAAACCCGCCTCGCTTGCATCACGAGAGCGGGTTTTCCCCACCGGACACTTCGTTGTCGCTGATCCGCGACCGCATCCCCGCGACGTTTCTTCTTCAGAAGCCGCGGGAGGGCACCTTGGGTGTCCGTCCCAGGTTGCCGAGCCCGGCCGAGACCGGGCCGCTCGCAATGCAAGGAGAAGGATAGCGACAGGACGCGAGGCTGTCAAACGGACGGGCGACTAGCCCTTGCTCCCTGCGCACTCCCGCCGTCCGGAGCGGATGGCGTCACGGTAGGTCGTCTCGAGGGGGCCCAGGCTCTCCTCGCTCTGCCATTCCCGCAGCGCCCCCTCGCAGTCGCCCAGCTTGAGCAGCGCCAGTCCCAAATAGAAGTGCGGACGGTAGAGCCCTTGCCAATTACCCGCGGTCCGGATCTGTTCCTGCCGACTCTTCGCATCCTCGGGGTGCTTCTCCAGGACCTTGGGCAAGACGTAGGCCGCGCCGCTCCAGTCCCGGAGGTCGATGGCCTTGCGAGCGTTGGCGTATGCCTCCTTGTAGTCCCGAATCGGCGCGGCCAGGATGACGGGCGGGATGTCGAAGTACGGCGCCGCGGTGATGACGACCGCGAGCACCCGTGCAGGCTTGTCCTTGTCCTGCACCGATAACGCGTAGGAGCCGGGCGGAACCTCGTGGAAGAAGTAGATCCCATCCCACCCGATGCTCGCGACGAACCGCCTTTTCGACGCCTTGTCCTCGAGGGTGACACGGAGCGACGATGCGGGGAGGAGCCGGCCGTCGGGGAGTTGCCTTCTCACCAGCCCGCGCACGGTCTGGACCGGGGGAGGTTCGGCCCCGGCCAAACCCGTTTCTGCGGCGGCCATGAGGAGAGCGAGGACCAAGGCGCAGCCCGACCGCCGGGCCAACCGGCGTTGGCGAGCGGTCACTTCCCGTCTCCCGGCAGCACCAGAGCCTTCTGGTCGCTCTTGTATGCCGCACCCGGCAGCGGATTCAAGACGATCGGCCGGTTGATCTGGATCTTCCTCTCCGCCGCCGCCTGCGCCTCGTCCTGTAGGCTGATGTCCTGGGAGCTGTAGCCCTGGGCTTCGAGCTTCAGAAAGGGGAGATCGAGCTCCCCCGTGTCCGCGATCGAGCGGACGACCTTCACGTCGAATTTCCCATCGCTGGCGACTTTCTCGGCAGGCGGCACCACCGAGAAGCGGATCGCGTCGGAAGGCACCTCCGCATGGTCGCTGAACGCCACGGTGCCGACGACATGCCAGACTTGCGAGGTGGGATTGGCCGGCGGCGTGCGGAAGACTCCGATGAGCAGGAGCAGGAGCACGAAGTAACCAGCGAAAGCACCGCCGAGATTGACTTTCAGCCCCTTGAACGGCCCCTTGACGACCGCTTGGGCAGGCAAGACCTTGAACAGGGTGATCGCCGGCACCATGGGAAGGAGCACGACGACGACCACGAACAGAAGCCAGAAGCTGCGATCGGACAAGGGCTGCTCCTCAAGATCTCTCTTGATCACATTCTAGCTCCATTCCCTCGGGACCGGAAACGCAGACCGCATCAAACAAACGAGAGTCAACGCCGTAGATAGGACATTACGGCCATCGTGGGCAGGCGCAAGACCGCGGGAGGCTCGCGCTCTGGCAGGCCTCGTGTCGGCCACGATTCAACCACGCCCGAGAGGGCAGAGAAGGAGTTGGTATGCGAAAGTATGGAGATTTCGAGGCTCCGGTCCGGGTCGCCGTCACGGCTGCGTCTCTGGCTTGCTTCCTGGCGGCCGCGGCGTTCGGCGCGCCGGTGAACGAGCGGGGAGAGATGAGCCCCGCGCAGGCGAAGCTCGCGGAGCTCGCCGCGAAGATGCCGCTGCGTTTCGAGGAGAACGTCGGTCAGGTGAGCGAGACGGGGATCCGGTATCTTGCGCGGGGGAAAGGGTACCGGCTGTTCCTGCGCACCGACGGGGCGGTGTTGAGCTTCCGCGGCAGGGAGTCGCGCGAAGAGATCGTGCGACTGCATCTGGCAGGCGGTGCGGAGCGTCCCGCGCTGGTGGGAATCGACCCGCTGCCGGCGAAGAGCAACTACTTTCACGGCAGCGACCCGCGCGCGTGGCATACCGGGATCGCGAGCTTTGGCGGTGTGCGGTACGACGACGTCTACCCGGGAACGGATCTCGTTTTCTCCGGCAATGACCGCCGGGTCGAGCAATCGTTCTTCCTGGCCGCCGGGGCGGAGCCGCAGCGCATCCGGCTGGTCTACGAGGGCGCCACGGCCGCGGCGGTCGGGCGGACGGGCGAGCTCATCGTGCGCACGCCGGGGGGCGAGCTGACGGCGGACCGCCCGGTCGCCTACCAGATGGTCCACGGTGAGCGGCAAACGGTAGACTGCCGCTACGAGCTGTTGGCCAGCGGGACGGCAGTGCCCGTGGTGGGGTTTGCGCTCGGCGCGTACGACCGCGGGCTGCCGCTGGTGATCGATCCCGTCTTCGGCAACAGCATGATGCTCGACGGGTCCGGGGACGATATCGGCCACGCCGTCGGCGTCGATGCAGCCGGCAACATCTACGTCGCGGGCAGTACCTCTTCGACCGATTTTGTCGGCACCATCGCGCCCGGTGGGGTGCAATCGAGCAACGGCGGCGCCTACGATGGATTCGTTGCGAAGATCGATCCGACGGGGACCACGCTCCTCTATTCCACCTATCTCGGCGGCAGCGGGGTCGACGAGGTGGAGGGGATCGCGGTGGACGCGGCAGGCAACGCGTACCTCACGGGGTACACGCTGTCGTCCGACTTTCCCGGCGTGACGGCCACCTCCCTGCAGAGCAGCACCGGAGGCGGGCGGGATGCCTTCGTGGTGAAGCTGAGCCCGAGCGGCGCGGCGTTCCTCTACGCGACCTATCTGGGCGGCTCCGGGTCCGATTTCGGCGAAAGCATCGCGATCGATGCCTCCGGCAACGCGTATGTCACCGGCTCGACCGGCTCAACCGATTTTCCGGGCGTGGTCGCCACCTCCCTGCAACCGGCCAACGCAGGCGGCGCCGCGGACGCCTTCGTGACGAAGATCAATGCCACGGGGAGCGCGATCGTCTACTCCACGTATCTCGGGGGGAGCGGCGACGACGAGTCCAACCACATCGCGGTCGACGCGGCCGGCGAGGCGGTGATCGCCGGCGGCACCTGCTCATCGGCATTCCCCGTGACCGCCGGATCGCTCGCGACGGTGAGCCCGGGCTCGGATTGCGGCAGCTTCCTGTATGACGCGTTCGTCGCCAAGCTCAACCCGCTCGGCACGGCGCTGGTCTATTCGACCTTCCTGGGCGGCGAGGCGAACGACGTCGCCCGCGCCCTTGATGTCGATGCTGCGGGCAACGCCTATGTCACCGGGTTCACCGACTCGAGCAACTTCACGGGAGTGACGGCGGGCTCGTTCCAGCCGGTCAACCCCGGAGGCTACGCCGCCTTTCTGACCAAGATCAACGCGGCGGGAAGCGCGGCCGTCTACTCGACTTTCCTGGGCGGCGGCGGGACCTTCGGCTGGGGGATCGCGGTCGACGCGGCGGCTGACGCTTTCGTGACCGGAGGGACCGTCGACGGCTATCCGATCGTGAATGCGGCCACGCTCGCTCCGAACCACAGCGGCAACCCGGACTCCAACGGATTCGTGACCAAAGCCGACGCGACGGGAGCGATCCGTTATTCCACCTACTGCGGCGGGGCGATGTTCGTCGGCTACGCGATCGCCGCCGACAGCGCACGGCAGTCCGTCTACGTCACCGGAGGCGCCGGCCCGAGCGGCCTCGAGCACGCAGTCCTCATCCGCATCCTGCCGTCGGCCGCCCTGTCCATTCAAAAGTCGGCGGACGTCGCAAGCGTCGATCCGGGCAACAAGATTTCCTACACGTTGACCTACAACAACTATGGTGAGCTCGACGCGTCCGGGGCGACCCTGACTGAAACCGTTCCCGACAACACTGTCTTCAAGCCGCTGAATTCGACGTCCGGTTGGAGTTGCACGCCGGACGACCAGGCCGGCTCCGCCTGCACGCTGGCGCTGGGGACGGTGCCGGCGGGGGCGGGCGGGACGGCGACCTTCACGGTGAGAGTGAAGAACAATGTGTCGGCAAGCGGCTCGCAGATCAGCAACACCGCGTGCGCTCATCCCGGCCCCAACTGCGCGAACATCGGCACGCCCACGACCGCGGCGCCGATCCTTTCGATCACCAAGACGGCAAACTTCACCGATGCGAAGCCGGGGAACGTGCTGCGCTATACCATCAAGGTGTTCAACACTGGAAACCGGGACGCCGCTCCCGTCTTCGTGACCGACACGGTGCCGGGCAACACTGTCTTCGACCCGACCACGTCGACGGCGGGGTGGACGTGCACGCCGAACCACTCGGCGGGGTCTGTCTGTTCCTTTCCGGTGGGAAATCTGGCAACGGGCTCGCACGCGACCGTCGTCTTCGCAGCAACGCTCTCCACGCTGTTCTCCAATACCGCATGCGCGCAGGTCATTCCCGGCGTGCCCGAGCTCGCTCCGCGGACGCGGCTCGACGCGCCGGTTTGCTCGACCGCCACGACGCCGCTGAAGTGACCCCGCCGGCTCAGATCTTGAGCCGCGCCATCAGCTTCTTGATCGCCCCCGCGCTCTGCATGACGTAGAAGTGGAGCGCGGGGACGCCGCGCGCGAGGAGCTCCTCGCTCTGTCGGAGAGACCATTCGACGCCGATGTCCACGGCGTGCTCGGGGTCGGCGAGGACGGCGTCGGAGAGCTCGGGAGGAATCTCGACGTAGAAGGTCCGCGGGATCGTGCTGAGCTGCTTCGTCGCGGTGAGGATCTTGAGGCCGGGGATGATCGGCACCGTGATCCCCTGCTCGCGGCAGAGCTCGACGAAATGGAAGTAGTGGTCGTTGCCGAAGAACATCTGGGTGACGATGTAGTGTGCCCCGTTGTCGACCTTGTCTTTGGCCCGGCGGACGTCGAGGACGAGATTGGGCGCTTCGAAGTGCTTCTCCGGGTAACCGCCGACGCCGATGCAGAAGTCCGCGGGCTCGGCGTCGAGGAGGTCGGCTTCGAGGTATCGGCCTTGATTCATGGCCGCGATCTGCCGGACCAGGTCGCAGGCGTACTGGTTGGCGCTGCGGCCATACTGCAGCGGCTTCTGAAAGCCGCTGTCGTCGCCGCGCACGGCGAGCACGTTGTCGATGCCCAGGTACTTGAGCTCGATCAGGAAATCCTCCGTCTCCTCGCGGGTGAAGCCCTGGCAGAGGATGTGGGGGACCGCGTCCACGTGATACTTGTTCTGGAGCAGCGCGCAGACCCCGAGGGTGCCGGGCCGCTTGCGCTTCACCCGCCGCTGGAGGCCCTGCGGCGTCTCCTCGTACATCACTTCGGCGGCGTGGCTCGTGATGTCGATGAAGGGGGGGCGGTATTTGACCAGGTCGTCAATCAGCGAGAGCAGCCCCTTGACGTCCCCGCCGCGCAGAGGCGGAATGATTTCGAAGCTGATGAGCGGGCGCTCGGCCTGCGCCAGGTGTTCGGTGACTTTCATCGCGCCGCGGGAGCGTATCGTATAAAGTCCCGGCCCGTGAAGACCGCGGAACGTGAGCCCGGCGCATGAGCCCATGGCAGGGCCACCGCCCCTATTGGCAGCTTCTCCGCGTGCTCGGCGATGCAACCCTGGCGCTGGCCGCCCTGGCCGGCGCGTTCTGGATGCGCGTTCACCTGCCGGTGCCGTTCACCCGCGGCCTGCTGCCGGCGGACCGCCTGTTCTTCCTCAACCGCGAGTGGATCGCCGTCCTCGCCATCCAGCTCGCCGGCCTCTATCTGTTCGGCTTCTACGACCGCCCTCACCCGCAGGGCCGGCCGGAAGTGGCGCGCCGCCTCGCCGCCGCCATCGCCCTCCAGGCGCTCGCCCTGGTGGTCTATTACTTCCTGAGCAATCTCGCTTTTCCGCGCTCCGTTCTGCTCCTCTACGCGCTCTCCGACTTTCTTTTTCTCTTCGCGTGGCGGCTCGCGGTGGACCGCCTCGGCCTCCGGCGGGAGAGGCTGGTGGCGATCGTCGGCTGCGGCGAGACGGCGCGCGAGATCGCCGCCGCGCTGCGGCTCCACCACTGGCACGGCCTGCGGGTGGCCGGCTACATCCGCCTGACCGAGGAAACAGCACCGGAGGGCGGTCCGCTCGGCGACCTCGGACCGTGCCTGGGCTCGCCGGCGGACCTCCCGGACCTGCTCGCCGCCGGGCGGATCGACGACATCATCCTCGCCGCCGGCGGCGACTCGTGGCAGACGCGGCTGATCGACGGGCTCGCCGGCACGCGCCCCGACCGCACCAACGTCCTGCTCCTCCCCGGGCCGTTCGAGAGCCTGATCGGCCGCATGCGCTATCGCTGGGTGCACGACCTGCCGCTCATCGAGGTAGTGCGCGAGTCGGAGTGGTGGATCGACCGGCCGGTGAAGCGGCTGCTCGACCTCACGGCCGGCTCTCTCCTCCTTCTCCTCTCGCTGCCCCTCCTCGCCGTCTGCGCCGCGGCGGTGAAGCTCACCTCGCCGGGGCCGATCCTCTACCGGCAGACGCGCATCGGCCAGGAGCAGCGCCCGTTCACCCTGTGGAAGCTGCGCACGATGCGCATGGACGCCGAGGCGGATTCGGGGGAGGTGCTGGCGCAGCCGGGTGATCCGCGCCGGACCTCGATCGGCGCCTTTCTGCGCGCCTGCCGTCTCGACGAGATCCCGCAGCTCGTCAACGTCCTCCAGGGCTCCATGAGCCTGGTCGGCCCCCGCCCCGAGCGGCCCGGCTTCGTCCAGCGCTATCTCAGGGAGGTGCCGGGCTATGCCGAGCGCTTCTCGATCGCCCCTGGCTTGACCGGCCTGGCCCAGGTCAACGGCGACTACCATTCGAGCCCGCAGAACAAGCTGCGCTACGAGCTGGCCTACATGGCCAACTGGAGCCTGTGGCTGGATCTGTCGATTCTGCTGCGCACCGTCAAGATCGTTCTCACGTCCAGAGGCGCGTGAGCGATTGCTGTTGCGAAGCCCTAAATCGTTGACCGCGGGGACGTTTTGAGTCTATTCTAGGTCGATCCCTGAGGTTCGATCTTCTCAGCGCGTTTTGGGGCGTGATCATGCAAAGACTACCTGGCAATCGCAAGCCCTCCTCCAACGCCTACAGATGGTTCGCTTTTGCGCTCCTCGCGGTCGCCGCGGCAGGCCCTCTCGGAGCGGCATCGACCGGCACCACGGCTCTCCACACGCCGCAGGGCAGCGGCGCCGGCACCGCCAACGGCGACTACGTCTCCGACGCCGCCGGCCTCAACTCCCCCTATCACTATTGGGTCGAGGTGCCCTCCGGGCTCACCCACCTGGTGATCGACGTCTTCGACCCGGACGTCGGCCTGGGCGGCGCCGCCGAGGCCACCGCGGAGCGCGACCGTTCGCGCACCGGCTTCAATACCGCAGCCACCTACAGCGTCTTCAATCCCAGCGGCGCCCAGCGCAACACGCTGTTCACCACCGGCAACAACACCACGCCGGCCGCGTCGGACAACGCCTGGGTGAGTCTCTACGACAGCACCGGCGACACGGTGCGCGACAACTTCACGACCGCCGCCTACACCAACAACGACGGCACGATGAACTGGGCCACCAACTGGACCGAGACCAACGACGACGGCAACGCCGGCGCCGGGCTGATCCAGATCACCGGCGGGCAGTTGCGCATCCAGGACAACGCCGACGCCAACCCCTCGAGCATCCAGCGCGAAGTGAACTTGACCGGTTTCACCACGGCGACCTTCACGTTCGACTTCAGCACCTCCGGCACCGTGGCCACCGACTCGATGCTGGTCCAGGTGTCGAACAACGGCGGCACGAGCTGGACGACGCTGGACACCTTCACCGGTACCTTCGGCGCCACCTCCAAGAGCTACAACATCACCTCCTTCATCGCGACCAACACTCGCATTCGTTTCATCCGGTCTGTGGGGTACAACGGTCACTCGTTCTTCGTCGACAACGTCCAGATCGCGGACAGCGTGATCCGGCCCGGGCACTGGGAAGTGCGCGTCGACGAGTCCAACGCGGTGACGACCGGCGACATGATCAACGCCATCGGCCTGCGGGCGCACGACGGCACCTTCGGCGCGGGCGGCACGGAGCTCAACGTCTACATCGACGACCTGGTGCAGCTCGGCGTCAACCCGCCGGCCAGCGGCACCACGTCCCGCTCCTACACGCTCTACCCCTACCTGACCTCGGGCTGCTCGGCGGCGAAAAACGACTTCGACTACGACAGCAACAACGGCACCGTCGGCTCGATGAGCTTCACCAGCCGGGGAGGGGGCTTCACCCAGAGCTATGCCAGCGCGGCGCTGTCCGCCAACAACGTCTGGCGGCGCGACTCGTGGAGCGGTTGGACCTCGGACCAGCTCTCCGCGGACTACGGGATCTGGAGCAGCACCATCACGATCGACAATTACACGGTCGGCGGCGTGGTCAACGGCAACTACACCACCGTCTATCTGAGCAACTTCCAGGCCGCCGCGAACCCGCCGACGGCCAGCCCGCAGGCCAACGGATTCCGCATCTACCTGCCCACCGACGCCGGGACCGCGCCGTCCAAGCCCTACGTGGACCAGACGCTCACCTTCACTGGCTGCGGCGCCGGCAACAACGGGCCGAACCCGCCAGTGGTGGGCCAGACGAGCTGTTACACGAACACTGTCCGCGTGGTGAATCCCGCGGCACAGGCGATCACGTTCTCCAACACCAACCTGGTGACCGCCAACATCCCCGGCAGCGGCGCCGTCTACGCGGGCCTCGCGACGGTCAGCCAGGGGACCATCACCGCCCAGCCGGCGGTGGGCGGCACCGGCAACATCACCTGGAACCCGGGGACGGTGGCGGCGGGCGCCACGGTGCTCCTCGCCTACCGGGTGAAGGTGACGCCGACCTCGGCCGGGCAGCGCATTCCGGTGACCGCCACGCCGGCGTCGGGCAACGGCACCCGGGCACAGTACGTGGACGAGACGGGCAACACGACCCAGACGCGGGCCACCTACCTGTTCGGACCGCTCTGCGAGCTGGCGACCACGGTCGCCGTGATCACCCAGGCGGTGGTCTCCGACGTTCACGCCTGGCGCGGCGAGAGGGGCGGCGTGCTGGTGGAATGGAAGACCGCGGCGGAGACGGCGACGGCAGGCTTCTACCTCCAGCGCTGGGACCGCACGGCGCGGACCTGGACGCGGGTGAGCGACCATCTCCTCGCCGCCTTGCAGAGCGCGCCTCAGGGCGGGGTCTACCGCTTCCTCGACCAGAGCGCCTCGCCCATGGAGCCGCAGATCTACCGGCTCGAGGAGGTCGAGGCAGGCGGCGCCAGGCGCACATACGGGCCCTATGCCCTGGCGGTGGACTGGCGGCAGCCGGGTGGACCGGAGAGCGATGGTGGGGTATTCGAGCGGAAGGCGTGGCCGGCGACCGGCCGGGCCGGAATGCGGCAGGCCGCCGCGCTGGCGGGCGGCGCCGACGGTCAAAAGGGCGCCGCGCGCGTGCGGGCCATCAGCCCGGCCGGGGTGCACCTGACGGTCAACGAGACCGGTCTTTACTATCTCCGCAGCTCCGACATCGCCACCTGGTTCGGCCTGACCGAGCACTCCGCCGAGTCGCTGATCGCCAGCGGCAAGCTGCAGCTCACCCGCGGCGGCCAGCCGGTGGCCTGGAGGCCCGACAGCGATGCCAAGGGCAAACGCGCGCTGGGGCTCTTCTTCTATGGCGAGGCGATCAAGGGCGTCTATGCCGCGGGCAGCGTCTATCACCTGCAGCACGGCAAAGGCCTGCTCATGGCGAGCCAGCCGGCGGCGGCGGGCAGCGGCGCCGGCTCCTTCCCCACCGTCCTCCACCTCGAGACGGACGCCTTCCCGGCCACCGTCATCGACCTCGATCCCGAGTCGGACTACTGGTTCTGGGAGTTCCTGCAGGCGGACGACCCCACCTTCGGCCACCACAGCTTCGCCACCGACGCGCCCGGTCTCAGCGCCGGCAGCGCGTCCCTGACGGTCAACCTCCAGGGCGCCACCGACAGCGGCGTGACGGGGGAGCACCACGTGCTCGTCGCCCTGAACGGCACGCCGCTCGGCGACACGACCTGGCAGGGGATCACCGCCCAGACGGCGACCTTCGACATCCCGCCGGGGCTGCTCCTCGCGACCGGCAACCAGATCGACGTCAAGGCGGAAATCGGCAACGGCGCACCGTACAGCATCGTCTACATCGACTCCTTCGACCTCGCCTATCGCCGCGCCTTCGGTGCCGCCGGAGACGCCCTGGCGTTCACGCCGGACGCGGCGCAGGGGGTCACGGTGACCGGCTTCTCGAGCCCCGACGTGCGGCTGCTCGACGTCGGCGATCCGCTCCGCCCGCGCTGGATCACCGGCGCTCAGGTCGCCCCGGGCTACGGGCTCAGCTTCAGCGCCGCCTCCGGCACGCACTACCTCGCCGCCGCGGCGGCCGCCTTGAAGTCGCCGGCGGCGGTGCGCGCGTGGAGCGCGCCCAGCCTGCAATCCGGCAACAACCGCGCCGACTACCTGGTGCTGGCGCCGGCGTCGCTCCTCGGCGCGGCGCAGCGCCTGGCCGACCAGCGGCAGAGCCGCGGGCTGCAGACCCTGGTGGTCAGCAGCGAGCAGGTGTTCGACGAATTCGCCGCCGGCGCGCCGAATCCGCACGCGATCCACGATTTCCTCGCCTATGCATGGACGCATTGGAGCCAGGCGCCCCGTTACGTCGTGCTGGCCGGGTCGGGCTCGCTCGACTACCGGAACCTGCTGGGCTTCGGCGACTGCGTCATGCCGCCGCTTCTGGTGCAGAGCAACGGCGGCCTCTTCCCGTCGGACAATGCGCTGGCCGACGTCGACGGCGACGGTCTGCCCGAGATGGCGGTGGGCCGCATCCCGGTCCTCACCGAGGCTGGGCTCGACGCCTACACGAACAAGCTGGCGGCGGCGGAGGGCGGACCGGTGGACTGGGCGGGCAACGTGATCTTCCTGTCGGACGCGGACGACGGCGCCGCCGTCTTCGCCAACGAGAGCGACCAGGTCGCCAGCCACCTCGGGGCGGGCTACTCCCTGAGCTCGATCTCCCTGCACGCGACGCCGCTCGCCGCGGCGCGCAGCGAGCTGTTCGCCGGTCTCGGCCAGGGGGCTTCGCTGGTCAACTACATGGGCCACGGCGGCATCGACCGGCTGTCCTCCAGCGGTCTGCTCACCAACGCCGACGTCGCGGGGTTGACCAACGCCGACCGCCTGCCGGTGGTGACGGCGATGACGTGCACGATCAGCCGTTTCACGGTGCCCGGCGTGCCGTCGCTGGGCGAGGTGCTGGTGACCTCCGCGGCCGGCGGCGCCGTCGCGGTCTGGGGACCTTCCGGCCTCGCCGACGACACCTTCTCGCAGCGGCTGGCGGAGAGCTTCTACCGCTCGACGTCGGACATCACCAATCCGCTGCTCGGGGACCGCATCCTGCGCGCCTTGGGCGAATTCCGCGGCCTGGGGGGAGACGCTTCTTTGCTCGACATCTACAATCTCCTCGGCGATCCTGCCCTGCGGCTGCGCCAGCCGCCGGCGCCCGCGCCTGCGGGCGGGTCGACCGGGGAGTAACCGAGGCCGGGGACACGCGATGGAACTGAGAGACTCCGCAGATCAGACAACGGGCAGATCGCGTCCAGAGCGGCGGCGCTATGAGCCGCCGCGGATCCTCTTCCGTGAGCCGCTGGAAGCCATGGCAGCGGTCTGCTCGCCGCCCGGCAAGGGGAATCCCGGATTCTGCCCGCAGGGGCCGATCTCGTCCTGAGAGCTCAGCTCACGATGGGCAGCACGGCCCGCGGCGCCGGGCTTGCCGCCGCTGCCTCCACCCCGTCCGCCCCCGCCAGCGCCTCACCCATCATGTCCATCCGGCGCAGCGCCTCGGGATAGACCTGCAGGGGATCGCCGGAGCGGACCGCGGCCGAGCCCGGGCAGAAGCTCATCAGGCCGCCGGCCGGACCGTAGGAATCCACCAACTCCTTCGCCTGCGCGGTCAGCGCGCGCACCTCCCGGAGGCCGGCCGAGCCGGCCCAGATCTCGCGGATCGACTGCCGGTGGAGGTTGCCCACCGCGCGCCGCCACTGGACGCAGGGATAAACGTTGCCGTAGGGATCGACTGCGATGCCCGCCGAGCCGGCGCCGCAGTGCTTCTCGGCCGGCGCCGGCATGGTCCCGTCATCGCCCCCCTTCGCCACCGCAAGGCCGCTGTTCGCCATGGACCCGCCCGCTGCCGCCTGCGGGTCCGCGGCGGACAATGCGCGCGCCCGCGCCATTTGCAGGGCGAAGAGCCTCGCGACACCGGCCCGGCTGGGCGAGATCGACAGCGGCTCGCGGTCGCCGTCGTCCTTCGGCGTCACCTCGGGATCGAGCTGGAGGGGCACGCCGAGGGAGTCGGCGAGGGCCAGCATCCCCTCGATCTCGCCTTCGTTCCAGGCGGTCATCGTGCTGTTCATCTTGATCCGCAGCCCCAGCTCCAGGGCCTCGCGCAGGTTGGCGAGGAGGCGGTCGAAGCTGCCCGGCACCCGCGTCTGGCGGTCGTGGGTGGCGGCGTTGGCGCCGTGCAGGCTGACTTCCACGAGGTAGGGATCGACCTCGTCGCGCAGCCGCCGGGCCGCCTCGCCGCGCAGGGCGTGACCGTTGGACTTGACACGCACCACGAAGCCCAGCTCGCGGGCGCGGGCGCCCAGGCGCAGGAAGTCCGGATGTGCCAGCGGCTCGCCGCCGGAGAGAGTCAGGTTGAGCACCTGGAGATCGCGCAGGTCGGCGAAGAATTCGAAGTACTGGTCGGTGCGCAACGGCTCGCCGCGCAGACCGAGGTCGTTGTAGCAGAAGAAGCAGTCGAGGTTGCAGCGGTAGGTCAGCTCGACGAGAACCGAGAAGAGGATGTTGTCGCGCCAGGTCTTCTGGACGATCTGCTCAAACGCCATCGGATTCGACCTTCTCCAGCATCCCTTCGTCGGCCAGCTCGGCGGTGAAGGCGAGGACATCCCGCTCGAGGGCGGCGCGGTCGACGTCATACTCGCCGGCCAGGGCGTCGATCCAGCCGCCGACCGGCGTGCAGCCGTCTGCCAGGTCGAGCAGGCGGGCGGCGACCTCGTTCATCACCAGCACCTCCCCGGCGCGCTGGCGGACCACGACCGCCTCGCCGTCGATGCGGCGGAAGCGGAGATCGTGCGACGGCCTCAGCACACTGGCGGCATCGATGTCGATCATCTTTCTAGTATAGGCCAGAAGCCGCCGGCCAGAGAGAACCTGAGTGCGAAGACCGGAGCTCCCGGCGGCACGAGCCGCAGCAGGTTGGCGAGCAGCGCCTCCCGCCGGTGGGGATCGGTGTTGACGTAGGGGGAGCAGGCGAGGAGGCAGGCCAAGCCCTGCGCGCGGGACAGGCTGCGGAGGGCGTCGTCCGTGTCCTTCTCCAGGCGGTAGAGCCCGGCGAGGGCGGCCGGGCGGGCAACGGAGCGCGAATCGCCGTAGTCGCCGGTAAAGGGGAGCTTCTCGACCACCGTTACGCCCCCCTCCAGCCGCAGCGCGTTGAGGTCGTCGGAAAGAACTGTGCCGCCGCGTTCCTGCGCGAGGCGGGAGATCGTGGATTTGCCCGCCCCCGAGCGGCCCAGGAAGAGATGGACGCCCCCGGACCCGGCCACCGCAGCGCAGTGCACCACGGCGCCGCCCTGATCGTGGAGACGGTAGGCCACCACCACGCGGAGAAAGTTTTCGAAGATGTCGGCGAAGGCTGCGCCTCCGGCGTCCGGCGTCCACAGGGCGCCGGCGACCTCCCCTGGGGGGTGGGGCCGCCAGTCGAGGCGCCCGGCAAGGCGCAGCCCGGCGACCCGTAGCGACGCGGGCGCCGCGTCGAGATCGAGCCCGTACTCCCAGCCGCGCACGTCGAAGGTTCGGAAATCGGCTTCGGCAGCGCGGAAGAGGACCACCTCCACCGCCGCTCCGGCACCGCCGACGATGCTGCAATAGTCTCCAAAGCGCCGGCGGACCGCCTCTTCCTGGGCGGCGTTGAGCCCGGCGAAGCGGTAGGGGCCGCCGGGAAGCGCCAGGCCGATCTCCCGGCGGCCCCAGGCCTCGCCGCCGCGGCGCGCCGGGAAGAGGTCGGGGTTGGCGAGGAAACCGGCGCTGAAGACGGCGTCCGGGGCGGGCGGCGGGCCCTCTGCGGGTGGGTTGGAGCTCACCGGCGGCCTCCCAGCCGGCGCCCAGCGAGACGCAGGAAGGAGGCCACGGCGCGCAGGCGGTCGCCGGCGGCCGCCCGCGCCCGTTGCGGCGCGATCACCCGGCCGAGGACGCGAGAGTGCGGCACCGGCGCGTCGTGGCAGGGGCAGCCGTCGCCGCGGGTGACACAGGCGAGGGCGCCGGCCCAGGGCCGCCAGCCGAGCAGGCGGTGCACCAGCAGCCGGCCGTCCGCGGCCAGGAAGACGACCACGTCGCCCGGCCAGTAGACGCGCGCCGGAGCCACCTCGACGCGCTCGCCGTCGGCGAGGAGCGGCGCCATGCAGCCGCCCCGCACCGTCACCTCGACCGGGTGCTCACGCGCCAGGTCACGGAGCGCCGCGAAGGTGGAGGGAGAGGGGGATGTCCCGTGGCTCATCGGTCGGACGCAGGAGAGGGGCGCATGTCGGGAGGCACGGTGAGGAGAAAGCGGGGGTCCAGACGCAGGGCGAGACCATAATCGCGCCGCGCGTCCTCGGGGCGGCGGGCCGCCGACTCCGCACGGCCGAGGTTCAGGTAGATCTCCGGCCGCGGCTCCAGGGCGAGCGCCGCGCGGTACGCCTCGACGGCCATCTCCGGATCCCCGAACAGCAGATACTGGGTGCCGCGGGCGATCGGCACGCCCACCTCGACCGGATCGAGCGCCGCCGCCTGCCGCAAGGCATCGAGGTTGGCGCGCAGGAGGCCGCGCGGCGTGCTCCCCTGGGCCAAGGCGGCAGTGGTCAGCTCTTCGACCTGGGCGAGCAGGCGGCCCGCCCGCAGCCGAGCGGACCCGCGCAGCCACTGTCCGGCGAGAGCGAGGAGGAGCACGGCCATCAACGGCCAGACCAGGAGGCGTCCTTTCATCCCCGCTCCTCCCCGCCTTCTTCTTCCGCGGGCCGCAGCACCCAGGCGAGGAAGAGGAGGGCGGGATAGCCCACCAGCGCGCCGCGGAACGGGAAGTGGCCGAGCGCGAGGACGGCGAGAGCGGCCACGCCCGCGCCGGCCAGGGCGCGCTCCGCTCCCGCGCGGCGTCCGCGCAGCGCCGCCGTCAGCGTCCACAGCGCCCAGCCGAGCGCCAAGAGGCCGGGGATGCCCCACTCGGCGCCGGCTTCCAGGTATTCGTTGTGAGCGTTGGCGAAGACCGGCTGCATCTGAAAGGGATCGAAGCGGGCGCCGCGGTCGAGGAGCGCCAGCTTGGCGGGCACGAACTCGGGGCGGAAAGCCCCCTGGCCGACGCCGGCCCAGGGGTGCTCGCCGAGCATCCACACCGCCGCGCGCCAGCCGTCGAGGCGTCCGGTGAGCACGGAGCTCCAGTCGCCCTGCCGGGCCTGGCTCACCTTGGCCGCGACGCGCTGGCGCAGCGGCGCCACGGCGACCAGCAGGACCAGGAGGAGGGCCATGCCGGCGCCGAGGACGGCGGCGACCCGCCGCTTCGGCAGCACGCTCGCCCAGAGGACGAGACTGCCCACCGCCACCGCCACGAAAGCGCCCATCGTCTGCGTGAGCGCCATGGCGTAGAGCCCGAGGAGCAACGACGCCACGGCGAGAGCCGCCGGCGTGCCCAGGCGCGGCCGGCCCATGCGGAGGAGCAGCCACTGGGCGATGAGGAGAGGCAGCACGAGATAGGCGCCGAGATCGCCGGGATTGCCGGCGGTGGAGGTGATGGCCAGCCGCTTGTCGTACTGGATGCCGACGAGCGCCAGCGGCTGGAAGACGCCGTGGAACTGGAGGATACCGAACAAGCCGAGTGCGGCCGCCGGCCAGAGCAGCCCGCGCAGCAGCTCCTCCTGCCGCGGTGCCGGCAGAGCCAAGCTCCACCCCACCAGCGCGGCGGCGCCGATCCACAGGTCGATCAGCGCTTCCCGCGTATGAACCGGATGGGACGTCGTCCACAGCGTCGCCGTGGCGACCAGGAGCAGAGGCGTCAGGGCGCGCACCGCCGGCCGTCGCCACAGCCCCGCCGGGCGCACCTCGCCCGCCTGCCGCACCTGCCAGGCCAGCAGCAGGAGGGAAGCGAGAGCGAGCCATTCGCTGGCCATCAGCTTGGGGAGGCGGAACGTCTCCTTGGCTTCGAGGTCGATCAGGAACGGGGGGACCAGCATCGTCAGCCAGACCACCAGGAGCCCGAGGCTCCAGGCGGGTTTCGCCTTCACGCTCGGAGCAGACGCTGGGCGGTGCGGGCGGCGCGCGGCGGACACGCGGGGGAGTATACGGTCACTGCAGCGCGCTCCAACTCTTCCGCGCCTCCTCGAAGCTCGCCAGGACGGCGGATTTCTTCCCGCAGGTCTTGCATTCGAACCAGAAGACCGTCGTGCCCGTGCCGACCTGCACACTGGCTGCGGGAGGTGTGCCGCAGACCGAGCAGGGCTGGATCGGCTCGCTCGGCTCTTTTGAGACTCGCGACTTCAGCTCCTGGCTGGACATCCGCGCGCACCCCTCGCTCGATACAGCTGTCAGCATCCCCGCAACGATCAATGGATCACACCATACCACGTCTGAACACGGTGCGGGCGGCGTAGCGGCCGAGGCGGCCAAGGAGGTCGAACGGCCGGGCGAGCCGTCTCCCCAGGTAGCCCAGGGGGCCCCGGGGCGGACCGTAGATCGCGTCGATCTGGGCGTTGGAGACGAAGACCGCCGCGAGGACCGAACGGGCGAAGCGCAGCGCCGGCGCCCGGTCGCTGGGCTGGGAGCGGAAGAAGCCCAAGCGCAGCGCCGCCGCATATCCCGCATCGAGGCGGCCCGCCAGGACGTGGCGCAGCAGGACCGACGCGCCCGTCTCCGGCTCGGCATTCGCCAGCAGATCGTCGCCCGCCGCCAGTGCTGCGCACAGGTCACGGGCGGCAGCCGCCTCCTCCGCGGGCACGTCGCGCTCCACCAGGGCGGCAGCGCGCGCGGCGAGAGCCGCGTCCGTGTGAATCCCCAGGTCGATCAGGTCCGCGACCATCTTGAGGAGAGAGTAGGAGGCGGGCCACCAGCCGTGCTGTCCGAGACCGTGCACCAGGGCATGCGCGGCGAGCACGTGCGCGGCGGGAGCCGCGCAGCGGCCCGGCAGGTCGGGAAAAGGGAGCAGCAGCCCGTGCCGCTCCAGCGTAGCGACCGTGGCCGATGCGCCGCCGTCGAGGCGCACGCCGAGGACCACCCGGTGGATCTCGGCCACGCCGCCGTGCGGGTGCTCAAGAGGGGGAAGCTGGTGTTCGGCTGCAGGCATCCTGGAGAGCCGCCAGCCGAGAGCCAATAGAGCCTGTTGGAGCTCGCCGTCACGGTTCTCCGGAGCCAGGACGTCGAGGTCGCACGCCGAGCGCGCCCCGAGAGCGGCGAAGCCGGCCTTCTCCAGGGCGGCGAACTTGAGGAGGACCAGGGGCAGACCGTGAGGCGCCGCCGCTTCGGCGATCTCGCCGGCCAGAGCGAGGAGGCGCAACCCGAGGGCCGCCGCGCCCGCATGATCGCGCTGGAAGCCGGCCGCCGCGGCT
>Ga0075436_100000803_pt1 | contig 20834 bp, 16 predicted proteins | sample RhiMethybrSRZTD5_FD_75303 | JGI IMG/M metagenome (GOLD analysis project Ga0075436, IMG submission 75303) | Populus rhizosphere microbial communities from Tennessee, USA - Rhizosphere MetaG P. TD hybrid SRZTD5 | ecosystem: Host-associated > Plants > Roots > Rhizosphere > Soil | place: USA...
GGGAGCAGTCTAGCGGTGACCGTTCTCCCCACGCATGAACCGGAGGGCCTGTGACAGCTTGTCTGCGAGGGTCGACAACTCCGTGGCGCCATGGGCGAGGTCCTCGATCGCGCGCAGTTGCTCGGACGCGGCGGCGGCGACGGCTTCAGCTTCCTGAGTCGAGGTCTGGGCGGCGGTGCGAGCCTGGCCGAGCGTCTGCGTGATGCGTGCCGCGAGCTCGGCGCTCTGCCGTCCCACATCGGCGACGCGCTTGCCGGCGCGCGCCGTCTCCGCCGCCGCTTCGGCGATGCGGTCGAGGTCTTTTACCCAGTCGGCCGAGTTTTGTACCACCTCACCCAGGTCCCCGCGGATCCGCTCGAGGAGCTGCGCGGCGCGGTCGAGCGCGCGGCGCGTGTCCTGCACCGACTTCCCGACGTTGCGCGCCTCGCGGCCGCTCTCTTCGGCCAGCTTGTGGACTTCGTCCGCGACAACGGCAAAGCCACGACCGTGCACGCCGGCCCGCGCCGCCTCGATGGTGGCGTTCAACGCCAGCAAATTCGTCTGGTTCGCCACGAATCCGATCGTCTCGGAGAATTTCTCCACCTGCGCCGCGACGTCGCGGAGGCGCCGCACTTCGGCCGCGCTTTCCTCGGTCGTCGCACCCAGGTCGGTCAGCTGGCGCACCGCCGCCTGCGTGCCGACGCGCACCTTTTCGGCGGTCTTCTCCATTTGGGCGCCGGCGTCCCGCGTCCGGTCTCCCGCGATCGCCAGCTCGCCCGCGCTTTCCTTGAGCTGCTCGGCCTCGCGCGCCGTCGTCGTCACGAGGGTCGCCGCCTGCGCCGCGCCTTCACTGGCGCGCTGCGCCGACGCCGCCACCTCCTCGCTCGACGCGTGAATCTCTTCGGCGGTCGCCGTCAGCGTTTCCACGTACTGCGTGGTTTGGTCGGATGCGCCCGTCACGGGGCGCAGCGAGCTCTCGATGGCGACCATCAGAGCGAGCTGCGGGGCGAGCAGCTCGAGCAGCTCCCCGTCCGACGTGCGGTACATCGCCGGGTCGGAATGGCGCACGCTCCACAAGCCCACCAGCTGCCCCGCGTGGTACAGCGGCACGAGCATCTCGGCGCCCGGCGTCTCGGCCCCGGGCACGACCACTTGGTCCTTCGCGAGACCGTGCGCCACGACGGCGTGGCGGAGCCGCACGGCTTCGCCCGTAAGCCCGGCGTCGGCGTCGAAGCGAAACACCGTACCGGGTTGGGCGGCCGTGTCGGCCAACAGCTCCATCTGACGCGCGCGCGCGTCGTAGCGCGCGAATCCCATCTGTTCCCAAGGGACGAGCTGCCGCGTCAACTCCTGCACCCGCGTGAAGCTGCGGGAGAGGTTCATCTCGGCGGCGATCGCCTGTGCCAGCCGCTGCACCAGACGGAGTTCGTCGGCGTGCACGCCGAGGCGGATGACGTAGGCGCTACCGATCGTGGCAAGGATGAGACCGGCCGCGACGAGCGCGGTCGGCGTGGCGGGCATGGCGCCGTGCATCAGCGCAAACCACCCCAGTGCCAGCGCGACGGACGCGAGGTAGATGATCGTCTCCCACCGCAACGTGAGCCGGGCATCCACCCAGGCCATCGTCTTGCCCAGGGCCAGGTCCAAGTAGAACGTGCCGTTCACCACGATGGGGAGGAGCACTATCACCAGGGTCACGAGCCCAATGTTGCCGGCGGTGAGTGCGGCCGCGCCTGTCTGCCCACCCATGCGGTCGTACATCAGTCCGACGACCGTCGTGCCAACCGTGAGGTGCCCTGCGTTGTTGAGCGCCGCGCGCAGGGGCAGACGCCGCAGCGGGATGTCGCCGACGAGCATGGCGAAGGGCGCGACCAGCGCGGCAAACGCCCACCCGCGATCGAGGATGGCGTACAGCATCACGCCGATGACGTACGAGGAAAAGCCGTTGCCCGGGAGGGCGATGCCGTAGCGGCGCGAGAGCGCGGCGGCGACGATCAACGCGACGGCGGCGAGCGCCAGGTTGTCACCTGCCGGCGCGGTGCCGCGCGCGTAGGCCACGAGCCCCGCGCCGAACGCCGCGAGTCCGGCCAAAGCCACGATGACTCGGAGCGAGAGGACGGCCTTCATGAGGGTGTGGCGCAAGCTCGGGCACGTGGCGCGGCATGTCAAGCACGGCTATCGTTTACGCCATGAAGGTCACGATCGAGTATTGCGTCGTCTGAAACTACGAACCTCGGGCCACCGGTCTGGCGGCCGAGATTCGCGACGCGTTTCCCCACGCGGATGTGAAGCTCATCCAGTCCTCCGGCGGCGTCTTCGAGGTGGAGGTGGACGGCCGCATCGTCTTTTCCAAGAAGACTGCGCGTCGCCATGCCGAGCCCGGTGAAGTCGTGCGCCTTGTGAAGCAGGCCGCCGCCGGCGCGCGGTGAAGATCGCGATCTCCACCGGCGGCGGCGACGCGCCGGGTCTCAACGCGGTCATTCGCGGTGCCGTCCTCGCAGCTTCCAACCGCGGTTGGGAGTGCGTCGGCATCCGGCGCGGATTCGACGGCCTGCTCGGCGAGGATGAAGTCGTTCCCCTCGGTCCGAAGGAGGTTCGGGGGATCACCCACCTCGGCGGCACCATCCTCGGCACCACCAATCGCGGCGATCCGTTCAAGTGGCGGCGCCAGCGTCCCGATGGGACGTGGGAGGAGCACGATCGGTCCGAGGAGCTCGTCGCCGCGTTCCGCGCGCTCCGCCTCGATGCGCTGATTACAATCGGCGGAGACGGCTCGCTCAAGATCGCCTTGCAGCTCATGGCCAAAGGCATTCCCGTTGTCGGCGTCCCCAAGACGATCGACAACGATGTCGGAGGCACGGTCGCGACGTTCGGGTTCGACACGGCGGTCGCGACCGCCACCGACGCGATCGACAAGGTCCATTCCACCGCCGAGAGCCACGAGCGCGTCATGGTCGTCGAGGTGATGGGCCGACACGCGGGGTTCATCGCCCTCAACGCGGGGATCGCCGGCTCGGCTGACGTCATCCTCATTCCGGAGATCCCCTTCGACATCGCGAAGGTGTGCGACAAGATTCGCCGGCGCGAAGCCGAGGGGCGGCACTTCAGTATCGTGGTCGTCGCCGAGGGCGCGGCCCCCAAGGGCGGGTCCGTCTCCCTCATCGACCCGGAGCACCAGCGGCTCGGCGGGATCGCGGACAAGGTCGCACACTCGATTGAGCAAATGACGCAAAAGGAGACGCGCACCCTCGTGCTTGGACACCTCCAGCGCGGCGGCAGTCCCACCACATTCGACCGCCTGCTCGGGCTGCGCTTCGGGGCCGCCGCGGTGCGTCTCATCGCCGAACGGCAGTTCGGCTACATGGTGGCGCTGCAGCCGCCCACTATCGCCGCGGTGCCGATCGCCCAGGCGATTGCCACCCCGAAGCGCGTCCCTCTCGACTCCGACACCATCGCGACGGCACGAGACATCGGCATCAGTCTGGGCGACTGACGCGTCGATTGTACTCGGGGGCGGACACTTCGCGGTGCGGACGGCTCTCCGGATACACCTTCGAATCTGTTGGCCGCAATGCGGTTACCTGATCTCCTCCGCCTCTGGCACGCGTCTTCCCTAGGGAGCCGCGGGAGGAGGATCCTATGAAACGTATTCTGGCAGTGCTGGGTCTATTGATTGTCGCCGCCGCTGGTGGCTTGGCGGCACAGACGCGCGTCAGCGTGTCCTTCGGTTTCGGCGCGCCGTTCGTCGCGTATCACCCCCGTCCGTATGGCTACGGATACCGCTACGGCTACGGGTACGTCCACCGCTACGACGACTACGGTTATCGGCGTTACGGCGTGTACGGGACGGGCCCCACGATCGTCGTGTTGCGGGGGTATCGCCCCGCTAGGGTGTTTGTCGAGCGAGGTCACCGCCGGCATCGGTATCACCGCTGGTAAGGTCGGAGCCGTGCTTCCGGATGCACGCGTGAGAGTGGCAGTCGTCCGGAGGCGGCGCCTGGCGCCCTAGGCCAGGGTCGCCGCGCGGCTCTTCGCGGGAGGCGCACACGCGCGCCTCCCGCTTTTTTCTATATTCCGGCCGTGCGTATCTCCCGCGACCACTTCCTCCCCCCCGATCCCCAGGCCTACCTCGCGGCCGAGCCCGCTACCGGACGCGTCATCGTCATCGCGCCGACGCGCGCCGCCTGTGAGACGATAGAGCTGGCGCTCGGCCTCCAGATCGAGACTCTCCTCGAGCGTGAGCACGGGGACGACATCCGCCGTCTAGCGGGTGCACGCGATGGCGGAGGCTTCGGCATCGTCGCCGGGACGGGGACGGGGAAGACGCTCGCCATCCGCAGCATCGCGACGACCATCCTCAGCGCGCCCCTCAAAGTGGGTGTAGTGAATCGCGAGCGGGAGGCGACGCCCGAGACGCCGACCTGGAACGTCGTCATCATCACGACCGGCATCGCGCGGCGCTGGTTCCAAGACGGGCTCATCACCGCCCAAGACACGCTCGTCGTAGACGAAATCCATCAGACGTCCGCGGAGATGGAGCTATGCCTGGCGCTCGGCAAGCGAGCCCGCTGCCGATTCATTTGGCTCTCGGCCACCGTGGACCCGGCGTTTTACGAGGATTACCTGGGCTCGGCGGAGGTGCTCGAGACCAGAGCGTTCGACCCCGCCAAGGCGGCCAACGTGCAGGTCATGGCACAAAAGCCGCTCGAGTTCCTGAGCGAGCGATTCATGAAGCGCGTATTGCGGGAGCGCCGCGGCGTGGCGGTGTTTGTGCCCACCAGGGCGGAAGTGGAGCAAATCGCCCAGGAGCTGGGGGACCGGTGGCAGGCACTCGCCACCGCGTTCTATCACGGCGGTGAGCCGATCCGAGTTATCCGACCATTTCTTGACGGTTTGGTCAAACGTCCATTCCTCCTAGCGATGACGGCGGCGGGTCAATCGGCGCTCAACATCCGGGGGCTCGACACGGTCGTGATCTACGACGCCCGTTACACCAACGTCGTGGAGCGGGGCAAGAACGTGCTCACCCGCCTCTATCTTGGCGCCAACGAGATCCTTCAGATGGCGGGCCGCGTGCACGGTCGCGTCGAAGGGGGCGAGGTGTACATCCTGAGCGATCGAGACCTCGTCTTCGAGGAGTTACGGCCGACACCTCCGGAGTTCCAGCTCGCGGGGGATGCGGAGCGGGTCGCGATTACGTGCGCCGCGATTGGCGTGGACGCCGCCGACCTCGACCTGCCGGTCCCGCTCGATCGCCGGGCCTACCGCGACGCGGTCACCATGCTGACCGAGCGTGGACTCATAGAGAAAGGTCGGCTAACGAGTTACGGTCGCTCGGTCGAGGCGATGCCGGTGGAGCGGCCATGGGGGGAGCTGTTGTACCACGCCGATCCACCCCTCATTCCGATGGTGGCGGTGGCGGCCAACATCGAGTCACTGCACCGCATGACTCGCGAGGAACGCGAGCTCAAGGGACTGATCCTGGCGGGGTCCGACCACCTCACCGCCTACAACGTGTACGCCGAGGCAGTGAACAAACACGGCTACCTCGGTGAGGTGTACGGACTGCCCCGGCACCTGTTCCGCGAGGAGATCGATCGTTGGGCCGAGGGACGGGGTGTGCTCGTCAAGGCGATCGAGGATGTCGCTCTGGGGACCGCCTCTGTGTACCGGCAGCTCGAGGTCCCATTGCCGGAGCGGCTGCCCTACGCCGACCAAAAGACCCTGGATCTGTTTGCTGACCTTTTGACCAAAATCATGCCTTTCGACCTCGTGATCGACGAGGAAACCGCAGACGGGCGCGAGGCGCGGGTCAGCCGCAGCTCGGTCAGCGGTAGTTGGGGAGCCGTCGCGGGGACATTGCGCTACTTCGCAGACCGATTCGGCGTCCCGCGTGCGAGCATCGAGGGGACGCAGATCCCGGAGCGCGCGATCCGGCGCTACGCGCGGCGCGGTCCGCCGACGGTCGTGTTCGAGCGACAACGCCGCCGTGAAGGGTTGATGGCCGTGCGGACGGTAGTCTATGGCGGGTTCACCCTGGAGCGTGAGGTCGAGCCGCTGCGGAGCCCATTCCCCGCCGAGCTCGCCGATGCGGCGCGCCAGGCTCTCGTTCAGGCGCTGCTGGCCGGCGAAACCCCGCACCCCGATCAAGGCAAACTGCGACGCGCGCTGGAGCGATTCGGGCATTTCTGGCGCCGCTCCGGCGGGCGCCTCGCCCAAGCGCATGGGGATCGCCTCGCCGAGCAGATCGCCGCGCAGGTCGCGCAGGTTCGCTCGTGGGACGAATTCATCGCGGCACGGGTCGGGCTCGATCCCGACACCGTCATTCCGGAAGCCGAGCGCCACCGGCTCGACGCGCTGCCTGCGTCGGTGAGTCTCTATGGCGACCGCGTGCCGCTCGACTACGACGTCGAGCAGGGCGTGGGCGTGGTGCGACTGCGCCTCAAGGAGGGCCAGGCCCGGCGCCTCCAAACCCATGATCTCCCGCCCTTCGACCGGCCCGTTCGCTTCACAGTGACGCGCGGGAAACACGACGCCGTGCGGGCGGCATCGCTGGAGGAGTTGCGGGAAGGCCTTCGAGGCCTGGTCCGCGGCGACCGCACGCGCGCGCGAGGAGGTGCTAGCCGGCGGAGCCGGCGTCGTCGCTGAGATCGAGCAGGGCGAGGCAGAGGGCGTGATAGCCGTCGCGCAGGTCGGCGAGGGGCACTCCGGCGGCGAGCGCCGCGGCGCAGCCGTCGAGCACCGCCTGACGGGCAGCACCTTCAAATCCCGCATCACCGCCCGGTGGCCCGATGAGGCCGGCGGCGCATAGCCCGAGCCACGCGCGGGCGGTGCCATCCTCAGCCTGCCGGCGCAGCTCCTCCCAACAGGCATCCACCGCCACCGTCCCGCCCCGTGCCAAGGCGTTCGCGAGTCCCGCCGTCCGCTCGCTGGCGACCTCCAGTGCCGCGGTGCGCAGCAATCGGCCGCGTGATCCGTAATGATAGAGGACCAGCCCCTTAACCACGCCGGCGCGCCGGGCCACCGCTTCGAGGGTGAACCCTTCGATGCCACCGCGCTTCAGAGTATGCACGGCGGCCGCGAGAATCGCGGACCGGGTGGGGGCGGAGTCTTTCGGCACGTGTCTGTCCTAGCGGTCAATAATGAGGGCCACAAAGTGCGTCGGCAACCGCAACCTTTTGGTCGAGCTAGGCGTCTCACCCTGACACGACCCTAACAGCGACCTTTGGTGCGGCTTGAAACCTTGTGACGCGCGAATTTGTACTGGGGTGTAACTGACATATGATCGACAAACCCGTCTCCGCAGCCGTGCCCCCCGCCTTCTCCCCCCTCGCCAGGGCCGTCATCGATTCGGTCGGCGAAGGAATCGTGGTGTTCGACTCACAGGGCCGACTGCTCTTCGCCAACTCCGCGGCGCGCCGCGTCATCGACGGTCAGAACGGCGATGTCCGTAACCGCCTCCAGAACCTCGGAGCCCGCTTTGCCGCTCTCAAGAGCGGTGCGCAACCGATCGGCGAGGCGGCCATCCTCGCGGCCGGCCCGCAGACGTTGGCCGATCGAGAGCGGCAGGCGATCATCGAGACATTGCAGGACACGAGCGGCAAGCTCGCCGAGACGGCGCGCCGCCTCGGCATCAGTCGCACGACGTTGTGGCGCCGCCTCAAGGCCTACGGCTTAGACGGCTTTCGCGCTCCCCGGTAGCATCCTACCTTCCCCGGGCATGAAGCCCGGGCCCTTCATCATCGAAGAGTATGTCCGCTGGTCCGATGTGGACTTCGCGGGCATCATCTTTTATGGCTCCTACGTGCGGTTCTTCGAGATCGCCGAAACCGAGCTGTTCCGGAATTGCGGGCTCGCCTACGCCGACATGTTCGATCGGTACAACGTGTTCCTGCCCCGCAAGGCGGTCCACAGCGAGTTCTACTGGCCCGCGCGGCTCGACAACCGGCTGCGTGTCGCGGCGTACGTCGGCCGAGTCGGCACCAAGTCCATGACGCTCAACTTCGACGTCCTGATAGACGGACGGGCGACCCTCGTGGCGGCAGGCTGGATGGTCCTGGTCTGCGTCGATCGCAAGAGCCTCAAGCCCAAGGCACTCCCAGGCGGCCTCGTGACGGCTCTGGCCCCGCACACTCTGAGCCCGGAAGCGTCACGGGCGGCGCTCGGGGTCGCGGCGCCCTGAAACGGCTCATGATCCTGGCGATAGCCGCCTGTAGCACGGAGGCACCGCCCAGCGTTCGCGTGAAGGCCGTCCCTGCTCACGCCGACAGCGTGGTCTTCGTGGCGCCCGCAACGGCGCATCTCTGCAGCGGCGGACGCGCGTTGCTGCTGCAAGCGGCGGATGATCACGGCAACGGGGCGCTCCTGTTGCTCCGCCACGGCGACTCGCTCGTCACCGCCCGACTTCCCTTGATCGCACTGGGTGACTCCATCACGCCGCGCGGCGCGAACGCCGCCTTCCGCTACATGATCGGCGACGTGGCGCACGGCTTGTCGCTCGACAGCGGAACGGTCGACCTGACGGTGAGCGGCGGCGCGCTCACCGCTCGGGCGCATGGCTCAGGGCTCGACGTTGGTGTCCGCGTCGCCGTCGACGCGGCCTACGGCGGCGTGCTCCTCCCGGCCGCCGCCGACACCGTGCCGTGCCGGTTCATGCCATGACAGTCCGCCTCGGATTCATCGGGTCGGGCTTTGCGCGGCGCGTACAACTACCGGCCCTCGCCTTCGTGCCGGGGACGCGTGCGACCGCCGTGGCGAGCGGTCACCGGGCCAACGCCGAGGCGGTGGCGCGGGAGTTCGGCTTGCCGCACGTGTTCGACGACGGTGTGGAGCTGGCGCGCAGCGCCGAAGTCGATCTCGTCGTCGTCTCGTCCACTCCCGATTCGCACGCCCGGTACGCGATCGCGGCCCTCGAGGCTGGGAAGCACGTGTTGTGCGAAAAGCCGATGGCGCTCGACGCGTACGAGGCGGCCCAGATGCTCGCCGCCGCCGGCCGGCGTCCCGACCGGTTCGCCTGGGTCGATCACGAACTGCGCTACGAGCCCAATCGCCGCCGGGCGCGCGAGCTGATCCGGAGCGGGGCGATCGGAGACGTGCGCCACATCGAGCTGTCGCTGAAGCCGTACTTGCGCGGCGATGGCCGCCCCCAAGCGTCGGACGCGCCGTGGACCTGGTGGTTCGACGGTGCGCGCGGGGGCGGCATCCTCGGCGCGGTGGGATCCCATCTGATCGACCTGTGCCGCTTCTGGACGGGGAGCGAGGTCGCCTATGTCGCGGGCCTGGTCGAGACGTTCGTGACGGAGCGGACGGACGAGAGCGGCACACAGCGGCCTGTGACCGCCGACGACTTCATGAGCGGCGTGGTGCGCATGGCGAGCGGCGCCGTGGCCACGATCACGTTGAGCACGGTGGCCCACCACGGCCCGGGTCATCTGGCGCAGGTGACGGGCAGCCAGGGAACGCTCGTGCTCAGCGGCGAAACGAGGCTGGAGCTGGGGAGAGCCGGTGGACCGCTCGAGGACGTCTCCGCCCCGGACGATCTGTGGGAGAAGACGAAGCCGAACAACATGTGGGCGCGATCGTTCGTGCGCGTGCTGCGCGACCTGGTCAGGGTCATCGGCGGTGGCGTGGCCGAAGGGGAGCCGGCGACGTTCCGCGACGGCTGGCAAGTCCAGCGCGTGCTCGATGCCATCCGCGGCGGGCGGGGCGTCCGGTTAGATTGAAGGCCACCGTGGAACAGACCTACTTCCGCAAAGGCTTCGGCTTGAAGGGCGCCATCGAAGGCGCCCTGACCGCCGACTATCACAGCCGGGCGGTGGACGCCATCCGCGCGGCGGGATACGTCCTGCGCGTGGGGGACCTCACCTTCCGGCTGGCCGGGGAGTTCGGATTCTGCTACGGCGTTGATCGGGCTGTCGAGTATGCCTACGAGACGCGCACCAAGTTTCCCGGCAAGCGCACCTTCCTGGTAGGCGAGATCATCCATAACCCGCACGTGAACCACAAGCTCGAGGCTATGGGCGTTTCGTTTCTCCATCGTCCTGACGGTGGCGCCTTTGATTTCTCGAGGATAGGTGTTGATGATGTGGTCATTTTGCCGGCGTTCGGCGTCACCGTGAGCGACTTCGAGCGTTTGCGTGCGATCGGCTGCGTGCTCGTGGACACGACGTGCGGCTCGGTGCTGAACGTGTGGAAGCGGGTCGAGTCGTACGCGCGCGACGGCTTCACGGCGCTCGTCCACGGCAAGAATTATCACGAGGAGACCAAGGCCACCTCGAGCCAGGTCACGAAGCACGCGGGCGGGAAGTATGTCGTGGTGCGGGACATGACCGAAGCGCGCGTGGTGTGCGAGTACATCGAGGGACGGGGGACGAGGGACGCATTCGTCGAGCGCTTCGCAGAGAAGATGTCGCCGGGCTTCGATCCCGACCGCGATCTCGAGCGCATAGGGGTCGCGAATCAGACGACGATGCTGTCGGGAGAGTCGCTCGCGATCGCCGCCGAGATTGGTAAGAGCATGACGCGGCGCTGGGGTGAAGCGGCCCTGGGCGAGCATTTCCGGACGTTCGACACCATCTGCTCGGCGACCCAGGAGCGGCAGGACGCAGTGCTCAAGCTCATCGCAGAGCCGCTCGATCTGATGGTCGTGATCGGTGGGTACAACTCGAGCAATACGACCCACTTGGCAGCGATCTGTCAGCAAAAAGTGGCGACCTACCACATCGCCGATGCGATGTGTATCGATCCCGACAGCGGAGCGATCCGCCACCGGCCCGTGGGCCAGCACGAGGAAGCCCGGCAGGATCGGTGGCTCCCGGACGGACCCGTGACGATCGGGGTCACGGCGGGGGCATCCACCCCGAACAACAAGATCGGGGAAACGATCGAGAGGATCGCCGCCATGCGTGGGGTTTCCCTGCAGGAGGCGCTGGGGTAGACTTCGGGGTATATTCGGTCCCATGGCTCTCACCGGTTTTCATCCATCTATCCAGCGCTGGTTCGGCGGCCGATTCGCCGAGCCAACGGAGCCACAGCGGCGAGCATGGCCGCTGATCCAACGCGGCGGCGACGTTCTGATCGCCGCGCCGACGGGCTCCGGCAAGACCTTCGCCGCCTTTCTCTCCGCCGTCGATTCACTCATTCGGCAGGGTCTCTCGGGTGAACTGAAGGATGAGACGCAGGTCCTGTATGTCTCACCTCTAAAGGCTCTCTCGAACGACGTCCAAAAGAACCTCGCCGAGCCGCTGGCCGAAATCCGCGCCGGGCTCGAGGCCGCGGGTCTGCCGGACGTCGCCGTGCGGACGCTGCTCCGCACGGGCGACACGCCCCAGGCCGACCGCCAGGCGATGGTGAAGCAGCCGCCCCACATCCTCGTGACCACGCCGGAGTCGCTGTACCTCATCCTCACGTCGGAGCGGGCGCGCGGCATGCTACGCACCGTGCGCACGGTCATCGTGGACGAGATCCACGCCGTCGCTCGCGACAAGCGCGGCAGCCACCTCGCGCTCTCACTCGCGCGGCTCGACGCCTTGACGGGCAAGCGTGCGCAGCGCGTGGGCCTGTCGGCGACGCAGAAGCCGATCGACGAGATCGCCCGCTTCCTGGTCGGCACGAACGCGCCACTTCCCGAGATCATCGATTCGGGACACGTGCGCACTCTCGATCTGTCGATCGAGATCCCGTCCTCGCCGCTCGAGGCGGTGATGGCGGGAGAAGTCTGGGAGGAAGTGAACACGCGCATCGCCGAGTTGATCGCGGAGCACCGGACGACGCTGGTGTTCGTGAACACACGGCGCTTGTGCGAGCGGCTCGCGATGCAACTCTCGGAACGCCTCGGCGCGGACCAGGTGACGAGCCACCACGGCAGTCTGTCGCGGGAAAAGCGGCTCGAAGCCGAGGAGCGGCTCAAGCGGGGCGAGCTCAAGGCCTTGGTCGCCACTGCCTCACTCGAGCTCGGCATCGACATCGGGGCGGTGGACCTCGTGATTCAGGTCGGGTCCACGCGCTCGATCGCGACGCTGTTGCAGCGCGTGGGGCGATCGGGCCACCGGCTGGCGTCGGTCCCCAAGGGGCGGCTCTTCCCGCTGTCGCGTGATGAGTTGATTGAGTGTTCGGCGCTGGTACGCGCGACTCGGGAGGGGCGGCTCGACCGGCTGATCATCCCCGCCAAGCCACTCGACATCCTGGCACAGCAGATCGTCGCGGCGGCGGCGTGTGAAGAGTGGAGCGAAGACGCGCTCTTCGAGCTCGTGCGATCGGCGTATCCCTACCGCGATCTGACCCGGCGCGAATTCGATGATGTCGTGCAGATGCTCGCCGAGGGATTCACCACGCGGCGTGGGAGGCGCGCGGCGCACCTCCACTATGACGGCGTCAACCGCCGCGTGAAGGGCCGCCGCGGCGCACGCCTCGCGGCCATTACATCGGGCGGGGCGATTCCGGATCTGGGCGACTATCGCGTGGTGCTTGAGCCGACCGAGACGTTCGTCGGCACGCTGAACGAGGACTTCGCGATCGAGAGCAACCCGGGTGACATCTTCCAGCTGGGCAACACGTCGTACCTGGTGGTCAAGGTCGAGTCGGGCCAGGTGCGCGTGGCCGACGCGAGGGGGCAGCCTCCCACCCTGCCGTTCTGGCTCGGCGAGGCGCCCGGCAGGACGATCGAGCTTTCGGAGGAGGTTTCGCGCCTGCGCCAGGACGTGGCCGACCGCCTACACGATGGAGCGGCTGCGATCGATTGGCTGGTCGACACGATCGGTCTCGCCGAAGCGGCCGCCCGCCAGATCGTCGAGTACCTCGCGGCCACGAAGCAGATCCTCGGTGTCATCCCGACGCAGCAGTGCCTCGTGCTGGAGCGCTTCTTCGACGAGGCGGGCGGGATGCAGCTCGTGTTGCACGCGCCTTTCGGCAGCCGCATCAACCGCGCCTGGGGATTGGCGCTGCGCAAGCGCTTCTGCCGCAGCTTCAACTTCGAGCTGCAAGCGGCGGCTACCGAAGACGCGATCATTCTGTCGCTCGGCGCGCAGCACAGCTTCCCGCTGGACGAGGTCTTTCAGTACCTCAAGCCTGCGACCGCCGAGACGCTGCTCGTTCAGGCGATGCTCGACGCGCCGGTGTTCGGCACGCGGTGGCGCTGGAATGCGACACGCGCGCTCGCCGTGCTGCGGTTCCGGGGTGGCCGAAAAGTCCCGACGCCGCTGCAACGGATGGACGCCGAAGACCTGGTCGCGGCCGTCTTCCCCGACCAGCTCGCCTGTCCCGAGAACCTCGTCGGCGATCGTGAGATCCCCGACCATCCGCTCGTGAACCAGACGATCGCCGACTGCCTGCTCGAGGCGATGGACTTCCCCGGTTTGAAGCAGGTGCTCGAAGGGATGGAAGCCGGCAGGTACACGCTGGTCGCGCGAGACACGCCGGAGCCGTCGCCCTTGTGTCACGAGGTGCTCAACGCGCGGCCCTACGCGTTCCTCGACGATGCGCCGCTCGAGGAGCGCCGCACGCAAGCCGTCATCACGCGACGCGGGCTCGACGTGAAGAGCGCCGAGGAGTTCGGCAAGCTGGATTCGGCGGCGATCGAGCGGGTGCGCGAAGAGGCGTGGCCCGACCCGCAGGACCGCGACGAGCTGCATGACGCTCTGCTCGTCATGGGAGCCGTGCCGGTCCACAAGGCCTGGCTCGCCTGGTTCGAGGACCTGCGAAGCGGGGGGCGTGCGACGACGCTGGACGGCCGGCTCTGGGTTGCGGCGGAGCGGATCCCGATGGCCACGGCAGCGTTCCCCGGTGCGGTGTTCGAGCCGGTGGTCGCTGTCCCCGAGCGTGAACGCGCCAAGGTGTGGACCCGCGAAGACGCCATCCGCGAGCTGGCGCGCGGCCGGCTCGAGGTGGTTGGGCCGACGACGGCCGCCGATCTCGCCGATGCTATCGGATTGCCGCAGACGGACGTCGATTTCGCACTTGGCGCTCTGGAGCACGAAGGGTTCGCGCTGCGCGGGCGCTTCTCGGCGGGGGTGCAGAGCATCGAATGGTGCGAACGGCGGCTGCTGGCGCGCATTCATCGCTACACCCTGGATCGCCTGCGCCGCGAGATCGAGCCGGTCACGGCAGCGGACTTCCTGCGGTTCCTGTTCCGGTGGCAGCGCGTCGCGCCGGATACGAATGCCGAAGGTCCGGAGGGCCTGGCGGCAGTGCTCGACGTCCTCGACGGCTACGAGCTGGCGGCGGCGGCCTGGGAGTCGGATGTGCTCCCCGCCCGCCTTGCCGATTACGATCCGCTGTGGCTCGACGGTCTCTGTCTGTCGGGGGAGACGGCGTGGGGGCGCCTCACCGCCGTCCCGAACGGGGAGGGGGGGACCCGGACCAAGTCGGGCCCGATTCGCACCACGCCGATCGCGCTATTCCGCCGCGAACGGGGCGCGGTGTGGCAGGCCGCCACGCCCGACCTCGACCCCGCGTCACTCCCCTTGTCGCATACCGCGCGCGCGCTGCTCGCAACGCTCGATGAGCGCGGGGCGTCGTTCTTCGGCGATCTGGTGAACGGCACGGGGCTGCTCCGCACCGAGGTCGAGAAGGGGCTGGGCGAGCTGGTGGCGTGGGGGGTGGTGTCGTCGGACAGCTTCGCGGGGCTCAGGGCCCTTCTAGTCCCGTCCGCTCGACGCAAACCCATTGGCGGCTATCGGCGCCGTGGTCGAGTCGCGGCGTTCGGGGTCGAGACGGCGGGGCGGTGGTCGCGCGTACGGCATCGCTCACCCCTTCCCGACGAGCAGATCGCCGAGGCGATCGCTTGGCAGCTCCTGCGGCGCTACGGCGTCGTGTTTCGGCGCCTGGTACAGCGAGAGAGTCTGCTGGCGCCCTGGCGCGACGTGCTGCGTGTGTACCGCCGGCTCGAGGCGCGCGGCGAAGTGCGCGGGGGCCGGTTCGTGGGCGGGTTCTCGGGCGAGCAATACGCCTTGCCCGAAGCGATCGGCCTGCTCCGCGCCGTGCGGCGGGAAGCGGGAGCCGGTGAGCTGGTGGCGGTGAGCGGCGCGGACCCCCTCAACCTCGTCGGGATCCTCACGCCGGGCGACGCGGTGCCTGCTGTGGCGGCGAACCGGATTCTCTACCGGGACGGCGTACCGGTCGCCGTGAAAGAGGGAGAGGGGCGAGGAGAGAGGTTCCTCGTGGAGGTGAGTCCCGAGGAGCGTGAGGTGCTGCGCACGGCACTGGTGCGACGCCGCGTGGCGCCGCTGGTACGGGCCTACCTCGGGAAAAGTCGCGCGGGCTAGGGCGCCGTCAGGTCTACCTTCACGACCGGCAGGTCCCAGTGCGCGAGGAGGATCTCGAAGCGCCGCTGCTCCTCGCGCTTGAAAGTCTCCTGATCGGGGAAAAGCCGCCGCAGCGCGCTGTCGGGAAACGCCTCGTGCGGTGCGGCCGCGTTCTTCCACACGAGGGTGATGCGGTAATCCCAGCGCCGGTCTTCCGTGCCGTGGAACCGCGGGGCCTCGGCCCGGATCTCGAGGATGTTCCCCAGCTCCTTCTGCCGCTGCAAGACCGGAAAGTGATTCTTCTTGAACAATCGGATGAACTCGTCGGCGAAGCCCCATCGGGCCGTGTAGTAGTACTCGACGACGAACGGGGTGCTGGAGCCGGCGGGCGGCGCCCCTTGCGCCGTCGCCGACGTAGCCGCACCGAGCAGCAGGAACGCCAGTGCCTTCATTGATGCCTCCGTGTCAGGCTTTCAGCTTCTCGAAGTACTTGCTCCGCAATTTCGCCACTTTGGGTGCGATCACGGCCCGACAGTAGGGCTGATTCGCGTTGCGCGCGTAATAGTCCTGGTGGTAGCCCTCGGCAGGATAGAACGTCTCGAGCGGCACTACCTCGGTGACGATCGGATCGTCCCACACGTGCGCGGCCTCCAGCTCTTTGATCGTCTGTTCGGCGGCGGCTTTTTGTTCTGGCGAGTGATAAAAGATCGCCGAGCGGTATTGGGTGCCCTCGTCGGCGCCCTGACGATTGAGCGTGGTAGGATCGTGGATCGTGAAGAAGACGTCGAGCAGATCCCGGTACGTGACCAGCGAGGGATCGAACGTGACTTGCGTGACCTCGGCGTGCCCGGTGGCACCGGTGCACACGGCCTGGTACGACGGATTGGGAACGGTTCCCCCCGTATAACCTGATACGACTTTCGCAACGCCGCGCAGCTGCTGGAAGACGGCTTCGAGACACCAGAAGCAGCCGCCGGCGAGTGTGGCGAGCTCCATGTATCGACCTCAGTACGGCGCGAAGGTGATGGGCTGGCGGATCGTCGTCCGGACCCCTTTCCCGCCCTGTCGAGCGGGGCGGTACACGGCCGCGACGACCACGCGCCGAGCTTCCACGTTGAAGACGGGATTCGGGCTCTGCACGATCTTCACGGTGCCCGGAATCACACGACCTGTGGTATCGAGCGTCGCTTCGACGATCAGGGTTCCCCCGATGCGGAGCGCCTGCATTTCAGGGGCGTAACGAATCGGGGGGTGCGTAACGAGGGCGGGTTGCTCGTCGACCCCGGTGGCGCTGGGGGCGCCGAGCCCGCCCCGCGAGAGCGCGGCTGCGGGAGCGCCGCCGCGGCGCCGCGCCAGGCGGACCGAGTCGGCCAGACGCTTCAGGAATGGCGCCAGGTCCACCCCGCGGGTCACGAGAGCATTGTAGCCGGCTTCCCCCTCGTCGAACGCGGCGGAGGCGAGACTGTCCCGGCGCAGGGCCTTCAAGGCGAGTCCCTGTACGAGCAGCGCGTAGACGCGCTCGCCCGGTGTAGCGGCGGTGGCGGGATCGAGCGCGTCGGTGACGAGGGCGAGGGCGCTGTCGGCGCGGTGGGCGGCGAGTTGCGTGCGCGCGGCGCTCGCGAGCTGCGTGGCGCCCAAGGAGGGTGCGGTCGGAGGCGTGAAGTTGAAGGACAACGAAGTGCTGCTGCGTACCGGGTGGCCGCTGGCGCGCGCCGCAGTGAAGGTCGTGGCGAGCAGCATGCGCCGCAGCGGCTCGACGAATCCCGAATCGGGTATCTCGACGACCTCGATGGACTTTGGCTCGACGTGGCCCAACGTGTCCACGACGAAGCTCACGACGGCCGTCCCCCCGACGCGACGGCGCCGCAGATCCTCCGGGTAAGCAAGAGCGGGTCCGGCACTCCATGCGGGTTGTAGATCCACGTCGGCGGCGTGGTACACGCGGGCAGCGCGCGATTCCGTGTCGAACAGGTCCGCTAATCCGGGCGAAATCTGATCGAGGCCGTGCACGGCCGTCGCGGAGTTGAGCTTGAGGGCCTGCCGGAAGTTGACGCGGGCGAGACTGTCGCTGCCGTGCAGGTGCGAGACAATACCCAACCACACGAACGCGTTGACGCTATCCATGACGTAGCCGGCCGCGTCGAGCGCCGATCGGAGATCGGCGTCGGCGCTGTCGAGTTGCTGCGCCGCGATGTGCTGGCGGGCGGCCTGGAGCAGCTGGGCGCTGCGCGATTGCGCCTGAAGGGCAGGTGATCCGAGGAAGAGCCCGGCGACGAGCGGCACGACGAGCGCGTGCGGAGTGCGCATTTAGTGCGTGGCGAGGTAGCGGAGTACCACCTGGTTGTAGTACGACGGATTGCTGGCGTGCATGAGATGTCCGGCTCCCGGAATCGTTGCCGTCGAATCGTTCTGCAAGCAGCGCGCAAGCTCCGCAGTGACGGCGTGGAACACGGGCGGGCTGCGGTCGCCGCTGACGAGCAAGACGCCCGTGTGGAGCGCGCCGAGGTCGGCGCATGGGAGCGGGGGCATGTACTGCTCGCGACTCGCGGCCATCTCGTGGCGCAGCTCGAACGCATAGCCGAGCAGCTTCGCGCTCATTGGCGCGACGAGGCCCTCACCGCGCAGGAAGGCCGTGAGACCTCCGACGGAGTCCCGGCGCGAAAACGCCGCCCGGGCAGGATCGAGCGCCGTGGTGACATAGTTGCGGCGCAGCGCGTCGCCCTCGGGAGTGCGGGTGAGCAGCGGCAAGATCGGGGGCTCGCCCAGAACCACCGACCGTACCAGCTCAGGATGCTCGATCGCCAGGACCAGCGCCGTGTACCCGCCGTACGAGGACCCGACCACGTGCGCCGGGGCCAGGTCGAGCTGCAGCAGCAGCGCGGCGAGGTCCTCGGCGTGCAACATCGGCGTGTACTCCTGGTTGTCCTCGACAGGCTGGTTGGGCGGGTGGTAGCGGCGGCTGTAGACCAGCACGCGGTGCGTTTGGGCGAACGTAGCGACCTGGCGGTCCCAATCGCCCTGGTCACCGAGGCTGCCGTGGACGAACACGACGGGCGTTCCCGAATCTCCCACGATGCGGTACGCCAGGGTGGTGCCGTTGACTCGGGCCGAGTTGAGGACCACCGGAGCGGCACGAGCGACCGGCGCGCCCCGCCCACCCGCCCCCGGTGCGGGAGCGGGTGAGGGCGGGGCGGAACCGCCGCCGCAGGCTGCGAGGAGGCAGAGCCCGAGGACAAACCGCATACCCAAGGTTGGCGACGGGCTGGCGATTTCGCTACCGGGCGCTCAGTGGCCCGGCAGGAACTCCCAGCGGGCTTGGACTGTCACCTGCACCACGACGTCTCGCGGCGTGAACACGGGTGCTCGGTTCTGGACGACCACACCCGCGAGGCTAAGCCTGGTCCCCGAGGCAAATCCGAATCCACCGACTGTCGAGACGTCGAGGAGCCGGCCGAGTGATCCGCCGGCAGCCGTTGCCAGGGCGTCGGCGTCGTTGCGAGCCTTGGTGAGGGCCTCGCCGAGGGCCCGGCGACGCCCAATCGCTACGCTGTCGGACTCGAACTCGACATCCGGGATGTCGGTTGCACCCGCCGTCAACGCGAGGTCGATGACTCGGCCGATCTGTGTCAGGTCGCGAACCACGAGCCGGATGGTCGCGGTCGCGTCGTAGCCGGTCACCCTGTTTGCGTGCTCGTAGTCGATGACGGGACCGACGCCGAAGTCGACAGTCTTGAGCGACTCTCGCGGGAATCCCGCTCGTCCCAACGTATCGAGCACGCTACGAAGAATCTTTGCGTTGCGGCTCGACGCCTCCGCCGCATTGGAGGCGCGACTGGTCATCCCGATGTGGAGTACGGCCCGCTGTGGGGGCAGGGTTGCTTCACCCGACCCGGCGGTGAGGATCTCAGGTCCGGCCTTGGGAGATGGAGCCTGAGCGAGGAGCAGGGCAGCGAGGGAAGCGGTAGCAGGAAAGAGCATGTGTCCTCCTGGTGAGGGTTATTTCACCAAAGGACGGTTTTGCCGCGGATTAGCGCACACTCACCCCCAATCCTTCGAGTCTGGTGCCACACGGCGCATCGTCTTGAGAAAAGGCCCGCACTGCAGGCCCTCGACAGTCTCCGCGAGGATGTTCACGGTCCCGTCGTCCTTGGCGAGCGTGCCGTGCACCAAGAGGAAGGGCTCGCCCCGCACCGCCGCGCGGTAGCGGTCATAGACGTCGGGCCGGACGATCACGTTCGACATCCCTGCCTCGTCTTCGAGCAGCACGAAAACGAACCCCTTGGCCGTCTCGGGGCGCTGGCGCGCCACGACGAGCCCCGCAACCTCGATCTTCGCGCCATCCTCCCGTGTCGCGAGCTTGTTGCTCGGCACGATCCCCGGCGGCAGCGCCTCGCGCACCAAGCTGAACGGATGCGCGCCCGCGGAAAAGCCGAGCGTTGCGTATTCGGCGAGCAGGCGTTCGTGGGCCGCCAGGCCGCCAAAGCGCAGGTGCTCGTGCGGGTGGTCGAGGGCCAGCTCGAGCTGGCGCCGGCCGCGCCCATCGCCGCTCCGCTCGGTCTTGGGCGGGAGCCACAGGCCGACCTGCCAGAGCAGCTCCCGGCGCGTGAGTCCGAAGCTGTCGCACCCGCCCACCCAGACGAGGGCTTCGATCGCCGTGCGCTTCAAGTCCGGCGGCGTGCGCCGGACGAAGTCTCCGACGCTGCGGAACGGTCCGCGGTGCTCACGCTCGAGGACGGTGGCTGTCGCCGTGTCCTCGCTCCAGTGGCGTACAAACCCAAGGCCAACGCGCAGCGACCCCGGGGCGTGGCCCCGGGGTTCGACGGTGCACCACACGTCGCTGGCATTCACGTCGGGGGGCAGGACTGCGACGTTGTTGCGCTGCGCGTCCCGAGTCAGGACATCGAGCGAGTAGAAACCCATCGGCTGATTATTGAAGAGGCCCACGTAGTACTCGACCGGGTGGTAGTGGCGCAGCCACGCCGACTGGTAGGCGAGCAGACCGAATGCCGCCGCATGCGACTTGGGGAAGCCGAACTCGCTGAACGCGATCACCTGCGTGAAGACTTTCTCGGCGGTGGCTTCGGGGACGCCGCGCGCCACGGCGCCGGTCTTGAACTCCTCCCAGAAACCGCCCATCAGCTCGCGCGAGCGGCGGCGGCTCATGGCGCGCCGCAGCGCTTCCGCCTGGCCGGACGTGAACCCCGCGAGCGCCTGGCAGACCTGGAGCACCTGATCCTGGTAAAGAATGACGCCCAGGGTCTCGCCGAGACACTCGCGCAGTAGCGGATGGTCGACCGGCGGCTCGTAGGGGCGTCCTGCCTCGCGCGCGTGGCGCTGTGCTTCGCGACGCCGCACGTAAGGATTCACCGCGCCGCCCACGATCGGTCCGGGTCGCACGATCGCCACCTCGACGGCGAGATCACCCAGATCACGCGGGCGGGTGCGGCGCAGCATCTGGATCTGCGCCCGGCTCTCGATCTGGAAGAGGCCGACGGTGTCGCCCGCGCAAATGCGGTCGTACACGGCGGCGTCGTCGAAATCGATGCGCGAGAGATCGGGAGGCCGGCCCTCCTTGCGCGCGATCAACTCGACGCACTCCTCCACCAGTGACAGCAT
>Ga0075436_100000808_pt1 | contig 20793 bp, 21 predicted proteins | sample RhiMethybrSRZTD5_FD_75303 | JGI IMG/M metagenome (GOLD analysis project Ga0075436, IMG submission 75303) | Populus rhizosphere microbial communities from Tennessee, USA - Rhizosphere MetaG P. TD hybrid SRZTD5 | ecosystem: Host-associated > Plants > Roots > Rhizosphere > Soil | place: USA...
CGCAGGAGCAGAGCGTCAACGACTACCTCAACCAGATCCGCTCCGGCAGCGCGCACGAGCGCTGGCAGGCGGCGTATCAGCTCTCCAAGTCGCTCGATCGGGGCGAGGCGAAGAAGACGGCGAACCTCGAGCCGCGCGTGGCCTCGCTCTACCAGTCGTCGAAGACCGACGACCCGCGCATCCGCCGCTACCTCTCGATCGTTCTCGGCCGGCTCGGCGACCGCCGCGCGACGCCGCTGCTCCTCGACGGCCTCAAAGACAACGACGTCGAGAACCGCGTCTACGCCATCCTGGCCCTCGGCCAGCTGCGCGATCCCGGCGCCGTCCCGGCGCTGGCGCGCCTCGCCGCCGATCCGGAACGGGACATCCGCAAGACCGCCGTCTACGCCCTCGGCGAGATCGGCGACCCCGGCGCCGTTCCCGCGCTGGCGCAGGCGCTCAACGACCAGGAGGCGGACGTGCGCTGGAACGCGGCCGTGTCGCTCTCCGGCTTCGGCGACCGCCGCGCCGTCGGCGCGCTCAAGGAGATGCTCGACCGCGACCGCCTGGCCCGCGTCCCCGGCATGCGCGAGGACCAGAAGGAAGACGCGATGATCGTGGCCATGACGGCGTACACGCGGCTGGTGGGGAAGGAAGCCGCGCCCGACCTGCAGCGGATCGCCGACGCCGATCCGTCGCTGCGGGTGCGGGCGGCGGCGAAGAGCGCGTTGGCGCGATAAGTCTCCTGAAACGCGGTGTTTCAGATCACCAAAGCCACGTGCGCCGAGTCACCTTTTTCGTTGACAGCCATCGCTGAAAGCGGGATATTGACGGGGCTCAAAAACCGCCCTTCGTCAACGAATGTCCGAAGAAATCACGCCATATCAGGTGACCCCGAAAACTCCCCTGGCTGGGAGCGCCGCGGCCGAGATCCGCGAGCAGGGGGAGATCTCCCGCCGCAGCTTTCCGCTCGTCCTCACCGCCGCCTGGGCCACCCTGGCCGCGGCCCTGGGCGGGCTGGCCAGCGTCCTCGGCCGCTTCATGTTCCCGAACGTCCTCTTCGAGCCGGTGCAGAAGTTCAAGGCCGGCCCGCCGGCCGACTACGCCGTCGGCGAGGTCGACGAGCGCTGGAAGGAGAAGTACGGCATCTGGATCGTGCGCAACGAGGAGATCATGTACGCGCTCATCACCGTGTGCACGCACCTCGGCTGCACGCCGAACTGGCTGCCCTCGCAGAACAAGTTCAAGTGCCCCTGCCACGGCAGCGGCTACTACCGCACCGGCGTCAACTTCGAAGGCCCGGCCCCGCGCCCCCTCGAGCGGGCCAAGGTCTACGTCGATCCCGCGGACGGGCAGCTGGTAGTCGATAAGTCGAAGCAGTTTCATCAGGAACGAGGGGAGTGGACGGACCCGGAGTCGTTTATCAAGGTTTGAAGTGCTGAGTGCTGAGTGCTGAGTGAGCCCAACTCAGCACTCAGCACTCAGCACTCAGGACTAGGAGAGAATGGCTGACCTTCGCGCATTGCAAGACGGCATCGTCAATTCCCAAATCTGGAAGTCGGTCTTTCGCGTCGGCGTCCCGAACACGAACCGCAAGCGCGTCCTGGCCGTCCTCGGCTCGCTGATCCTCCATCTCCATCCCGTCAAGGTGCGCCGCTCCGGCGTGCGCATGTCCTACACCTGGTGCATGGGCGGCACCTCGTTCTTCCTCTTCCTCGTGGAGACGGTGACGGGGCTGCTGCTGATGTTCTACTACCGCCCCACCATCGAGTACGCCTACTTCGACATCATGGACCTGCGCGAGCAGGCTCCCTTCGGGATCATGCGCGAGATGCACCGCTGGGGCGCGCATGCGATGGTCATCGCGGTCTGGCTGCACATGTTCCGCGTCTTCATGACCGGCTCGTACAAGCCGCCGCGCGAGTTCAACTGGAACGTCGGCGTCATCCTTCTCGTGCTGACGCTCCTCCTCAGCTTCACCGGATACCTCCTGCCGTGGGACCAGCTCGCGATCTGGGCCATCACCGTCGGCTCGAACATGGCGCGCGCAACACCTGGCGCTGGAAACGAGGGCCCCATGTCGGGGCTCATAAAACTCGGGGACATACGATTGATCCACGCCGGCGACGACGCGCGCTTCGCGCTCATCGGCGGCCGGTCGATCGGTCCTTCCACGCTGCTGCGCTTCTACGTGCTGCACTGCGTGGCCATCCCGCTGGCCGCGGGCTTCCTGATGGCGATCCACTTCTGGCGGGTGCGTAAAGACGGAGGCATCTCGGGTCCGCTATGACCTTCCTCAAAGACTTCATCGACGTCCTTTCCGCATCGTCGATCTCGTTCCTGCTGCTGTCGTCGGTCTATGCCTTCATCGTCTTCTTCAACCTCCTGGAGGGCCGTCTCAAATCGAAGGGCGGCTACGCCTTCATCACCCTCGGCGTGGTCTTCCTCGTCGCCGGCATCGTCATCCGTCCGCTGTTCTACCTCGGCGTCGCCTACTTCCTGATCATGTTCGGCTGCGCGGCGCTGGGCGGACGGCTGTGGGACAAAAAAGTCGGGCTGCGCCTCCTCGTGGCCGGCATCGCCGGCTTCTTCATCTCCTTCCTCGACCCGAACTTCTACGCCATCGCCGCCAAGCCCGACAACGTTCCCATCGGGGCGATGATCTTCCTCCTCGGCATCTTCACCTGGATCGCCCTGCGCAAGGCCTATCTCAACGACAAGCAGATCGAAGTCGGCGGCATCCCTTTCGAGAAGACCGAGACCAACGAAAAGCTCTTCGTCTGGCCCGACCTCGTCTACACCGAGATGCTCTGCATGATCCTGCTGACGATCGTCATGGTCGTCTGGTCGGTGGCGCTGCGTGCGCCGCTCGAGGAGGCCGCCAACCCGACCTCGTCGCCGAACCCCGCGAAAGCGCCGTGGTACTTCCTCGGACTGCAGGAGATGCTCGTCTACTTCGACCCCTGGCTGGCCGGCGTCGTCCTGCCGACGCTCATCATCGTCGGCCTGATGGCCATTCCGTACATCGACACGAATCCGAAAGGGAACGGCTACTACTCCTTCCGCGAGCGGAAGTGGGAGATCGGCATCTTCCTCTACGGCTTCCTCGTGCTCTGGTCGTTCCTGATCATCACCGGCACCTTCCTGCGCGGCCCGAACTGGAACTTCTTCGGCCCCTACGAATATTGGGACCCGAACAAGCTCGTGCCGCTTGTCAACGTCGATCTCTCCGAGATCATCTGGGTGCGCACGCTGCACATGCCGTTGCCGAAGCTCTGGATCATCCGGGAGATCTTCGGCATCGGCCTCGTGCTCGCCTACGTCAGTCTGCCGCCGATCATGGCCATCGGGCCGTTCCGCCGCTTCTATCTGAAGATGGGCGCGCCGCGTTACTACGTCGGCGCGGTGCTCTTCCTGGTGATGATGGCCCTGCCGATCAAGATGGTTTTGCGCTGGCTGTTCAATCTGAAGTACATCGTGCACATCCAGGAAATCTTCTTCAACGTCTGAGCCATGAAGCCGCAAGAGCCCATTCCGCACAACTACTCGATGAGGAGCCTGAACTGGATCTTCCTCTGGTCGAGCGTTGTCTTGCTGGGCGTGACGGTGCTGATGGTCGGCTACGACTACGTGCGCGGCTGGAAGTGGTTCCAGCTCGAGTTCCTGCGCATGCAGCGGGAGCGGATCGAGTCCGATCTGAAATCGGCCGAGGCGGAGACGAACAAGAAGCAGCTCTCCGACCTCGACGCGGCCATGCGCAAGAACGAGGTCGACCTGGCCCGCCACCGCGCCCAGTTCGTGCTCGCCCAGAGGGAACTCGACTCGTGGGAAGGGGAGCACTACAAGGCCGACGAGGACTACCGCTTCGCCAAGGCCAACCTCGACGCCCAGCGCTACATCGCCGAGATCTCCGTCGTGCAGCGCCGCGCCGACGCCGCCGCGCAGCAGGCCGAGTATCACCGCCAGGAGACGCACGTCACCAAGCTGCAGCTCGACCTGCAGGAAGCGACGCGCAAACGCGACGCGGCCAAGGCGCGCCTCGACGAGTGGCTGAAGAAAGTCACGGACGCCGAGGCGACGAAAAAAGACCTGATGGCGCAGATCGACCTGCTGAACAAACAGCTCGACACCGTGAAGATGGAGGGCTCCACGCTCGTCCTCAACTTCCCGATGCTCGACTTCATCGCCCCGACCTTCAAAGTCGACCAGGTCGTCATCCCCGACATGTTCATGGACGTGAACTACATGCACGTCCCGCGCGTCGACCGCTGCATGACCTGCCACCGGGCCATCGACCGTCCCGGCTTCGAGTCGAAGAAGGAGGCGGCGCGCCTCTCCGCGGAGCTGCAGCAGAAGCTCGACACCTTCCAGATCGTCGCGGAAAAGCGCAAGGAAACCGAGGATCGCATCAAGCAGCTGAAGCGCATCCAGGAGGCGGAGCTCGACACGCTCAACCCCTGGCGCACGCATCCGAAGCTCGACATTTTCGTCGGCTCGGCCTCGCCGCATCCGCTCCTCGAATTCGGCTGCACCTCGTGCCACCGCGGCATGGACCGGGCCACGGAGTTCGGCCGGGCCGGCCACATCCCGCCGAACCACAAGATGGAAGAGCGCTGGTCGGGCAACTGGGGCGTCTTCAGCTGGGGCAACATGCTCCGGCCGTGGCGCTACCTCACCGGCTCGGCGGAGCTGGACAACCAGCGCCGCACCTGGGGTTGGGAAGAGAACGAGTTCAACGAGACGCCGATGTTCCCGCGGCAGTACTACGAGGCCGGCTGCATCAAGTGCCACGGCGGGCAGATCGGCGTCGACCAGGGCGAGGCCATCACCAAGGCCGAGGCCACCGTCGAGCTCTACGGCTGCTACGCCTGCCACAAGATCAACAACTGGCGCTTCACCGACCTCCGCAAGCCCGGCCCCGACCTCAACAGCATCGCCGAGAAGACCACGCCGGAGTGGGCCATCCGCTGGATCAGCGAGCCCCACAACTTCCGCTCCACGACGCGCATGCCGTCGTTCTTCTACCAGCGCAACATGGTCGACCCTCGGGTCGTGCCGGCGGCGGAGCGCGCCCAGAACATCAAGTATCAGGACGCCGAGGTCCACGCCATCGTCTCGTACCTCTTCGCCAAGTCGACGCACCGCGTCTGGCAGCCCGGCCCCGCCGGCGACGCCGCGCGCGGCAAGCAGCTCGTCGAGTCGATCGGCTGCATGGGCTGCCACGTCGACACCGAGCAGGTCAAGGACGAAAAGACGGGGGCGATGCGCCTGGCGCGCCGCGACGACTTCCCGATCGAGCGCAACTACGGCTTCAACCTCACCGGCGTCGGCACGAAGACGCACGCGGCGTGGATCTACAACTGGATCAAGAATCCGAAGGCGTACTACGCCGACGCGCCGATGCCGTCGCTGCGCCTCAGCGACCAGGAAGCGGCCGACGTCACCGCCTTCCTGCTCACGCTGCAGAAGCCGCAGTTCCTGCAGATGCCGGTGCGCCCGGCCGATCCGCGCGCGGTGCACGACCTGGCCAAGGGCTACCTCATCAACACGATGACGGACCGCGACGCCGACGCCAAGCTGCGCTCCATGCCGATGCAGGACCAGCTCGTCTACCTCGGACAGCGCTCCATCGAGAAGTACGGCTGCTACTCCTGCCACAACATCAACGGCTTCGAGGGGCTGAAGCCGATCGGCACCGAGCTCACCATCGAGGGATCGAAGGCCCTCCACCTCTTCGACTTCGGCTTCGCTCACGACTACACGGCCGAGGATGGGAAGCAGGAGGAGATCCTGCACAACGTCCCGTCGTGGGTCTACAACAAGGTCCGCAATCCGCGCGTCTACGACGACACGCGCACGAAGTCGTACAACGACAAGCTGAAGATGCCGAACTTCCACCTCTCGCAGGACGAGGCGCGGCGCATCACGACCGTAGTCCTCGGCCTGACAAAGGATCTCGTCTCGCCGAACCGCCTGGCCGCGCAGGACCCGCGCATGCGCCTGATCGAGGATGGACGGAAGCGCGTCTCGCAGCACAACTGCCGCGCCTGTCACGTCGTCGACGGGCGCGGGCGAGCCATCGCCTCCACCATCGCCGACACGAACTTCCTCCCGCCCGATCTCTCGCCCGAGGGAGCGCGCGCGCAGTCGGCGTTCCTCTTCAACTTCCTCAAAGATCCGACGGTGATGAAGATCCGCCCCTGGCTGAACGTGCGCATGCCGACGTTCCACTTCACGGATCAGGAAGCGAACACGCTCGTCACCTTCTTCGCCGAGGAGGGAAAGGCCGATCCGTTCGACACCACGCGCAGCGTGCAGCCGCCGGCGCAGAACGTCGAGATCGGGAAGCAGGTCTTCACCATGCTGCGCTGCATGCAGTGCCACGTGACGACGCCCGTGAATCCGGAGAACCCGCCGGTGCCGAACGTCGCCGACACGACCTCGCTCGCGCCGAACCTGACCCTGGCGCGCCTGCGCCTGCGGCACGAGTGGATCCCGGACTGGGTGCGCCGGCCGAACGAGATGATCCCAGGCACGCGCATGCCGACGAACTTCCCGCACGACCCCGCCAGCGGCGGCTTCGTCTCGCCGCTCGGCAACGCCATCGATACGCCGGCCTTCGCGCAGTACAAGGCCGCGCTGCTGCCGCATTTCGGCAACGACCCGGTCCGCCTCAAGAAGACGATGGGCGACGCCGTCGCCCTGACGGAATACTTACGCGATTACATTTGGAGCATCGGCATCACGCAGATGCGGTCGGCGGGCAGCGAAGCACAGCCTGCGGTACTGCACCCGTCGCTGCCGCCGCCACCGAAACCGACCACGAATGCTGCGCTCAGGAGATAGAAAAGCAATGAAGAAGTTTCTCGCACTGATGTTTGCCGCGTCCCTCATCGTCGCTTGCGGCAAGGGCAAGGAGCCCACGAAGGAAGCGGAGGGGGAGGACGACAACGCCCCGCAGACCTCGACCGCCACCGCGTCCGGCACTGCCGCCGCGCCGTCGGCAGCGCCCGCGGCCGCCGCGGTGTCGCCCGACGCCGCCACGGTCACCGGCACGATCAAGCTCGCCGCCGCCGCGCCAGCCATGCCGAGCATCCAGATGTCGGCCGACCCGTACTGCCAGTCGCAGCACTCCACGCCGGCCAAGGACGAGGAGGTCGTCGTCGGCCCGGCCGGCGAGCTGGCCAACGTCTTCGTCTACGTCAAGAACCCGCCGGCGGGCAACTTCCCGCCGCCGTCGACGCCGGTCACGCTCGACCAGAAAGGCTGCCAGTACCATCCGCACGTCGCCGCGGTCATGGTCGGGCAGGCGCTGGAGATCAAGAACGACGACGCCACGCTGCACAACGTCCACGCCATGCCCAACGTCAACGCCCAGTTCAACGAAGGGCAGCCCGTGCAGGGGATGGTCTCCACGAAGAAGCTCGACAAGCCGGAGATGCAGCCTTTCCGCATCAAGTGCGATGTTCACGGATGGATGAAGGCCTGGATGGCCGTCATGCCCCATCCGTTCTACGCGGTCTCGCAGATGAACGGCAGCTTCACGATTTCGAACCTGCCGCCGGGAACGTACACGGTCGTTGCGTGGCATGAGAAGTACGGTAGCAAGGAGCAGCAGGTGACGGTGGCGGCGAAGGAGTCGAAGGCCGTCAGCTTCACGTTCTGAGGCCTTCCGGGCGCACGCTGTGCGCCCCTACCGCAGGAGGGGAGACGAGTGGCACCTAAACGTCAAGTAAGAGTCGGCAACCAGTGGATGAACGCGCGCGATGCCTGGCACGCGCTCGAGGAGGCGCGCCGGGTGACGCTCGACGAGGAGCGGCGGCAGCGCCTGCACGATCTTCCGTTCATCCGGAAGTACGTTTTCTCCACCGATCACAAGGTCATCGGCATCCAGTACGGCTTCACGGCCCTCTGCTTCCTCCTCCTCGGTTTTTGCCTGATGATCCTGATGCGCCTGCAGCTCGGCTGGCCGGGCCACGCCTTCAGCGTCATGAAGCTGATCGGCGAGATGCGCGCGCCCGGCGGCGTGCTCCTCCCCGAGGCCTACAACCAGCTCGGGGCCATGCACGGCACCATCATGATCTTCCTCGGCATCGTGCCCCTCGCCGTCGGCGCCTTCGGGAACTACTTCGTCCCCCTGCAGATCGGCGCTCCCGACATGGCCTTCCCGAAGCTCAACATGGCCAGCTACTGGTGCTACTTCGTCGGCGGCGTGATCATGCTGGCCAGCTTCGGCTACTCCGGCGGCACGGCCAACTCGGGATGGACTTCGTATCCGCCGCTCTCCGACATCGCCACGCACGGCCAGACCTTCTGGCTCTTCGGCATGGTCTTCCTCATCACCTCGTCGCTGCTGGGCTCCGTCAACTTCCTCGTCACGATCATCCAGCTGCGCGCGAAGGGGATGAGCCTCATGCGCTTCCCCTTCTTCGTCTGGGCCCAGTTCGTGACCTCGTTCCTCCTGCTGCTGGCCTTCCCGCCGCTCGAAGCGGCCGCCGTGCTGCAGCTGATGGACCGCCTGGCGCACACGAGCTTCTTCCTCCCCAGCGGCCTCGTCGTCAGCGGCACGCCGCTCGGCAACGCCGGCGGCGGCAACCCGCTGCTGTGGCAGCACCTCTTCTGGTTCCTGGCCCACCCCGAGGTCTACGTGCTGATCCTGCCCGGCATGGGCATCGTCGCCGAGGTCATCGCCAACAACACGCGCAAGCCGCTGTGGGGCTATCGCTCCATGGTCGGCGCGGTGATCTTCCTCGGATTCATGTCCTTCGTCGTCTGGGCCCACCACATGTTCCTCACCGGCATGGGCACGGTCATCAGCGCCTTCTTCCAGACCACGACGATGATCATCTCCATCCCCTCGGTCATCATCCTGAGCGCGCTCTTCATCTCGTTATGGGGCGGATCGATCCGATTCAACGTCCCGATGCTCTTCGCCCTCGCCTTCCTGCCGATGTTCGGCATCGGCGGCCTGACCGGACTGCCGCTCGGCTTGGCCACCGCGGACCTCCACCTGCACGACACCTACTACGTCATCGGGCACTTCCACTACGTCGTCGCGCCGGGGACGATCTTCGCCATGTTCGCCGGCGTCTACTATTGGTTCCCGAAGATCACCGGCCGGCGCCTCAACGAGTTCTGGGGCAAGGTCCACTTCTGGATCTCGCTCGTCTGCATCAACGGCATCTTCTTCCCGATGTTCATGCAGGGCCTGGCGGGCGTGTCGCGCCGGCTGTACGACGGCGGCATCCAGTACGCGCACGCGAAAGCGATCGCCGAGCAGACGAATCCGTTCATGTCCATCTGCGCCATCGGCCTGCTCTGCGCGCAGGTGCCGTTCCTGATCAACTTCTTCTACAACGCCATCCTCTCGATCCTCGGCCACCGCAACGAGATCGAGAACCAGAACCCGTGGCAGGCCACGACCCTCGACTGGGCTGCGACGACCTCGCCGCCGCTCGGACACGGCAACTTCGAAGTGATGCCGGTCGTCTACCGCGGGCCGTACGAGTACAGCGTCCCCGGCGCCGCGACCGACTGGACGCCGCAGCACGTCGAGACCGAGGAAGCGCCGCCGACGGGCGGCGGGATGCTGCCGGAAGTCGCGGTCGCGCAGAGGGAGATGTGATGACCGCGCATGCTGACGCTCACCACGAGCTCGAGATCCCGTACAACGTCATGCCGCGCCCCGACACCGGCGTCTACAACGCCAAGCTCGGCGTCTGGCTCTTCCTGGCCTCGGAGGTCATGCTCTTCGGCGCGCTCTTCTCGTCGCTGATCCTCTTGCGCACCGGCGCGCCGTCGTGGCCGGTGGGGAAGGACACGCTGCACGTCCTCCCCGCCACGGTCAACACCTTCGTGCTCATCCTCTCCTCCGTCACCGTCGTCCTGGCGTGGGCCAACCTACGCCTGGGCAACCTGAAGAAGGGGAGGATCTTCATCGGCATCACCCTGCTCTGCGGCCTGATCTTCATGCTCATCAAGGCCTACGAGTACAACCTCAGCTTCGAGCATCACCACTTCCCGTCGACGAACAACTTCTTCGCCATCTACTTCACCATGACCGGCCTGCACGGCCTACACGTTCTCGGCGGGATGATCGTCTTCACCTACTTCCTGACCGTCGGCTCCAAGATGTGGCACAAGGAGCCGCAGCGCTTCACGAATCGCATCGAGGTCGTCGGCCTCTACTGGCACTTCGTCGACCTCGTCTGGATCTTCCTCTTCCCGACTCTCTACCTGCTGTGAGGAGACGATGAGCGAACACGCCGCCGTTCCCGACGAAGTCCCCGAAGCGCACCACGAAGCGCCCCACGATGCGCACAATGACCCGGAGCACATCAAGCGCGAGGTGCGCGTCTATCTGCTCGTCTTCTGCAGCCTGGCCGTGCTGACCGGGGCGACCGTGGCGGCGCGATTCTGGTTCGACCTGCCGATGGGCTACGCCATCGCCGTGGCCCTGACGATCGCTTGCATCAAAGGCTTCCTCGTGGCCGGCTTCTTCATGCACCTGCTGTCGGAGAAGAAGCTGATCTACTCGGTGCTGGCCCTGACGGTGATCTTCTTCGCCTTCCTGGTCTGGCTGCCGATCCACGACATCCTCGACAAGATGGGAAAGTGATGAATGTCCCTGCGGATTTTCCACATCGTCTTCGTCATGGTCTGCGTGGCGTTGTCGATTTTTGTGGCGGTGTGGGGTTGGCAGAACAACTCGCCGAAGCTGGCGATCACGTTCGTGGTGGCCATACTGGCCCTGATCGTGTACGGCATCTTCGCCTTCAAGAAGCTGAAGGACCTCGAATGACCCCGCGCCCGCGCCCGCGCCCGCGCCCGAGCCCGAGCCCGAGCCCGGCTTTTCTAGCCGTGGCGATCGCTCTGCTCCCCACCATCGCCGCCGCCTGCCCCGTCTGCTTCGGCGACCCCAACTCCGCCATGAGCAAAGGCACCAACAACGGCGTCTTCTTTCTCCTCGGCGTGATCGGCTTCGTGCAGATCGGACTCGGCGCCATGTTCTTCGCCTTCTGGCGCCGGGCCCGGGCCCTGCGCGCCCGCCGCGACGCCATGCGCGTCATCAACGGAGGTTTCTTCCGATGAGAGAGTTTCTCAACCAGTGGATGCCCATCGACGCCTCGGCGCATGGCCACCAGGTCGACGACCTGATCGTCCTCACCCACTGGCTCATGCTCGTCCTCTTCGTCGTCTGGGGCGGCTACTTCCTCTTCTGCCTCTGGCGCTTCAACGCCAAGCGCAACCCTCGCGCCGACCACCACGGCGCGCGCACCCACGTGTCGACGTACGGCGAGCTCGGCGTGGCCGTCGTCGAGGTCATCCTCCTAGCCGGCCTCTCCATCCCGGCCTGGTACCGCTGGACACACCTCCCGCAGAACGACAAGAACCCCTTCGAGGTCCGCGTCGTCGCCGAGCAGTTCGCCTGGAACGTCCACTATCCCGGCCCCGACGGCAAGTTCGGGCGCTCCGATCCGAAGCTGATGTCGTCGACGAATCCGCTCGGCCTCGACCCGAAGGATCCCAACGCCAAGGACGACATCGTCACGCTCAACCAGCTCCATCTCCCGCTGAACCGCGCCGCGGTCATCCACGTGTCCTCGAAGGACGTCATCCACTCCTTCAAGCTCCCGGTCATGCGCAGCGAACAGGACGCCATTCCCGGCATGGACGTCCCGATTCACTTCACCCCGATCAAATCGAACGACGACGGCGATCGCTGGGAGATCGCCTGCGCGCAGCTCTGCGGACTCGGACACTACCGCATGCGCGGACAGCTCTTCGTCCACGGCCCGGCCGAGTTCAAGAAGTGGATGGCCAGCGCCCCGACGGCTTTCTCGACCCAATGAAAAGCATCACCGCTCCTCGCGGTTCATCCGACTCGACTCCCGACTGGCTGCGGCGCTTCACCAAGCTCGTGGCCTTCTCGACGCTTTTCCTGATCTTCGCCGGGGCCATGGTGACGTCGACCGGCTCCGGCCTGGCCGTCCCCGACTGGCCGCTCTCGTACGGCAAAGTCTTCCCGCCGATGATCGGCGGCATCTTCTACGAGCACGGCCACCGCATGGTCGCCGCGACGGTCGGCTTCCTCACCGTGATCCAGGCCGTCTGGCTGCAGCGCCGCGAGCGGAAGCGCTTCGTGCGCATCGTCGGCTGGTGCGCGCTCGGCGCCGTCATCGCCCAGGGACTGCTCGGCGGACTGACGGTGATCTTCCTTCTCCCGCACGCCATCTCCGTCGCCCACGCCGGGCTCGCGGAGATCTTCCTCTGCCTCAACACGTCGATCGCGTTTTTCACCTCGCGCGCCTACGAGTCGCTGCGGTCGATGGAGAAGGGCGACGCGCCGGTCGGCCCTTCGATCGGTCTCGTCGCATTGGTCTATCTGCAGATTCTCGTCGGCGCGCTGATGCGCCACCTCGGCGCGGGGCTCGCCATCCCCGACTTCCCGCTGTCGTTCGGCCGCCTCGTCCCGAGCTTCACCAGCGCCGCCGTGGCCGTGAATTTTGCCCACCGCCTCGGCGCGGCGATCGTGGCGGCCTCGATCCTGGCCATGTTCGTGCGCCTCCTGCGTTTCGCGCCCGCCCATCCGCTGCGCCAGATCGGGACGTTCCTGCTGCTCGTCGTGGCCGCGCAGGTGATGCTCGGCGCCTACACGGTCTGGAGCGGAAAGCAGCCCGTCATCACCTCGCTCCATGTCATGACCGGCGCGCTGACGCTGGCGACGTCGCTGCTGCTAGCCCTGACGGCGCGCACGATCGGCTGGCGGACGTGGCGCCAGCGGGCGGGAGCGTTTCTCGCAAGCGAGGTCTCGGCATGACCGCCGTGCGCGACTACCTCGAGCTCTCCAAGGCGCGCATCGTCCTGATGGTGCTGATCACGACGGCCGCGGGCTACCTCTTCGCCGCGAAGCACGTCGACGTCGCCCTGCTTCTGAACGCGCTCATCGGCACAGCGCTCGTCGCCGCCGGCACGAACGCCCTGAACCAGTACGCCGAGCGCGAGCACGACGCCAAGATGCGCCGCACCGCCCGCCGCCCCATCCCCGCCGGCCGCATCGCCCCGCGCGACGCGCTGCTCTTCTCCTGCGCCGTGGCCGTCATCGGCACCGTCTACCTCGGCCTCGCCGTCAACTGGATCACTGCCTTCCTCGGCGCGTTCACGCTGACGACCTACATCTTCGTCTACACGCCCCTGAAGCGGGTCTCCACCGCCTGCACGATCGTCGGCGCCATCCCCGGCGCCATCCCGCCGCTCATGGGCTGGACCGCCGCCACCGGCTCGCTGGCGATCGGCGGCTGGATCGTCTTCGCCATCCTCTTTTTCTGGCAGCTCCCGCACTTCATGGCCATCAGCTGGATGTACCGCGAGGACTACGGCCGCGCCGGCTTCCGCATGCTCTCCGTCGAAGACGGCGACGGCGCCGCCACCGCCCGCTCCGCGATCGGCTACAGCATCGCCCTGCTCCTCGTCAGCGTCCTCCCCCCGCTCTTCCACCTCGGCAGCCTCGCCTACTCCGCCGCCGCCGCCCTCTGCGGCGCGGCCATCCTCGCCGCCAGCATCGTCTTCCGCCGCGAGCGCTCGAACCGCAACGCCCGGCGCCTCTTCATGATGTCCAACCTCTATCTGATCGTCGTGATGGTCCTCCTCGTCCTCTGATGCGCCGCGTTCTGATTCTCCTTTTGTTGGCCGCCTGCCACCACCAGTCCGACCTCCCGAAGCTCTTCCCGCTGCCGGATGCAAAGCTCGTCAACGAGACCGGCCAGTCCGTTCCGTTGGCGTCGTTGAAGGGGAACGTCGTCGTCTACGACTTCATCTTCACCAACTGCGCCGGCACCTGCCCGATGATGACCGCCACGATGCGCAAGGTCACGGCGAAGGTCGATAAGGACGCCCCCGTCCGCTTCGTCTCCATCAGCGTCGACCCGAAGCGCGACACCCCGCCCGTCCTGCAGGCCTACGCGAACAAGTTCCGCAACGATCCGCGCTGGACGTTCCTCACCGGTGACTGGGACACGATCAAGCACCTCAGCGTCGACGGATTCAAGCTGGCCACGGACGACCAGCTCCTCCACAGCGCCAAGTTCGCCGTGGCCGACAAGAACGGCGTCGTGCGCGAGTACGTCAGCTCGTTCGAGGACGACGCCGTCGGTCACGTGGCTCGGACGGTGAAGGATTTGGCGGCCGAGTAGTTCCGCTGCGTTGCGGCGAATGCGTGAGGCGATGGCTCGCCGGCGCGGTCGTCCTGCACGCCGGCGAGTACGGAGGGGGAACGATCACGCGGTCACGAGCTCTTTCGGCGCGGGCGTGTTGCCGGCGTCCTCATGCTTGGCGCGGTGGTTGATGGTCTTTTCGACCACGCGCTGCATCTCGTTGACGTAGGGGAGGAGCCCCGCTCCGTCGGGATGCTTGGCGTGGCGCTTCGACCATTGGTAGGTCTGCAGGGCGTCGATGGCGGCGTCGGCGAGCTTGCTGTCGATGGCGAAGTCGATGCGCGAGGCCATGACGGCGACGCGCTGCGCGAGCGGCCGGAGATCGTCGCGGAAGGCCAGCGCCGTCCGCCCGGCTTCGACGTCGAAGAGCCTGCGCGCGCGCAGCGGCTCGTAGTTCGTGACCGCGGCGATGGTCGGCGACACGAGCTCGCCCGCGAAGCGGGCGTTGGCGCGGACGGTGGTCTTGCGCGCCGCGTCGACGTCCGGGTATTCGGCGATGAGTGTGTCGAGCTGGTCGAGCAGCGCCGAGATCTGCGCGGCAACATCGGCGGTTGGTGAGGGGGCAGTGCTGTTCGTAGTCTTTGTCATAAATTCTCCTTGCTTCAGTTAGCGGGAAGATGGACGACCGCTCTATTGGACTCACTTTCCGCCGCCGCACAACGGTGACGACCGTCACGACAGGCATGTGCGCAAGCCCACGATGGAGGGTCGTGAGATAGGAAAGGAAGGCCACGACCTTCGATCGGAAGCTCGCGACCTTCCCCGGGAGTGTCGAGACATAGGAATCGAAGGTCGCGAGACCCTCCCCGGCATCTGCGGAGACTGTCCGGCAGTGTCACGACCTTCGAGACGAAGGTCGCGAGCTTGCCGGCGCAGCTCGCGAGCATGAAAGGTAAGGTCGAGAGATGGCCCGGCGAAGCTCACGAGCTTGGCAGGGAAGCTCGAGAGATTGCGGACGAAGCTCGCGAGATGGGAACGGAGGGTCGGCAGACCCCCGGCCGCATCTCGCGAGCTTGGAAAAGAAGGTCGAGAGACTCCTGGCGAAGCTCGTGAGCCTCGGATGGAAGCTCTCGCCCCTCGAAGCGAAGGTCAACCTCTCGCATTTCATAACCTCGGCGTTGGATGGGGTAGGGAACTCCCGCCGAGCGCTACTCCTTCGATGTGGACGTCCTCGGCCGAGACGGGTTACTGTTGCCGGCAGCCGTGACGACTGAATCCCCGCCTGGCGCTCCGGCGAGCGTGGCCGCGGCGGACGATCTCTACACCCGCCATGCGCCGCTGCTGCGCTATATCGCCACGCGGAAGTTCCACATCCCGCACGAGGACGTCGACGCTCTGGTGCACGACGTCTTCGCCACCTATCTCGCCAGTCCTGCGGCGGTGAGGAGTCCCCGCCCTTATCTCATCGGCGCGATCTGCAACGCCGCGCGCCACTACTGGAGAGAGCGGAAGAACGAAGAAGCCGCCCTTGCCAAGGCCGATCTCGCCTGGCCCTCCGAGGATGAGTTGATCATTGACGCCCTCGGCCGGAAGCTGCTCGTTGCAACGACGCTTTCCCGGGTCGGCATCAAATGCCGCGATTTATTGCGGCGGTACTACCTCGAAGGCGAGAGCACCGCCGCGATCGCACTGAGTCGCGAGACGACGACGGATTACATCCTCTTCCTCCTCCATCGATGCCGAAAAAACGCGCGCGCGATCGCGCGATCGCTCCTCTCATGAGCCACCCGACCGAAGACGAGATCGAGCAGTACGCGTCCCATCCGAGCGGTGTTGCGAAGCGTGAAGAAATCGAAGCGCACCTCGCGGCCTGCCCCATCTGCAGCGCGAGCCTGATGTTCATACGCTCCTTGGAAGCGGGATTGCGTGATCCGGACGTGTGGGACATCGCCGAGCGCGACGTGTCGCCGACACGCGCGTCCATCCACGACTTTGCCGCACGGCTCGCCGCTGAAGATGAAGAAGCGGAGCAACTGCTCCAAAACCTTCTCCAAAATCCGGCTCGCACTGCCTTGATGAATCTTGCCACCCGTCGCAGATTCCTGACGGTTGGAGTCGTGCGAAGGCTGCTGCGAGCCGCAAGCGAGGCATGCGATCGCGAGCCGCTGGAAGCGCTTACCTTCGCCGACACGGCGATCGACGTAGGCGAACATCTGATCGGATATCCCTCAACCGTCATCCACGAGCTACGGGCGCACGGCTGGAAGGAGCGTGCGAATGCCCTCGCGGCGCTTGGACAGTATGACGCCTCGCTCGATTCGCTGGATCACGCGGAACGCGAGTTCAGCCAAGCGCCTGGCAGCCCCTTGGGTCGCGCGATCGTCCAGCACGGTCGCGCGATCGTGCGGTACTACCGGGCGAATTCGCCAGCGCGATCGAGCTGCTGTCGGAGAGTGCCGCGATCTATGCGTCGCTTGGCGAGACGGATCGATACATGCGCGTTCGCCATTGGCTCGCGAACGCGATGTTCGGGCGAAGCGATATTCGAGGCGCACGTGAGATCTACGAAGAGCTGCTCGCCTGGGGGGAATCCGAGAACGACCTTGCGTGGGTCGCGCGTGAAAGCAACACCCTCGGGCGGTGCGCGTATGAGCTGGGCGATTTGTCTTCCGCGGTGCAGTATTTTCATCAGAGCATCCAGTCGTTCCGGGAGCTCGGAATGGCAGCAGAAGCGCTCCGGCCGGAATGGGGTTTCGCGCTAGTCGTGCTGGGCTCGGGTAAGCCGGGTGAGGCGCTGGCGCGGCTTCATGATGTGCGGGAGGACTTTCGCCGCCGACAGATGCTGGGCGACGAGGCGCTTGTTTCGCTCGATATGATGGATGCGCTTCATGAGCTGGGGCGTGACCGCGAGATCGTCGCGCTCGGGAGCGAAATCATCGTAAGCTTCACGCGCGCAGGAATGTTGACGAGCGCGCTCACCGCATTCGCGTATCTCAAAGAAGCGGCGGCACGCGGCAGCGCGATACCGCAAGCCATTCAGCACGTTCGACAGTTCATCACCCGCCTTCAGCGAGAACCGGCGCTGCTTTTCTGCCCTCCCGAAAAAAACCTCTAAGACCTTCGGTCCTCGTGTAACCCCGTAGATCACGAGGGCGCCCTCCCTACGCCTGCGCCGGCGCAGACCGGCCGGCACCAAGGAGGGCTCATGCGAGGTGTATCGAAACGAGTGGCCGTAGTTTCGCTCCTGGCCGTGCTAGCTGCACAGGGCGCGTTTGCGGCACCGCGGGATGACGACGACCGTGGGCGGAGCGGCGGCACCTGGGCCGGCCTGATCAAGCATCTAATCGTGAAGATCCTCGACCTCGACCAACTCGGGGGACCCAAGCCGTAAGTTCGCTCCCAAAACGGTGGGTCAACCACGGACCCCGCGGCTCAAAAAGTTGCGATTCGGACGCTATCTCGGGGGTAGGGTTCGCGTCGCCTCGCGCACTCCATGATCAGAACCCGCCCGCGCACGACGCGCGGCTAAGTTCGACGCGACATGGAGACGACGATTTTTACCCCGCGTGACCGAAGGCGCCTCGAGCGCGCCGCCGACCACTACCTCCGGGCGTGCTACCGCAGCGGCACGGCGGCGCGTGTCACCGAATTCGCCGCGGTGCTCGATCTGACGCAGCCCTACCTCAGCCGGTTTGTGGCTGCGATCACCGGTTTGCCGGTTCGCGATTACCTGCGCCAGCGCCAGCTTGCCTACGCCGCGTACCTCTTGCAGGCAACTCCGCTTTCAGTTCGGCAGATAGCGATCGCGAGCGCCTTCGGGGCACCTTCCACGTTCTACCGCTGCTTCCAGGCGGCGTATGACAAGACGCCGGCGGTGTATCGCCGCGAGGTCATGAAATGCGACACCGCGACGAAAATCGCTCCCGTCGGAGCCATCGCACAATTTTCGTTCGATGAGGTTATGAAATGCGAGTAGACAGCGCCCTCGAGGCGGCCTATCGTGACGCCCGGTTCATGCCGGAACAACGTATTGGCTCATCTCCGCACGAGCGATTTGGCGCGTTATCCATCATCGAGTGGTACCGCATGCCGCTGCGCGAAAGAGTCGTAGATCGCCTTGCCGACCTGATGTTCGATGCGGACGATCTTCTTGAATTGTGCAACGCCGAAGAGGCAGGACGGGACTTCACGTGGCTTGAACCGGACATCCGTCGCGTATATGAGCGAGTCAACGAACTGATGCATCGAATCACGGATTGAGAAGAAGCGTCGAGGCTCGCGGCCCCGAGGATGAATATGACGACTGGCACGGGCATGAAAGCCTCGAGCAAGCTGCAATCGGCTGAAGCAGCACATCTCTCCGAGCGGGAAATCGATCTCTCGAGGACACTTTGGACAGCGGCTCCCACCACCGCCGCGGCCCGTGCCAGTCGTCGCCAATCGCTCATGAATCAATCACATGCCTGGATCGCAAAAGACGAACAATGAAACGAATTCTCTATCGCTCACTGGCGATCGCCTTTTTCGTTTCTCTCCTCGGCGACGCTCTTCTCGCCCAATGCGGCGGCTCCGTCACGGCGTCGCAGGACCCCTCGGCGGCGCAAGCGACGTACGTTTTCTCCTCCACCGGAAATTGCGGAACGGCGCAGGTCCAGGTCGCCCGCGCCTTCTGGGCCCCCGGAGTCTGGCTGTTCTACGACGACTATCCCGTACTCTCGCAGACCGAGGACCACAGCACGGCCTGTCTGGCGGATGGCACGTACACCCTGGACTACATCGCCTCATGTGGCCATCTTTCGAACGGCCAATGCACACGCCAGGTTGAGTCCTGGGTTTACAACGCCGCGTCGATCACAGTCCGCAACACCCCGTCAGTCAGCCTCACCCTCTCGCCACGAACAGGCTCGACCGTCTATGACGCCACTCTGAGCTATTCGTTCCCGAATACGAACTCCTCGATCGCTTACCAGAGGAACATTACCGTTTCCCACGTCGATCCCCTCGGCCGGAGCACGACGCTGTTTAACAGCAACCCGTATGTGCCTCTGACGCAGAGCGGCACCTCGTCCTTCACCTTCGACACCTCCTGCTGGCTCGAAGGCGAGCATCAGCTCCAGCCGGTGGCCTTGCATAGCTGCGCCAACAGTCAGAACATTGGCTCGACTCAGACCATCACCATTCAGCGGCTTCCGGTCATCACCCCGACGGTCACGAAGAACTCGGACGGCAGCAATCACGTCGTCGTCGATTATCAGTTCTACGATTCAGGCGCTGCCCGGGAAGTGACCCTGACCGTGCTCCCGACCCCGCAGGACGCCGCATCGCAGGTGGCCGACTACACGGGCCTCAACATGCAGGGCACCGTCACGACCGATGTGACGGTCGACAAAGACCGGCTCGTGCGGATCGTTGCGCTCAACGGCGGCTGCTATTCGGCCGATGCGACCGTCGGTTTGAGCGGCTCCTGCTGCAGCGGCGGCTCCGGCAGCGGCGGTGGAGGTGGCTACGCCGGCGACCCGGTCCGCGTTTGGGACGGCACCGTGACGTATGAGGAGCGCGACCCGCTGCCGGACGACTTCGGCCTCGTCTTCCGGCGCACGTACAAGAGCAATCTGCAGCAGTCGCGCGCCTTTGGAGCCGGCTGGCTCTCGGCCTTCGACGGCGGCGTGGCCGTGGCCGACACGGCGCAGCACAAGAGCGTCGTCGTCTACGGCGAAGACAATGACCGCGTTCTCTTCGATCAGCTTGCGAACGGCGCCTGGCTGCAGACATGGCCGACCGGAGCGGCGTCGCGCGGCACGCTCAGCGGCTCGGAGTCGAGCGGCTACAGCTATCGCCAGGCCGGCAGCTCCGTCGCCCGGCTCTATGGCGGATCGGGCAGCCATCATTTCCTCGGGTTCCAAGACATCAGAACCGGCCGGCAGGTGACGATCACCTATGACGCCTCGGGCACGCCTACAGCGGTCGCCGACAGCTTCGGCGCCTGGGCCTGCACGCTCACCTCCGACGCGAGCCATCGCATCACGCAAATCTCCGTCAGCGGCCGCTCCGATCTCGTCTGGAACTACGCCTACGACGCCTCCGGCAATCTGACGGCCGTCACGCTGACGGGAACAACCAACGCCTGGCGGACGTACGGCTACGTGCAAGCCGGCTCCGGCTGGTACTTGGCTTCAGTGGCCGACGCTCTCGGCAATCTCCTCGAGCAACACGCCTACGACGCGAGCGGCCGCGCCATCACCTCGCTCGGCCCCTCCGGCGACATCACGAACATCCAGTACAGCACGACGAACCCATCGACCACCATCATCACCCGCGCCGACAACAGCACGACCACGTACACGCAGAGCATGGCCGACCGCGAGGTAACGACGCAGCTCACAGGCGGCTGCGCCTCGTGCGGAGGCCACGATCTGACGACGGCCTACGACGCCTTCGGCCATCCCTTGCGCGTGCAGGACGGCAGCGGCTATATCACCGAGTCGATGTACGATCAGAACCTCTACGGGCCGCATAAGCTGATCTCGCAAACGCGAGCCTTGCAGCCGGCCGGCTGTGATCCACAAACCGATCCGAACCATTGTGCTCTGAGCTCCTCGGCGCTCGCGGCCGCTGCGCTGGTCACGACACCAGCGTCCAATACGACGAGCTACATCTACGG
>Ga0075436_100000809_pt1 | contig 20792 bp, 19 predicted proteins | sample RhiMethybrSRZTD5_FD_75303 | JGI IMG/M metagenome (GOLD analysis project Ga0075436, IMG submission 75303) | Populus rhizosphere microbial communities from Tennessee, USA - Rhizosphere MetaG P. TD hybrid SRZTD5 | ecosystem: Host-associated > Plants > Roots > Rhizosphere > Soil | place: USA...
AGGCCCTGCTCAGATGAACTTTTCCCTTGCGGTGACGGCGCGGAAGTCGTTTGCGATGGCTGCCGGGTCGAGGGCTTCTTGGCGCCTGACTTTGAAGGAGCACCCGGCCGTCCAGCAGGCTCCTGCGCGGGTGCGCTCGAAGACGCACCATTTTCCCTGGGCGTGCTTCCAATGGTGGAGAAATTCCATTTGCCCGCCGGAGTCCGCAGCAACGAAACTTGCGGCCGAGTAAGCGTAATGTCACGGACTTCCAGGGTTTTCGAAAATATCAGCGGAATCATGTTCACGCCGACGTTCAAAGACTCAGCTTTGACGAACGGTGCGTTGCTGATTGCGGGGTCGTCGGCAATGGTGATGTTGTCTGCGGCCAGACTGCCGGACCAAAGAGACAGGCTCAAATTTCCGACCGTCACTTTGCGTCCAAGCGCGTTGGTCAACTCTGATTCGATGCGTGGACGAAAGTCATTGACGTTGATGACGAACGGCAGGACAAGAATCAGGACAATGATGATCGCGACGGCGATCGCAATCCATTTGAGTAATCGCTTCATGGCCGTGAACCTCCTCCAAAGCTTGCAGTTGGATGACTCGACTCTGCCTGAAGTGGGCTGGGCAGCCGAGGAAAGTGTAGCAAAAAAATGGCGTGCTTTCCGGCGATCCAGCGTTGTTCAAGCCTCGGGATTCGATTATCCGACGCTCGCATGCTGGGGTGCGGTCACAACCGTTGCCAGCGCCTGGTTCAGATCTGCGATTAGATCATCGGTGTTCTCGATTCCCACTGACAGGCGAACCAGTTGCTCGTTGATTCCCATCTTCTCGCGATGTTCGGCGGAGATCATCAGGTGCGAGGTAAGAACCGGAATCGAGACCAGGGATTCAACTCCGCCCAGACTCGGGGCAAGAGTGAACAACTGCAGCGATTCGCTCACTTTCCTTGCGTCCTCTCCAGAGCCTTCCACTTCAAAGCTGAGCAGGCCACCCCCACCCTTCATCTGTTCCATGGCGAGCGCTCGCTGCGGATGCCCTTGCAAAAACGGATAATTCACCGAGCGAACCTGGGAATGCCGCGTGAGAAATTCCGCAATCCGCAACGCACTCTGGTTTTGCCGCTCCACGCGAACCGCAAGCGTCTTCATTCCCCGCAGCAACAGGAAAGCCGCATGTGGATCCATTACGCCGCCCAGCGTGGTGCGGGTCTCGCGGATTTTGTCGATCAGATCGCGACGGCCAGCCGCAACCCCACAAATTAGGTCGGTGTGCCCGCCCAGGTATTTGGTCCCGGAATGAAGCACAAGGTCAATGCCAAATTCAGCAGGCCGAGTGTTGATCGGCGTGGCAAAGGTGCTGTCAATCAGCGTAATCAGTCCGTGCTCGCGGGCAATTGCGGAAGCCCTGTGCAAATCAACCACTCTTAGGGTCGGATTCGTGGGCGATTCCAGATAGAGCAGTTTGGTATTAGGACGAATGGCGCGAGCATGTTGGTCGTAGTCGGTGGTGTCTACAAACGTAGTTTCAATGCCAAACCTCGATGCCCAGTTTGAAAGAAATTTCGTCACACCGCCATACAAGTCGCGCTGCGCAACAATGTGATCACCGCTTTTCACCAATGCCAGAATGCTGGTGCTAATCGCGGTCATTCCAGAGGAGAAAAGCAGCGCCGTATCTGTCCCCTCGAGTTCCGCGATAGCTTGCTCGACCGCGGTGTGTGTGGGATTGCCGTAGCGCGTGTAATACATATCGCTGCCGGTGGTGCGCAACTGCTGGTCCGAGTCCGATACCTGGAAGGTCGAAGTCTGATAAATCGGCTGTGCCATGGCTGCGTGACGCTTCTTCAGATTCACGCCGCCGCGCACAGACTCTGTTTCTGGATGAAACCGATGTTTCATAGGTGCCTCGCTGTTTTCCCTCGCAGTTTTCCAATGTTAAGCCTGGTGCGGTGATGCGGCAAGCAGCAGGGTCTGCAAACGTTATAATCCAGTGCTTATGGAGACCGGCCTCAAGGGACGGGTGGCCATTGTCGCTGCCTCGAGTCAGGGCATTGGCAGGGCAACCGCGGAAGGCTTCGCTGCAGAGGGATGCCGAGTCGCAATGTGCGCCAGGAATCCTGCATCGCTCGAAGCTGCCGCTGAAAAAATTCGCCAGCAGTCACAGGCGGAAGTTCTCACCCAGGCTTTCGATGTGACCGACGCCGGCGCGGTTCACAAGTTCGTCGACTCAGTGATTGAGAAGTTTGGTGGTGTCGATATTTGCGTTACCAATGCCGGTGGACCACCCGCGAAGGGATTTATGGCTGCCAGCCTCGAAGAATGGCGCCAAGCAGTCGACGCGAATTTCCTGAGCACAGTTTATTTCGCCCGTGCGGTAATCCCGCACATGCAGCGCAAACACTGGGGCCGGCTCATAACTCTGACTTCAATCAGCACCAAACAGCCGGTGCCGGACCTTGTGCTATCCAATGCGGTCCGCGCTGCCGTGGTTGGTCTGGTCAAGAGTCTGGCAAACGAGTTTGGCAAAGACGGCATTACTGTGAACAACGTAGGTCCGGGATATACTGCGACCGATCGTCTCAAGGAATTGGCGCGCGTTCGCTCTGCGGCGCAAGGCAAGAGTGAGGAAGAAGTATTTAGCGCCTGGGCCAGCGAGGCTGCCTTAAAGCGGGTAGCTGAGCCGCGCGAAGTGGCGGACGCAATTGTCTGGCTCGCATCCGAGCGAGCTTCTTACGTAACCGGTCAAACGATTCTGGTAGACGGTGGTGCATACAAGGGGCTTTGATCGTATGAAGAAAAGAAAACCCACGAAAGCGAACAAAGCAGCAGCGAAGAAAGCAGTAAGGAAGAGCTCGTCTCGTGACAGGGCATTCGCATTGAAGCACACAGCGATGAAGCAGAAGTCCGCAGCCAAGTCTGAATTGCAGTATCTCCCCTGGGAGCAGGTGGAGCTCGAGGACATCAATCCTTTGTTCCAGCGGCAGCTGATTGTTGGCCAAGAGGTCATGCTGGCTCGCGTGCTCCTCAAAAAAGGCTGCATCGTTCCTTTGCACAGCCATGTGAATGAGCAGTTGACCTACATCCTTGAGGGCGCGTTGAAGTTTTGGATTGATGGCCGCGAAATTGTGGTTCGTCCTGGCGAGGTACTAACCATCCCGCCCAACATGCCGCACAAAGCAGAAGCGCTCGAAGACACCATTGATCTCGACATCTTTCATCCTCCACGCGCCGACTGGCTTGCCAAGACCGACAGCTATTTGCGGAAATAAACTCCCTTCTCTGGTACCCTTGGGATCATCGCCGATTGCGGGAAGGGCACGACTTTCAGTCGTGCCGTTTGGCTTCTAAATATGATTCTCGGCACGGCTGTAAGCCGTGCCCTTCCTGGCTTTCGACGGAAACGAACCGGACAACCTGTAGCTTATGTCGGAATCCGCAGCACAAACAGAGAGTGCCAGCGAACTTCGTTGTATCGGCTGCGGCCAAACTGCGCTCCCCGACCGCTTTCGCTGCGAACATTGCCGCGACCTGCTGGAAATAATTTATCCCCCATGGGAGGATCGAGGTCCCGGCGGACTGAGTTCAGTCGCGCTGAAACGACTTTGGCGTGATCGCCGTTCCTCTCTTGATCCTGCTGACCAGAGCGGAGTGTGGCGCTTCCGGGAAATTCTGCCTGAAATCGCTCGGCCACAGATCATCACTATTCGAGAGGGAAACACTCCGGTTTACGAGCTGCCGCATTGTGCCAAGAGTGCCGGCGTCGATCAGCTTTACGCTAAGCATCAGGGAATGAATCCGACCGGTTCGTTCAAAGACACCGGCATGACCGTCGCCGCTTCGTTCGCACGACAGGCGGGATACAAGTGGGTGGCGTGCGCATCGACGGGTAACACCTCGGCGTCGATGGCAGCTTATGCCGCGAGAGGCGGGTTGCATAGCCTGGTTCTGATACCCGATGGCAAGATCTCGTGGAGTAAGCTCTCGCAATCGCTGGATTATGGCGCGATCACATGCCAGCTGAAGACCGATTTTGACGGCTGTGTGCGGGTCCTAAACGAAGTCGTTCAACGAATGCCGGTTTATCTTCTGAACTCCGTTAACCCGTATCGCGTTGAAGGCCAGAAAACCTCCGCCTTCGAATTGCTGGAACAGTTCGGATGGGAACCGCCTGACCACATCATTGTTCCGGGCGGCAATCTTGCGAACTCATCGGCAATTGGAAAGGCGCTCCGCGAGATGAAGCAGCTCGGATTGATTTCGCGCCTGCCTAAGATTTCAGTGATTCAGGCTGAAGGCGCGAATCCGCTGGTGCGTACCATTCGAGAAACTGGAGGCGAGCAGCTCATTGCGGTTCACGCCGACACCATGGCTACGGCAATCCGCATAGGAAACCCAGCTTCGTGGAAGAAGGCTCTGAGGGTGATTCGAGAAAGCGGAGGTACGGTCGAGCAGGTTAGCGAAATTGAGATTGCGGCTGCTAAAGCCGAAATCGGAGCCGAAGGCATTGGTTGCGAGCCGGCTTCTGCAGTGACTCTAGCCGGCCTGAAAAAGTTAGTAACGCAAGGCTTTGTTAAGCCGAACGAGTCTGTGGTGTTGGTGCTCACCGGCCACGTGCTGAAAGATTCGGAGTACACTCTCAAGTTTCACCGGGGCGATTTGTTTACCGACTCGCAATTCCAAAAAGACGCTGATGTACTCAAGCCGCAGCAGCGTGCACCAATTACGCTTGAGCCTAGCGTCGAAGCGGTAATTGAGTTGTTGCAATCCGCAGAGAAGTAGACTTCCTTCGTGTTCCTTAGTGTCCTTCGTGGTTTGCTTGAGTTCCCACCATGATGGACACAAAGGTACACGAAGGTAAAGCAAGACCATGCGCGAATTTAATATCAGCCTGCCGGCAACTTCGGCGAACCTTGGCCCTGCATTTGACGCGGCCGCGATGGCACTGGATCTTTCACTGCAGGTGCGAGCAGTCAAAGCTAAGAAGTTTTCTATCGTTGCGATCGGGCACGATTCGGATATTTGCAGCCGTCTCGATGGCCATCTGATCCTGTCGACTTACAAAGATGTGCTGGCGGAGGAAAAGAAAGCTGCATCGCCACTGGCGCTGACAATCCGCAACGAATTTCCCATTGGCAAAGGCTTCGGATCGTCAGCAGCGGCCCGGTTGGCGGGCATCGCCATGGCGGTCCACTTCGGACATTTGCGATGGAACAGCAGTCGCATAATCGCCGAGGCGTCACGCCGTGAGCAACACCCTGATAATGCTGCTGCCTGCTGGATGGGCGGAGTCACGGTGGCGCGGGTGTGCGGAACTGCCGACGCCCTGGTAGCGCGCTTTGTTCCCAAGGGCAAGTGGCCATTGCTGCTGGCTATTCCCGACGAGGACCTTTCCACGGAGAAGGCACGTGCCGTGCTTCCGCAGGAGTACTCGCGGGCTGACGCTGTCGCCAATATTCAAAACTCAATGCTGCTGCTCGCTGCTTTGTTCCAGGGCGATCGTAAATTGCTCGGCTGTTCTCTCGAGGACCGGATTCATCAGCCGTATCGGGCGGAACTGTGCCCGTTATTGCCGGCATTGCAAGATTTTCCCGAGAGCGATGGTGTACTGGGTGTTGCGCTCAGCGGCGCGGGACCTTCGGTGTTGATATTTCTCGATCCAAAATTGCCAGTGGAAAAAAGTCGGCTAAGAGTCGCAAACCGGTTACGAGCCAGGGGATTGAGTGCAGAGTTGCTGCTTACATCGATTGCCAAGCGCGGTGGGGAAGCGTCATTCCTACGAAGATCGCACTAGCTAACCAGCGCGTCTCGCCTCGGTCAAGACCTCATCCAATGCATTAAGAAGCTGACGCGTTCTCTTGGAGGAATCGGGAGTTCCGCTATCTAAGTTTCTCTTCAGCAGGTGGTATTCGTCAGCTATGTTCAAGGCCGCTAGAACAGCCAGTCGCGCGCTATCGACGGTATGGGTCTGCTCGGCAACCGCACGCATCTTCGAATCAACATATTCCGCCAGCTTGAGGATATATTCCGGATCAGTGCCGCGCAGATTGTAGCCCTGGTCGAAAATCTCGACACGGACACTGGCGGTATTCGCGTTTTGGATCTGCGGCTGTTTCGTAGCAGTTGCCATGATTCGCTCCATCGCGTGTTTCAGCTTGCAGCCGGCTCTTCCACCATACGATCAATCTGCGTCAGCATCTTCTCTACTCGGGAACGAACATCTTCGCGTTCCTTGCGGATGCCGACCATCTCGCGACGCAAACTCTCCAGTTCCTCTTCACGTTCCTCAAGTTGCTCACGCAGACGTTTAACATCACGTTCGGCGATTGTCCTGGCTTCCCGCGCCGACTTGTACAACTCAATAGTGCGATAAACCTTTTCTTCAAGCGCCTGAAAATCTTCTGCCGGAACCTGGGTGGATACCTCTTCGACTGCTCTTAAGCTCATGATTGCCGTTCCCTGGAAAGAAAAGTTGAAGTCTTGAGCGCAGTATACTCCAGATGCCTTGTGCAATCCGGAGGAAAAAAAGAACCGCTAGGTCCTTTCTAAAGCTGCTTCGAATGCATCCAGAGACAGTGAACGAAGCAGGTTTCTTCGCATGCCGCGTTCCACCTCGTTGAGGCGTTCAGACGCGGCCACCAGCCACTCAAAATCCGCGGATTCTCGTAGTTTCTGAAGCTCTAGAAGAACGTCGGTATTCCGAACCAGGTTGCCCGATCCAGAATCCAGAAACAATAAATCCTGCAGGAGCGAGTAGAGGCTGCCGAGCAGCAGATCGGTTTTCCTTCTGCCCTCAGCACCGGCGCGGTAGCTCTCGGTCAGTTTAAACAGGTCCGAATGTTCTCTCGCCTGCAGGGCAGTTCTGAGGATTGTAAGCGCATCATTGCGAGAGGCTGAGTAAGCCTCCAAATCAAAGCTTCGAGCCCGGCCCACGGCTCCGTCCGAAAGCCGCGCAACCAACGCTCGCTGCTGTGGCCGCCACTCAGGGCGATGCTTGGCGAGGTAGTCTTCGAGTTCAGCGAGAGACAAGCGACGAAGCGGAACAATCATGCAACGCGAGCGGATGGTTGGCAGCAATTCACCTGCATTTTCGGCCAGCAGAAAAATTGTCGCGAATTCGGGCGGTTCCTCCAGCACCTTCAGCAGAGAATTGGCGGCTTCTTTCATGAAGGCTGAATTGGTAAAGATGAATATGCGCTCGCGCCCCTCGGCGGGAAGGAAGTAGATATTTTCAATGAGGCGGCGGACCTGGTCGACTTTGATCATCATCTGCGGCGGATCGGGCGGAATGATCAGAACGTCGGGATGGGTTTGAACAAAGAGGCGCGTTTCTTTTTTCTCGGTTTCCTTGAGTGCGTCGCGGGCTTCGATGGCGTTGGCGCAAAGGACGTCCAGGTCTTCCGCTTGGCCGATGCGCACACAGTTAGAACACTTGCCGCAAAAATCTGGCAACCCGTCAGTCGTAGGACGTTCCAGGCAATTCATGGCGCGCGCGACCATGGTGGCGAGAGTGTATTTTCCTGATCCGGACGGGCCGGTGAGTATTACGCCGTGGGGAAAACGCTCGCGCGCCAGCATCTCGCGAATACGTTGGACGGTTTCTGAATTACCGTGAAAGTCTGAGAAAGGCATCGTCGTCCTTGTGCCCGGGCCTGCTGCGAGAATTCACCAGCCCTAACTTTCGAGACACTATCTCGAGAATTTTGCGGTGGGTCTGGTCGGGTGTGCCTCGCGCGTCAACCAAGGCAACTCTCTGCGGATCGCGCTTGGCAATTTCCATATAAGCATCCCGCACACGAGTAAAAAAAGCGCGGTTCTCGCGCTCGAACCGGCTTTCGTCGCCAGCTTCCTCGCGGCTGCGAGCCTGATTACGCCGCCGCGCTCGTTCAACGCTGGCGGCCACGTCTGAATCCATTAAGATCGTGAGGTCCGGGCTTAAATCGCCGCACAGCACGCGATGAAGTTCGAGGACAACCTTGCTTCCCAGCTTCCGTCCACCGCCCTGGTAAGCCTCGCTGGAATCTGTGAACCGGTCACACAGTACAACATTGCCGGCAGCAAGCGCGGGGATAATGACTTCATTCATGTGCTGGACACGCGAGGCGAACATCAGTGCGAGTTCTGCCGTCGGATTAAGGCCTGCGGTCCGAGTGTCGAGCAACAACTGACGAATTTTGTCCCCGGTCGCGGTGCCGCCGGGCTCTCGCGTAGCTGTGACTGACAACCCTGCGTCCTTCAACTTTCCCGCAATCCGCTCTAGCTGCGTGCTTTTGCCGCAGCCATCCAGGCCTTCGAAAGTGATGAATTTGCCGCGCCTCGGGCCCACGCACCGATCATAACAAAGCGCAGGATGACGGCACCCGAGGCTACTGATATATTCGTGAGTTTGCTTTTTGAGACTAGGAGACCCTCGTGACCCTCTGGCACCGCCGTTTTTCCGGCTTGGCATTATTTGTGCTTTTAAGCGTGGCAATATCGAACGCTGCGCCTGCTGCGCCACACATCACTATCGCGCTCGACGCCACCGATGCACCGCGAAAGATCCTTCATGCGCAACTGACGATTCCCGCCAGCCCGGGGACACTGACGCTCTACTATCCAAAGTGGATTCCCGGCGAGCACGCGCCGAGTGGGCCCGCAGTCGACCTTACCGGTCTCAAATTCACCGGTAATGGCCAGTTCTTGAAGTGGCGCCGTGCGCTGGATGACAACTGGACCGTTCGTGTGGAAGTCCCCACCGGAGTACAGGAGATCCACGCGAGCCTCGACTTTGTTTCCGAGGTTGAAACCGAACAGGGCCTGTTTTCCGCTGGTGCTTCGGCTACGGCGAAAATGGCCGTAATCAGCTGGAATCAGGTGTTGCTGTACCCCAAAGGCTGGACGGCTGACCAGATCACATATTCGGCGTCGGTGCGTTTTCCGTCTGGCTGGAAGTTCGGCACTCCGTTGCCGGTCGCCTCGCAGTCAGGTGACGAAGTTCGCTTTAACCCGGTTTCTCTCTACACGCTGGTCGACTCACCCATAATCACCGGAGAGTATTTCAAAGTTGTTCCGCTGAATCCGGGACAGGACCCTCCCGCCGAGTTGGATATAGCCGCTGACAGCGCGATCGCGCTTGAACCGCCGGCGGAAGTGTGGGACCACTACAAGAATTTAGTGAAACAGGCCGGGGCGTTATTCGGCGCGACCCATTACCGGGATTACCACTTCCTTTTCAGCCTCAGCGACCACGTGGCGCATTTCGGCTTGGAGCATCATGAGGCCAATGACAGCCGCGCCAGCGAGCGCACTCTGATCGATCCCGAAATGAGGGAGCTCGAGGCTGCACTGCTGTCTCATGAATACACCCACTCGTGGAATGGTAAGTATCGCCGGCCCGCGGACCTTACTACAACTGATTATCAGCAGACCATGCAGGACGATCTGCTGTGGGTGTACGAGGGCCTGACTGAGAATTACGGCGATGTGCTGGCCGCGCGCAGCGGGCTTTGGACGCCCGAGCAATACCGTCAGCACCTGGCAGAGGTTGCCGCGCGAATGGACATGCGCCCGGGAAGGACCTGGCGCAACTTGCAAGACACTGCCGACGCCGCAGCGCAACTTTACTATGCTCCACACCAGTGGGACTCATGGCGACGCGACGTCGATTACTACGACGAAGGCGAGCTTGATTGGCTGTGGGCGGACACAATCATTCGCGAACAATCAAAAGGCGCGAAGTCGCTCGATGATTTTTGCAAGCTATTTCACGGCGGCCCCAGCACACCCCCAATGGTCAAGACCTACACGTTCGATGATGTAGTAAACACGCTCAACCAGGTCGTTCCCTATGACTGGCGCGGTTTCTGGACCGAGAGACTTACCAATCACGGACCCGGCGGGCCTTTGGGTGGAGTGGAAAACAGTGGCTGGAAAGTGGTTTATAACGAAGATCGCTCGGAGATGATACGGGCGTGGGAAGACGTGCACCAAAAGATCAACGCGTCGTTTTCAGTTGGGCTGGTTGTTGGCACTATGTGCGAGAGTACAACCTCAGACGGCAGCTGCCGATACGACGGCGTTATCGAAGACACCATCGAAGGCAAGCCGGCGGCACAGGCCGGAATTGGTCCGGGGATGAGGATTGTGGCCGTCAATGGCCGGCGATTTGCCCCTGAGGTCTTTCATGACGCTCTGGCACAAGGAAAAAATAGCTCGCAGCCGCTGCAACTCCTCATCGAGAACACCGATTACTTCCGCACCTTCACTCTGGATTATCACGAAGGTGAAAAGTACCCGAACCTGGTGCGAGATGAGTCGAAACCAGACCGGCTGAGTGAAATTATCCGCGCCAAGTGAGAGGTCTCACATGGTCACTCATCCAGGTCGTTGAGCAGGTCTGTCTCGTGCTTGATCGGCCCGGACTTCACTGATGCGGCAAGGTGAAACAGCTCACGGGGTCCTCGTTTGCGCGCGTTTTCCTCAAACATCGACCAGAGTGGCTGCTGGGTGGTGTGCGCCTTGAACGCGGCAATCTTCGTTTCCAGGTGATTGCCAATTTCGATAACCGCGGTCTGGGGAGGGAAGGTCACCGGCTGCCTTCCGGGGAGAACGAAATCCGCGGTGCCGTAGTAGAGCTTTTGCGTCCGGTGCGGCTCGATCCCTGAATGAAATTGATCGGTATAGCGGTTGGAGCGTCCAGCCCATTGGAACGCTAGCGTCGCGAACGTTCCCGCCATCGAGTGATCGGGATGTCCGGTGACGCTGCCATCCGACCCGAAGGTGAGCACTACATGCGGACGGAATGTGCGTATCTGCAAAGTCAGGTCGTAAACGATCCGGTTCAATTCCTGGCGATAGAGCTGCCCATCGGGGTAGTCGCAGATTATGGGTTTGGACACCCCCAGAATCTCGCAGGATGCCGCGAACTCCCGCTTGCGCAGCGTAGCCAGCTCCTGATCGTTCTTGGCGAGGCCGCGATTGGTTGCAGCCTGCCCCGGAGTCAGGCAAATGACGCAGGTTTCCACCCCACGATCTTTGTAAGCGCGCAGCGTTCCCCCGAAGTTGCCAGCCTCATCGTCAGGATGAGCCGTGACGCAAAGCAGTCGAAACATGCGTGAATTGTAGCGGATGCAGGATCAGAGTGTTCATCCGGACGGGGACGGAATGTGCAGCTATTGAGAGCAATAGCGCAATCATTTGCGGCAATAAGTGCCGCAGGCGTGGTTTCACGCCTGCACCCGCAGAAAGTGTTTCGCGAAAGCGCGCATCCAAAATAGAATGAAGCAGGGCGCAGGTTCGCCATGCACATTCTGATCACGTCCGACACGCTGAACGGCACCTGGACCTATACGAAGGAACTCGTCGCCGGTCTCATTACGCGTGGGATGCAGGTGACGCTGGTGAGCTTTGGCGAGATTCCGCTTCCCGAGCAAACCGCGTGGATGGACCGGCTGTACGGGCTCACCTATCATCCCACCGCGTTTCGCTTGGATTGGATGGAAGAGGGCGAGCACGACTTTCAGGACGCGTCCGCCTATCTGTGCTCACTGGTCAAGGAAATCAAGCCTGATCTTTTCCACTCCAATCATCTGTGCTACGGGGCCATTCCCATTACCATTCCGCGAATTGTGGTCGCCCACGGAGACGTAGTGACGTGGTGGAAAGCCGTACATGGTCGTGAACCGAAAGACAGCCGCTGGTTGCGCTGGTATCGGCACGCGCTGGCGGAAGGTTTGTCGTGCGCATCGGCGGTGGTTGCGCCCAGCGAGTGGATGCTGAATTCGGTCCGGTCGCACTACTCCGGCGGTCCTCGGGAGAGTGTCATCCATCACGGACGCAACCCTATCTTCTTCAATCCCTACGTGACCAAGGAAGACTCGGTGCTTGCCATCGGGCGGCTGCTCGATCCCGCAAAGCAACTTGGTCTTCTCACCCAGGAAAGATATCCCGTGCCGGTGTGCATAGTGGGCGATGAGGGTTCGGAGCCGTCACAAGCGACGGTCCGCGCCGACGTGCGCTTCAGTGATGGCAATGTGGGAGTGGCGCTGAAGGGCCCGCAGTCTGAATCACAACTGCGCCTGCTCTACAGCCGCGCCTCAATCTATGCGGCGACCTCACGATATGAGCCATCTGGTATGAGCATTCTTGAGGCTGCGCTTTCCCGCTGCGCACTGGTCCTGAACGATATCCCGTCCTTGCGGGAGCTCTGGGGGCAGGCCGCTGTTTACTTTGAGACTAACGATGCCTCAAGCCTCGCCGAGAGCGTCCGCGCCTTAAGCAGCGATCCCGAGCTGCGGCGCAATTTTGCCAACCGCGCCTTCCAACGGGCGCGCGAATGCTACAACGCCCATCGCATGACGGACAATTACATTCAGCTCTATCGCAGCGTTGCCGGTCGAAAAGCGTTCGCAGCTTGAACATCGTTCGTACATCACGGTCCAAGCTGATCTTCGCACCCGCTGGCACCTTGGTCGCTGAAGCTGGTATCTTTCTAGGTTGCTCATCATTGTTCGGAGGACTTATGTCTGTAGTCAAAATTACTGTTCGGAAGAACGGACCTTATCGCGTTGAAGCTCCTGAGGGAACGATCGAGCTGGTGGATGCCGACGGGAATAAGTACGACCTGACTGGCAAGCCGGCGTTTTCACTTTGCCGTTGCGGAGGTTCGGTGAATAAACCTTTTTGCGATGGCACTCACAGCAAAGTCGGCTTCCTGGGAGCGGAGTCTGCGGTGAAGAAGGCAGACGAGACTGGAAGCGCCAGTCCTAAACAGTAGATTTACGCCAGAGGACATGAAACCGGGAATCACTATGGGCGACTCGAACCAGAAGGACTTGCGCACCGATAAAGAATTGGGAATGGATCGCGGAATTACTCGCCGCGATTTCTTGAATGGGGTGGCGGTTACGGCGGGCGCATCCGTTCTTCATCCTCATATGCTGGCGGCCCTTGAACACGATCTGGACCCGGAGAAGTCGCCAAACTACTATCCGCCAGCGCTTACTGGCTTACGTGGCAGCCACGTCGGCTCGTTCGAAGCAGCCCACAGCGCGCGTGACGGTGATTTTTGGCAGAAAGCAGGAAAGCCGAGCGAAACCGGAGAGAGTTTCGATTTGATAATTGTTGGAGGTGGTATCAGTGGCCTCTCGGCAGCGCATTTCTTCCGCAAAGCCAATCCGAAAGCCCGCATACTGATTATTGATAACCACGACGACTTCGGCGGACACGCCAAGAGAAATGAATTCACCGTGGATGGCCGCAAACTCCTGGGCTATGGCGGAACCTTTTCGATCGAGAGCCCGGCTCCTTACAGCGCGGTAGCCAAGGGACTCATAAATGAGCTTGGAATCGATGTGTCAGGCTACTCCAAGCACGTTGACGCGGACCTTTACCACTCACGGGCTCTGCAGCCCAACATCTTTTTCGACAAGGAGACGTTTGGTTCTGACGTCCTCACCATCAATCCTTTGCCTGTCGGTGGCACATCAAACGAGGGTGATCGGGAAGCGGACAAGGCCTGGAAGCGTTTCTTTTCGGAAGCTCCGCTCTCAGACGCCGCCAAGCGGGACTTGGACAAACTTCGTCAGGGGGCCGACTATTTTCCGGGACTCACTTCCGACGAGAAGAAGGCGCGCATGGCGCGGATCAGTTACGCGCAGTATTTGACTGATATCGCGCACGTCGATCCGCAAATCGTCAAAATGTATCAGACTGCTCCCCATCCATTATTCGGTGTAGGAATCGATGCGGTTTCCGCCCAGGACGCCTGGGGATTTGGGTTTCTCGGATTCACCGGTCTTAATCTCGATCCCACGCCCGGCAAAGGAATGAACCGGGACATCATTCCCAGCGCGGAAGCGGAGAGGTACTTCTATCACTTTCCCGATGGCAACGCGACCATTGCCCGCTTGTTAGTCCGCACGCTGATTCCGGATGCGATTCCGGGAAACACGGCCGAAGATGTGACAACGGCAAGAGCTAACTACGCCAAGCTGGATGACGGCTCATCGCCAGTCCGCATTCGGCTGAATAGCACAGCAGTTCGCGTCAGGCACGTGGGAAATGCGGCAAGCGCAAAGCAGGTCGAGATCACCTATTCGCGTTTGGGGAAGTTGTATACCGTCCGCGCGCCCCATACCGTGCTCGCATGCTGGAACATGATGATTCCGTACATTTGTTCCGAACTACCAGAAGAACAGAAGCAGGCATTGCACTATGAGACCAAGGTCCCGCTCTTGTACACCAATGTCGCCTTGCACAACTGGACTGCATTTCAGAAGCTAGGAGCAATGGCGGTTTATGCGCCCGCCGGTTATCACACCTATTTTCGACTCGACCTTCCCGTCAGTATCGGTGATTACCACTTCTCAACGGCTCCCGATCAGCCGATCGTGGTGCACATGATGAAATCGCCTTGCAAGCCGGGACTGCCCGCACGCGACCAGCATCGCATGGGCCGAGTCGAACTTTTCACAACCGAGTTTGAAACCATCGAACGCAAAATACGCGAACAGCTCGCCCGAGCGCTGGGTCCGGGTGGTTTTGATCCGGCGCGCGACATTGCGGCCATCACGGTGAACCGCTGGCCGCATGGATACGCCTACGAATACAACTCGCTGTGGGATAAATTCTGGCTCGAGGGCGGCGTCACCCCGTGCGAAATCGCGCGCAAGCCGTTTGGAAGGATCACGATTGCCAACGCGGACGCCGGCGCCTACGCCTATACAGATGGCGCAATTGATCAGGCATGGCGAGCGATTGGGGAGATCGAGAAACTCTAAGCGAGAAACGTCCGGGGCTGAACAAAGGCTAGTATTAAGATAATCTGCTGCCGAATATCCCATCTGGAGGAAGTGTGAGGTTACAAAACGACCCCGCTCTTCAATTTATTTTGTAATCCCAGATTCCTGGCGGTGTGGTGAGGCGGCGAAATACTTAGCGGCTGCAATCCAGGCGCATTCTTAAGTTTAAAAAGTTACCAGGAACCTCGCTCAATGTTCTTGGCAATTATTAGTCCTATATAGTACTATTATCGAGTGACGCAGAAGACCAAGTCCCTGCTGAACAGGAAGAACCCCGGATTCCTCTTGGCAAAAGCTCTTCAACGATGGAATGAGCAGCTTTACCGAGGATTCTGCGAGCATGGATACGCTCAGGTTAGAGCGTCTTACGGATCGGTCTTGGTCCCGCTGTTTGAGGCGGACGGCCTTCGAATTGGCGAACTTGCAAGGCGATCCAAACTTTCTAAACAGACCATGACAACGATGGTCCGGTTGCTGGAAAGAGACTGCCTGATCAGCAGGAAAGCCGACGTGGATGATTCTCGAGCAACTCGAGTCTTCCTGACCCCGCTTGCGAGACGGTTTCGACCGATTGCTGACACAGTGCTAGCAGATATTGAAGGCAAAGCGAGACGGCTTTGCTCCCGCAGGGACTTTGATGTAATCCGCAAATGGTTAGTTGATTTCGCGGACAGCTAATTTGAAGTAAGAACTATTGCCCAAGAAAAGGAGTCGACACATGAACAGCACAACGCACACCTTGAGTCTCGCCGCACCTAGAGAACGAGTATTCAATTTCCTGTCCAAGATTGAGAACCTGCCGAACTGGGCGACCTTGTTTTGCAAGGAACTCAAGACCTTCGATGACGGCCGTCACAAGATCACGACCCCGCAAGGTGAGATATTCTTCCGAATCGAGGCCGATCCGGAAACTGGAGTCATCGACATGTACGGCGGACCGCAAGAAGACCAGATGTTCTATTGGCCCGCAAGAGTGGTTGAGGATCCCGGTAAAGGAAGTCTATTTATCTTTACAGCCTTTCAGTATCCCGGAGTGGGCGACGAAGAATTCGCGATGCAATGTGCGGGGCTGAAGCAGGAGTTTCCCAACGTCAAGGCGCATACGGAACAATAAGATCACGACAATGCTCGGCAGCACGCCGAACCGGATGCTCGGACTCTTGAGCCCACACCACTAGTGGATGGTCTTCGTCTTTCGCGACATATAGTCCATCAGCAGATATTGCCCCAGCGTGTATGGAGTGGTGAAATACGCTTTGCCGCGGCACATTTCAGTCACCTTCTGCACAAATTGGACGAGTCCGTAATCGGACGCAAGCATGAAGGTGTTGATCAGGATGCCAGCTCGCTTGCACTTGGAGACTTCTTCAAGGGTTTGGCTCACCACCAGCGGATCGAGCCCGAAGGCGTTCTTGTAGATTCGCCCGTCTTCAAGCGTGAGCGCGGATGGTTTCCCATCAGTGATCATGACGATCTGCTTCATATCTTTGTTTTGGCGCTGCAACACGCGTTGCGCCAGGCGCAGCCCCTCGCGCGTATTGGTGTAGTACGGACCGACCTTTACTCGTGCTAATTGCGAAAGCGGAACTTCTTCAGCAGAGTCGTGGAACAAAATCAGCGAAAGTGAGTCGCCGGGGTACTGGGTTCGCAAAAGATGCGAGAGCGCCATGGCTACCTTTTTTGCCGGAGTGAAACGGTCCTCGCCATACAGAATCATAGAATGCGAGCAATCGAGCATCAGCGCGGTTGCGCAAGAGGACTGGTACTCGCACTGATGCACCTGCAGGTCGGAGTATTCGATGTTCAAGGGAACTGTAAGCCCCTCGCGCTCAATGGCACTCGAAAGCGTCGCCGTAATATCAAGATTCAGGGTGTCGCCGAACTCATACTGACGGGAAGCTCCACTGGCTTCGATTCCGGTCGCCAGGTCCCGAGTGTCGTGACGGCCAAAGCTGGATTTTCCCAACGACCCCAGCAAATCGCGCAGTGTTTTGTACCCGAGAAAATCAAGGCTCTTGTCGGTGATTTCAAATTTCGCCTGTTGCTGCGCATCGCCCACCTGCCCGCCAACACTCGACTGCTTTGATGGATCGTGCGGCTGGTCAATGCTGATGTAGTCTTCCTGCTGCATGCGCTCAATGAGTTGCTCGATCAACTCGTCGAGAGAACCCTGGGACTGCATCTGCTCCAGTTGTTCGCGCAACTCCTTACTCAACAAATCGCCTTGCAGTAATGCCTGTTCGATTGCACGGCGGAGTTCTTCCAGAGTCTGTTCGCCGTCCGACAGATCGTAATAAGGGAGATAGTTCTGAAATCCACTCTGTAGCAGGTAGTCAGAAAGCGCGCCGAGCAGGTCCTCCATGCTCATTTCGCCTGCCGGATCGGGAACGTACTTGGTATAGCGGATGCGTTTCATGGAAGCCGCCGTTGGTCGTCGGTCGTTGGTCGTTGGCGTTTCATAAAAGCTGTCGTTGGCGGCCAGCCGTGCGCTTTTCGAAGTAGCCCTACTTCACAGTGTTACCACGCCCCGTCCCGAAAGCGGACGACGTACGACGGACGACGTGCGGCGACTCATTCAATTCAACGGCCTTCTCGGCCTGTACTGCGCATCATCTCTCTCAAACGGCTTTTCGGCGATCCTGGGCTGCTTTTCTCCGGCCGTGAAAACACGTTCTTCATTGCGGCCGATTCGCTTATGCGCGTACAAGCCTTCCAGGACGAACTCGGCGGCGGAAACCTGCGCTTCGGCAGTGTCTTTAGGTCCCACGTTCAGGCGTGTCAGCTTGTCCATCAGCCCTTGAATATTTCGCAGCGTCTGAAGAACGTCGGCCGCGCCAGCGCCATCCGCAATCTGAATTTCTCCGCCCAGTTCGAACCACTGAATTACCTGCTGCATGTTTGCGCTGTTGAAGTACTGATCGTAAGTCTTGGCGATGGCGGCGCGGATGAGCTCGCGGCCCACGTAGTCGGCCCCCTTCATCTCGCCTTCGTACTCCAACTCGAGCTTTCCAGTAATCGCCGGCAACGCGGCATAGATGTCGCTGACGCGGGGAACGACTGACTTTTCGTCATGAGAGATCGCGCGCCGCTCGGCGTTTGAGATCACGTTTTCCAGACAGGAGATCGGGAGGCGCTGGCTGACGCCGGAGCGCTTATCGATCTTCTTGTCCTCACGCGCGGCGAAAGCAATTCGCTCGATGACCTCACGCACATATTTCGGCACAACCAGTTTGCTACCGTTGCGGGCAGACCAGGCTTCCTGCGTGGTAATTGCGATCCCTTCATCGACGGTTGCGGGATAGTGGGTGCGAATCTCAGATCCAATGCGGTCTTTGAGCGGAGTAATAATTTTTCCGCGCGCGGTGTAGTCTTCCGGATTTGCCGAGAAGACCATCGCGACATCCAGCGGCAGCCGCACCGGGTAGCCCTTAATCTGAACATCGCCTTCCTGCATGATGTTGAACAGGCCCACTTGAATCTTGCCTGCGAGATCCGGCAGCTCGTTGATCGCGAATATTCCCCGATTTGCGCGGGGCAGCAGTCCATAGTGAACAGTCAATTCACTCGCCAGTTCGTGCCCGCCTCGTGCCGCCTTGATTGGATCAATATCTCCGATCAGGTCGGCGATAGTTACATCAGGGGTCGCAAGCTTTTCTACGTACCGCTCTTCAGGCGTCAGATAAGCAATGGCCGTGGCTTCTCCACACTCGTCAATGCGGTCGCGGCAGCAGCGGCAGATGGGCGCATAGGGATTGTCGTGAATCTCGCATCCAGCAACGTACGGCATCTGTGGATCGAGCAGGGAAGTCAACGCACGCAAGATTCGGCTCTTCGCCTGGCCGCGTAATCCCAAAAGGATGAAGTTGTGGCGCGACAGGACCGCGTTTACGATCTGCGGAACCACGGTATCGTCGTAGCCGACGATGCCGGCAAAGATCGATCCGTCGCCACCATTTCGCAGCCTGGTGATCAGGTTGTCGCGCAATTCATCTTTTACGCGGCGAGTGGAAACTTTCTCTTCGGAAAACGGGCTTCGGCGCAGTTCGCCAAGCGTTCGAGGGAGACTCATCGGGCACTACTCCAGAGCAAATCTAACGCCGATTATACGCGCCCGCGCTAGCTGACATGTCCGTTTCCACCGGCTTTTCCCTTGGCCCGCGCGCTCCGCTGCAACACCGGCAGGATGCGTTCGAAAAAAGAAATGATGGCCTGAATGCGTTTCGCCTCCGAGTTCATTTCGAGAAGCGCCTGCTGAAAATCGGGATCGAAAGGAAGTGAGCCGGCCAGGCGGAAGGCGAGTTGCGAGGCATCTTCCTTCGCGATCTCCTCGGGTTGTGCTCCCGCGAGTTGCATAATCTCGCCATGTAAACGAAGCGCAGTGTTTATGTCGGTGGCAGCCGGAGTTTCAGCTTCGTCCTCCAGATAAAATACGTTACCTTGAAGAAACGATCTTTCCTGATTCACTTGAAGTAACTCAAAACGCTTTCTGCCCTCGGTCAGGATATTCATGCGTCCATCCGGGTACTTCTTTAGAACGTTGAGGATTTCCGCGGTGCAGCCAATGGTCGCCATCGATTCATCATGGCTGCGGATGATTCCGAACTGGCGATTCTCGTCCAGGCATTCCTTGATCATCTCTTTGTAGCGCGGCTCAAAGACATGAAGGGGCAGGGGCACGTTCGGCAAAAGAACAAGGTCGAGGGGAAACAATGGCAAGAGTGAACTCACGATCAGTCTGTGTGGGGCGGGAGCAAGTCTCGCCGCCAGTTTTTAGATTGTACGCGCCTTGACTTGAACTGCAGGGCAGGATACAAACCCGGCATGGCTTCTTCCGAACTGCCTCATAACTCACTTGCGGGGAAAGTAGCGGTCGTCACTGGCGCCTCGATGGGCATTGGTGAAGCGATTGCAAAACTTTTTGCTCAACACGGATCGCAGGTTGTGTTGCTTTCCCGCGATTCCAACCGTCTGGAAGCAGCGCGCGGGCGAATCGGCCGGCCAGAGCAGACCCTCGCGCTTGCCTGCGATGTGCGGAACCGGGAAGAGATTGACCGCGCGATCGGCCTCATAGTGCATCATTTTCATCGAATCGATATCTGGGTGAACAACGCCGGACATGGATTGATGGACTCGGTAGCGCAGGTGAGCATGGCGGAGTGCCGTGAGACTTTTGAGACCAATTTGTTTGGCGCGATTGAAGGCACGCAGGCCGTGATCCCGATCATGCGACAACAGGGATCAGGATCAATCATCAACATCTCCAGCGTTGCCGGCCATATTCCTCTGCCCTTTCACGGGATCTATAGCGGGACCAAGTTCGCCATGAACGCTATCGGCAAAGCCGCGCGCCTGGAACTTGCGGATACAGGCATTCACGTCCTGACTGTTTGCCCGGGATATGTGCGAACAGATTTTGGAGCGAACGCGATCAAGGGGCACGACTATCAGCAGGTCAGGCCGGCGACGGTGAGCGGCATCAGCGCCGACCGGGTAGCGCGTGCCGTGCTACGTGGGCACTTGAAACGAAAAAGAGAGGTGATCGTGCCCTGGGGCATGCACTTAGTCGTCAAGCTTTATCAACTGTTCCCTGGACTGGTGGAGTGGGGCATGTTGAAAATGGCACCCAAGGGACCGTAGAGCCGATATCAGGATTGTCCAGAGTCAGGATTTTGCTATCCGCCGATCTCCTGCAGCATTGCTTGCATCTCGGATTCGGCGTGTGCGTCTCGCTTGCGCCCGGCTGCGGCGATGCCATCTACGAGTTTCTTCTTAGCTTCCTCGGCGCGACCGGCTTTGACCAGCGTCTGCGCTGCCATAAAATAACCGGCCGCGTAGTCCGGATTAGATGAAAGAAGTTTTTCAAATTCTTCCAATGCGCGATCCACTTGTCCTGAATTCGCGTATTCCATCGCCAGGCCGTAACGCGCAAAGGTATTGTTCGGATCCTGGGCAAGGATGTCGCTGAGAGCTGAAACACGGTCCATGTTGTTATAGTACTGTGGGAATTCTGTGAATGCTCGCTGAC
>Ga0075436_100000811_pt1 | contig 20765 bp, 17 predicted proteins | sample RhiMethybrSRZTD5_FD_75303 | JGI IMG/M metagenome (GOLD analysis project Ga0075436, IMG submission 75303) | Populus rhizosphere microbial communities from Tennessee, USA - Rhizosphere MetaG P. TD hybrid SRZTD5 | ecosystem: Host-associated > Plants > Roots > Rhizosphere > Soil | place: USA...
CGGAATTTTGATGGATTTAAGCGCGCGTTCCACGTCGCCGGCGAACCCGGGCGTTGTTCCAACGTCATGCTTTTCCCAGGTGCGCATCTGAAGAATCAGATTGTTGGCGTCGGCGCCGGGAATGAAATTCGTACGAAATTCATTCAGCACTTGCTCAAACGTCGTTCCGGGCTTGGCTCCTTCGCGCCACAGCTCGCGGCGCCACCACTCCTGCGAGAAAAGCCATGCTGTCCATACTACTGCGAACGCTTCCATTCCTTTTTTGGGTTGCTCTTTGTAGTCGCCGTTCGCAAACGCCGAGTCGGTGGTCAACGCCGCGACCTGGCCCTCCAGGCGAACGACGCCATGCGGATAACACTTCGCTGTACCCGCTGTCGCGACGATGCGGTCGGCAAAATTGGGATAACTCACGGCCCACTGAAATGCCTGCTGCGCGCCCATCGAAAATCCGATGATGGCGCGCAGGTGCGTAATCTTCAGTTCTTCCGTGAGCAGCCGATGCACCGCTTCCACGTTGTCGCGAATCGTTGTCACTGGGAATCGCGGGCCGTGATAAGGCTCCGGCGTGTTGCTTGGCGAGGAAGAGTTTCCGTTGCCGAATAATTCCGTAGCCACAAGGAACAGCTTCGAGGGATCGAGCGCTTTGTCGGCTCCGATCAGCCATTCGTATCCGTGGAAATCCGCCATGTAGTGTGATGGGAGCAGTACGGCGTTGTCTTTGGCGGCGTTCAAGTTGCCGTACGTTCCGTAAACGATGCGCGCCTGAGGAAGGGTGACGCCGCTTTCCGTCTTGAAATTGGCTATGACAAACTCGTGGCGTTCCGAAGCAAGAGCTTTTTTCTCCACCTTGTCCTGGGCGAACACTGTGGGCGCAGCGAGCGTGAGCGTAATGAGCAAAAGTGTTTTTCTCATCATTTTTGAGTCACCACTTTCATGGATGTTGCCCTTCAACCGTGTCAGGTCTTGTTCATCCGCCTCAGGAACAGACCTTATACCACTGCCGGCCCCAAACCTTTACTAAAGACTGCGGCCAAGCCTTCCCCGCGTAACGATTGGCGTTTCACCTGACTGGAGGAAGCCCGCGAATCGTGATACAACCTCTGCTTGAACCTGCAGACGGCCATTTTTCTTTTCTTTGCGGGCGCCCTTGGAGGCGGCATCAATGCCGTGGCTGGGGGCGGCAGCTTCGTCGCGTTCCCGGCTCTTCTGTTTACCGGGGTCCCGGCGATTCCGGCCAATGCGACGAACACGCTGGCTTTGTGGGTTGGGACCACGGCAAGCGGCAACGCTTATCCGCAAAAGCTGAACATCCCGACTCGTATTTTAATTCCCCTCGTCATTACGAGCTTGTTTGGTGGCCTTACAGGCGCAATTCTCTTGATTCACACGCCGGCAAGAACTTTTCTTCGCGTGATTCCCTGGCTGCTGCTCGGCGCGACGCTCCTTTTCGCGTTTGGCAAGCATTTGACTGGACGCATTTCTGCGGGGATTTCGCAAGACGCGAGCACCTCCGCCGTTTTCGGCGCTTCGGTCTTCGAACTTCTGGTTGCGGTGTACGGCGGATATTTCGGCGGCGGCATCGGCATCATGAACCTGGCGATGCTCGCCGCGCTGGGCATGACCGACATCCACGCCATGAACAAGCTCAAGGTGCGGCTTGGCGGCGTGATCAACGGCGTTGCCACGGTCACGTTCGTCGCGACAAAGGCGATTGTCTGGCCGCAGGCCATCGTGATGACCTGCGGCTCGGTTCTTGGCGGCTATTCCACGGCGCACTACGCGCAGAAGCTGCCGCAATCCTGGGTGAAAGGCTTCGTCATTCTTGTCGGCTTCGCCATGACGATCGTTTTCTTCTGGCGCGGCTACCGTTGAAATTTCATCACGCGTGATATAGTCCCGCAGTCATGAAGGTTGCCAAGCCTCTCTTGAGCGCAAAACCAGCATCCACAATTCCGCTGACGAGAAATCAGGTTCGCGGTTTCTGGGCTTCGTGGGGAGGCTGGGCGCTCGACGGGATGGATTCTTTCATCTACGCGCTAGTGCTGGTTCCTTCGCTGCGCGATCTTCTGCCGCGCTCCGGCATCGCCGCCACGAAAGGCAACATCGGGTATTACGGAGGAATGTTAATTGCTATCTTTATATTTGGATGGGCACTGGCGTTCCTGTGGGGGCCGGTAGGCGATAAGTTTGGGCGCGTTCGAACGCTGATGCTGACGATTGTGTGGTACTCGGTGTTCACGTTTCTTAGTGCTTTGGTTACCAACGTTTGGCAGCTTGCGGTGTTGCGGCTGCTCGCGGGAATCGGGATCGGCGGCGAATGGGCCATGGGCGGAACTTTTGTGGCGGAAGAGTGGCCGGAAGAGCGGCGGCGCGCGGGCGCGGGATACATGCACACAGGTTATTACGTGGGTGTTTTCCTCGCGGCGTTGGCAAACTATTCGATCGGGAGCCGCTTTGGATGGCGAGCGATGTATGTCCTCGGCGGATTACCCGCGCTGCTGCTGGCCTGGGTGCGCCGTGGGGTGGCCGAACCGGAGCGCTGGCGGCAGAAAGAGAGGCTGGTTCGGTCTTGGCAGATTTGGGAACCCTTCGCGACACTTTTTTCGAGAACATTGCGCCGCCGAACGATTCTGAATTCGCTGTACATGCTGGTTTCGGTTTGTGGCTTGTGGGCGGGCACGGTCTATGTGCCAGCGGCGGTGACGGCGCTGGCGGAAGCGGCAGGGAGAATTGGTCCGGAAGCGGCGCAGCTCGCTTCGCGCGCGACCATGTTGGTTTCCTTCGCGACGATTCTCGGGTGCCTGGCAATGCCATGGCTCGCGGAAAAATTCGGGCGCCGCGGAGCGCTGGGGTTTTATTTTGCGCTGATGCTCGCGTTCATCGCGCTTACTTTTGGAAAAGTTTTTTATCTCGGCGCCGAGGCGTTGCCGTGGTTTTTCGCCTGCCTTTTCTTTCTCGGATTTGGCGGCGCAAATTTTGCGGTGTACACGCTTTGGCTTCCGGAGCAGTATCCGACGGAGTGCCGCGCCAGTGCGTTTGCGTTTTCCACGTCGTTTGCGAGGCTTAGCGCGGCGGGAATCACGTTTCTCGTCGGTGCTGGCGTGCAGCGGTACGGTTCGCTGGGAATTCCCGTCGCGCTGATCTCGATCGCTTTTGCGATTGGCTTGTTGCTCGTTCCCTTTGGCGCAGAAACCCGCGGAGAATGCCTGCCCGCGTAGCGCTGCGTTTGGTGAAACAATGACCGAAGTAGAATCCAGGACTTTTCCTATCGAAAAGCTGCACGAATTTTGCACGCGCGTGTTCCTGCATTTTGGCGTGCCGAAAAAGGACGCGGAGCAAGCCGCCGACGTGCTGGCTTGTGCGGACTTGCGCGGGATCGATTCGCACGGTGTTGCGCGCATGTACAGCTATTTCGGCATGCTCAGCGAAGGTCACATTAATCCCAAGGCGAAAATCAAAATTGTGCGCTCCACGGCAAGCACGGCGACCGTGGACGGCGACAATGGGCTGGGGCTGGTGGTTGGGCCACACGCGAACCGCATCGCCATGGATATGGCGGAAAAGGCAGGTTCAGGCTGGGTCGCAGTGTGCAATACGAATCATTTTGGCATCGCGGGCTATTACGTTTTGCAGGCGCTCGAGCGCGATTTGATCGGGTGGGCGATGACCAATTCCACGAAACTGGTGGCGCCGCTGTGGGGCGCGGAGCGCATGCTTGGCACGAACCCGATTGCCATCGCGTTTCCTGGAAAAAAAGAACCTCCCATTGTGATTGATTTGGCGACCAGCGCCGCGGCCTACGGAAAAATTGAAATCGCACGGCGCAAAGGCGAGCCGATTCCCGCAGGCTGGGCGATCAACCGCGAAGGGCGCAACACCACAAATCCGGATGAACTCATCGATGGCGGCGCGATGCTGCCGCTCGGTTCGGAGCGCGAGCGCGGCGGTCACAAAGGATACGCACTGGCGATGATGGTGGACATCCTGTGCGGCCCGCTGAGCGGAGCGAACTGGGGGCCTTTCGCGCCGCCGTTTGCTCTGCGCCAGGAAATTCCGAAGCGCAGTGTGGGAAAAGGTATAGGACATTTCTTCGGGGCGATGCGCATCGACGGTTTTATGGACGCGGACGAATTCAAGCGGCAGATTGACGATTATGTGCGCGTGTTTCGCGCGACGAAGCCGGCGCCGGGCACGAATGGCCCGTTGATTCCGGGGGATCCGGAGCGCGAAGCGGAGCAGGTGCGGCGAAAGAATGGCGTGCCGCTGATTCTCCCCGTGATTGAAGATTTGCGGGACATTTCTAGGAAGACCGGGATACCGTTCGACTAAGATTCGCGTTCGCGAGTCACTGGCCCAAAAAATCCGCAGACAGGCCGCGCAGAGAGGCATCCAAGATTTGGATCGTGTGGACTACCGATGTCTTTTGGTGACGGCGCGCGAGCGAGGATTGGAGTTGCAGGACGCAGCCTGGGTTCCCGGTGGAGACAACATCGGTTTCCAGGTGCGATATGAGTTCGGCCTTGCGATCGCCAAGGGATTTGGCGGCGTCGGGCTGGACGAGATTGTAGATTCCGGCGGAACCGCAGCAGACGGCGGATTCCGGAATCTCCACGAGCTCGATTCCGGGAATGCTCGCGAGCAAACCTCGCGGTTGCTCGCATACGCCTTGTGCATGCTGCAAATGGCAGGAATCGTGGAACGCCACGCGCAGTTTTAACGGATGGCGCGGAGCGCGCGGATCGAGTTCCGCAAGAACTTCGCTGACGTCTTTGCATTTCGCTGAAAATGCCTTCGCGCGCTCGGCGTATTCTGGAACGTCGCGGAGCAGGTGACCATACTCCTTTACGTTGGAGCCGCATCCGGCAGCGTTGGTCACGATGGTTTCCACGCCGACTTGCTCGAAAACGCCAATCGTTTTCTTGGCTAGTTCAATTGCACCGGTCTCTTCTCCCGCATGCACGAGCAATGCGCCGCAGCAGGTTTGCGCCTGGGGAGCGACGACTTCACAGCCTTCGGCGGCGAGAACGCGGGCCGTTGCGGCGTTCACCTGCGACAAAAATTCGCGCTGCACGCAGCCAAGGAGCAGCCCGACGCGGCGGCGTTTTGGGCCGACGGCGGGAGTGACTTCCGGTACGACTTCTCGGGGACCAAGTTTGGGAAGCAGCGCCTCCATGGCTTGCAATCTCTTGGGAAGAAGTTTCAGCAAGCGCAACCCGCGAACGAGGGCTTGCAAACCGGATTTTTGATAGGCGAGGAGTGGCGCTCGCAAACGGCGCAAGCGATCTGGCCGCGTGAACGTCTCAAACAAAAAATGGCGATGGCGTTTCTCGGAGGCCGGCCGCGCGAAATTGCGCTCGATTTGCGCGCGCGTGGCTTCGATGAGCTTGCCGTAATCCACCCCGGAAGGGCACGCGGTCATGCAAGCCATGCAGCCAAGGCAGCTGTCGAAGTGGCTGACCCATTTGGGGGTCATCTGCGCGGCGCCGTCGGCGGCGAGCTTCATCAGGTAGATGCGGCCGCGCGGCGAGTCCATTTCCTGGCCCCAAAGAACGTAGGTGGGGCACACGGGCAGGCAAAAACCGCAGTGGACGCACTTATCAATGATGGCCGTGGCGGGCGGATGATGCGCGTCAAAAGCGGAGGGAAGCGGATTGGAAGTAGTCGTCATGAAAGAAGGGACAATTGACAGTCTACCGTCGTCAGCGAGCCATTAGCAGAAGAATATGCGAGACGAGTACTTCCAACCCGTTTTCCTGCAATAGGTTACAGCCGCACTTAAAGTGATACTTTAAACTTTGCGCCGCAAAGTAGCTTGCCGCTTGGTCCTGCCCGTTTTTTACTTCGATCTTGCGCCGGAGAAGGCAGATGCTAGCCCAAGGGCAATCAATCCGCCGCCGGAGACGTTGCGCTGGATGCGGCGCAGACGTAGGCTGCCGCGAATCCGCTCGGCCACGGTCCCAGCAATCAGAGCATAGACGGAATCGCTGCACCAGCCCATCAGCGCGAACAAGATTCCCAGTTGCAGGATTTGAAGGGTGACGTGCCCGCGGACCGGATCGACAAACTGCGGCAGGAACGCCAGAAAAAAGAGCGCGGTTTTCGGATTGAGCAAATTCACCAGAAAGCCTTGGCCAAAAATCCTCGCAAGGCGTGTTTCGCCTCCAGCTGAATCCAGTAATTGCTGATCCTTGGTCCGCAGTGTTTTGATTCCCAAATAAATTAGATAAGCCGCACCCAGATACTTCACAAATTGAAAGGCCAGCACGGAAGAAGCTAACACAGCGGAAATTCCCAGCGCCGCGGCAACAACGTGACACAGAGTTCCCATGACAATGCCCAGGACCGAGACGAGGCCAGCGGCGCGGCCGTGCCCAATGCTCCGGCTGACGACGTAAGTCACCGCCGGCCCGGGAATTACAAGGAGAACGGCAGCTCCGGTAACAAACAAGAGCAACGAGGAATGGCTGATTAGCATAGGGGCCCCTCAGGAAAATGAATAGACGGATGTAGAGGAAGTTTGGTGAGCCTTCACGAGCGAGAAGCCGTCAAATCGGCTGCAGGAACGGCAATTGACTCAGTGGCAGGCGCAGCCGCCGCCGCAACAACCACCGCCCCCGCCCGAAAATCCGCCGGATGATTTTGTGGACGCGCCGTTCGCAGAGCCATTTGCGGCGCTGAAAACCGAAAGCTGTATCGTGTTTCGCTTACCCGCGCACTTCGGGCAGGCAATCTCCTGCGTCTTGTTCAGCACGATTTTCTCAAAGTGCGTCTGGCAATCCTCACAGATGTATTCGTAAATCGGCATTCTAGAACTCCATGCTATTCCTACGATTTTGATTATAACAGGTTCGATAATTGAGCTATTAAAGGCGGCAGGTCATCAGCTCGTTCCGCTGTCACCTGACTCGAAGTCAGATCGCCTCCCCCACTGTCCAATTGAAAAAGAGAAACAACCCTATCGCGGCAACCAGCAAAAATATTCTTAGCTTGCCATTTGCCAGCACGCTAACAGCTATGGCCGGGAATGATTCCCATGATCCCACGGAAATAGGCCATGAGGATGGCGGGAGGTGCATTCCTCCATGCAACTCGGTCGACCACTCAATAACCATGGTGTAGATGAAGAGTGCCACACCAAGCGAGCAGGCAAACAGCGCGATCAGAGACGTGACCCGGCGCCAGGCCTTGGTCCCAGATGATTCCTCCCTCTTCATCCATTCACGCCAAGCAAGGATAGTGCCTGGAATCGGAAGTAAGAATCCTGCAAAGTAGAGAAACAGAAAAATCCCATAGCTCATCGGCGCCCCGCTCAAACCCCTGACGCGATTCAATAAGAAAGCGCCTCCAAAGCATCTGGAGGCGCTTAATTTAGCACAGACTGTAGTTAGACGAAGAATCAGTCACCGGCGACGGCTTCGGCGGCTTTTTCGTCGGTCTTGTCGGTCTTGGCCGCTGAGCCGTTTCCGTTGCCGTTCGAATGGCCGTTACCGCTGGAGTGGCCATTGCCGTTGCTGGGTTGGGACGGGCTAAAGCCCGCCCCTACAGCGGAGCTAGTCTCGGCTGGGGCGATGGTTACCGGCTTGAAATTAGCCGGTACGGCTTTGACGATGTCTTGCACGGTGCCGATTTGCACGACGGAGGGCTGGGCCTTCTTCAGCACCAGCTCTTCATAGATGGCGCGGACCTTGGCCTGCTCTTCATAAGCCTTCTTGCGGCGCGCGCGGTCTTCTTCGGCCGCAGTCAGGGGAACGTCGTGTTCAAGATGGCGCACGCGAGCGGCGTCCTCGGCGTCAATCTTGAGCGAGTGCTCGTACGACGCGAGATTGACGCTCTTCCCCTTGGCGTAGATTTCGTGCTTGCCGTGGGTCCGGTACCACTCGGCGACGGTCGCGTTTTTGTGCATGTTTTCGATGATCTTGCGCCAGCCGATGCCCGTATTGTACGCGCAGAAGGAAATTTCGCCCTGCTGCGTAGCGTACGGGATGATGCACATTTCGGTGCGGCGGAAGTCGTAGTTGAACAAATCCTGGAACCACATGCCCGCGATGAACAGGAAGTTCCATGGGTCAGTCGCGCGGCGCTTCATGGCGTCTTCGTAGGTGCGGTCCGGCGAAGTGCGGCCGTACTTAGTCGTGGACTTCTTTGTGAGCGCCCAAGTCTTGTCGAACTTCTTGAAGAGATCGTAGAGCGTCAGCCCTTTCGGCCCTTGGAACGGGTGATAGTTCTTGAGGAGCGCGAGGGCCATCATGAAGTTGGAGAGGCTCTTACCGCGCGCCGCGTCGGTGATGGCGGTGACGTCCTTAACAAGCTGCGGAGCATTCAGGAAGCGCGGCACCGGGGCCCACTCCTTGGTCTCCTTGTTGATCATCAACGCAGTGCCCACGCCGCAGTTCGGGTGGCAGCCGCAGGACAGCGCGCCCCACTTCTCATCCGGGCCGTGCACCAGGTCGGAGAAGCCGGCAAAGGTGCTCACAAACGAAATGGGGAACCAGTCACGCGTCGGCTCGACCTTGCCCACCTGCTTGCTCACGTCGCTCGCCAGATGCGAGAGCGTGTAGCGCTGGCGGTGGCGGCGTTCGGGCGTAATGTCTTCATCGCGGCCGGTAAACGAAACGGGTTGGAAGCTGACGAAGGCGATTTTCTTGGGGTTTTCCATCGCGAATTTTACGATGGTGCCCACCTGGTCGTTGTTCACATTGTTGACGATGGTCACAACCAAGACGATTTCGATGCCCGCTTCGTGCATGTTTTCAATGGCGCGGAGCTTCACGTCAAACAGGTTGCCGACCTGGCGATGGCTGTTGGCGTCGTTGCCGATGCCGTCAAACTGCAGGTAGGCATAGCGCATGCCGGCCTCGAAGGCCTTTTTGCAGAACTCCTTGCTCTTGGCGAACTCGATGCCATTGGTGGCCGCCTGCACGCTGTTGTACCCGACCTTGCGGGCGTAAGAGACGGCATCCAGGAAGTACGGGCTCATGGTGGGTTCGCCGCCGGAGAACTGCACGGACATTTGCCGGCGCGGCTTAATCCTGAGCGCGTTGTCCAGAATTTCCTTGATTTCGTCCCAGCCGAGTTCGTGAACGTAGCCAACCTGGTTGGCGTCCATGAAGCAGGGATCGCACATCATGTTGCAGCGGTTGGTCAGGTCCACGGTGAGCACGGAGCCGCGGCCGTACCGCACGGTCGAGGAGCCATGCTTGTGGAGGTCTTCGTCGTTATGCGCAGGAATGTCGCGACCGGGGAACTGCTCTTCAATCCACTCAAGGAACTTGGAGTCAACAGCCATCATGTCTTCGTAGTGGCCGTGAATGGGACAATCCTTAACCATCCAGATCTGCCCATCGCGCTCGATAATCTGCGCTTTAATCTCGCCGACCTTTTCATTCATCAGGTCGCGCCAATCTTTTTTGCCGTGGATGATGGCTTCGCGGGCTTCTTTGACGCAATCCGGACAAAGCGAATCGGTCTGCCGCGGCCAGCCCAGCGTCGGCTTGGTCTTCTCCCAAGACTTGAGGAGCGGCTTGTCCGACCACTTCGGAATGAAAGACGGATTCGGGTTGTACTTGTTGAAGAACTGAATCGTGTTGAAGGTGCCGGCTGCTGTTTTGCAGACCGCCCAATCAATCGTCCTCAAAAGTTGCGTGCCTATGCGGTTCGGCATAAACCTCTATCCCTCTCTTTCAAAAGTTGCCCAGAACTAGACCTTGGGGATTTTGAGCCCACTCAATCGTTGGAGCCGTGCCCAAACGATTGCCCCCGGGCTCAGTCTTGCGTGCCTAAAAACAGTACCATGTACTCCAGGTACGTCCAATAAGTCTTTGGACACCTATAGTTTGAGGGTTGCCGGGTGGGAAGGCTAGCAGGTTGCGCCGAATGGTAGAAATCGGGGGTTGAATGGTAAATAGGGCCAGCGAACGGCTATTTTCCCTTCTCTCGAATAGGGTTATACCTAGCGCAACTAATGGCAAGTTTTTCTCGTTGTAGACAAATGCGTTCCAAATTTGTGCGGGAAATTGCTATTCGTTCAGAATGGGCCGCAGGACGGCAATGGCGAAATGAGCGAAATTCGAAGCCCCTTCGTCGAGTTGAAGCCAGCGAACCACGCAATGGTCCGCGAGATATTTTCCTACACGAGTTTCCGGGATTCCCAAATGCTCGGCGAGCCTGGGTTTAATGGGATCCGCGCCGCGGCGACTGCCCCCGCGTATTAAATTGCCTACGGCAATCCGCAGGGTCTGGCAAACTTCCACATAGTAATAGGTGGTCAGGTCGGAATCTGTCAGCACAAATACCCCTGGCCCGACGGGAGCGAGGTCCGCCTCGTTCAGCTTTGCGGGAGGACAAGCGAGCAAGCGGCGAAATTGCATTTCCAGCAAGGAGATTCGCGAAGAGAGACCCGGGTCTCCGTAGCGCCCTTTGGGACTCGGCCCTGATTCTCCCAAAGGCTCCGAGGACAGGATGGGAACGGCGCGGCTCTGCATTCCCCGCTCAGCAGCGGACCCATCCGGACCTTCAGCCCCCATAACGGGAGGTGCCGATTCCGTTCGCTCTCCCGCCCTTGTCGAGCGGCTTGATGGCTGGCCCGCTGCTCCGCTTGCGGCTGGACCTTTTCTTCGGTTTTTTCCGCCGCGGCGCCCTCGCCGCCGGTGGCTTTTCCCTCTTTCCAGGGGATTACTTGCGTCGCGCTTTGTGGCTTCTTGAATCTCGCTGGTGACGGCTACCGCCGATTCCAGCGCTTCGGGGTTCTTATCGAACGGCAATTCTTTCTCCTCTGGAGCGGGTTCCGGCGCAACCAAGTGAAATTCCCCGTCAGACGGCGCAGACTGATCTCCTACACCTTCTGCGGAACTCCCGCCCAGCCGCACCGCGGCTTCTTGCGCCTTGGTTTTCCATTCCGCGCGCCGGAATTTTGCCGCGGCCGTGGAATACCACTTGGCGGCATCGGAATTTTGTCCCGAACTCTCAAACAGCTTCGCAAGCTCGAACGCCACCATCGCGTCACTCGTCTTTTGATACAAATTGGCGAGTTGCGCGAGGGGGTCCTTGCCGGACCGCGCGCGGCGGATGCGCGCGGTGATTTGTTTCCAATCAGCCATATTCCAAGCGGCATTGTATCAGCGGATGACCGTAACGGCCAAGAAACTCCCCGGCGATCGTGCAGCCGGAATTGGGAGCTAGGTCACGTTTTTTCGGTTTTTGATTGACCTTGCCTTTCCCGCTAAGTATGCTTTCTCTGTCCCTCTTGGAGGCGTTGATGGCGCGCTCGCGCGTGCTCGACAGCTTTTCGACAACCCGCGCCTTGGTCGCGGCTTTGCTTTCGTTCACCCTTTTGATTTCGCCTCTCTGGGCCACTCCCTCCGCAGCATTTGGAACTTTGGTGTTTGCGAACCGCGCCCGTGTGGGAAGTGCCAGCGCTTCCGTGGGGGCAACCGTTTTTAGCGGCGATCGCCTCACCACAGACGAGGTCGGTAGCGTACAGGTTCGCGCGGGAGCGGCGCGCCTCCTGCTCGCCAGCGCGAGCTCCGCAACATTATCGCAAGATGAAGCAAGCCCTGCAGCCACCCTTACCGCAGGGACGGCCACTTTTTCCACCGCGAACTCGAAAGCGTTCGTCCTTCACATCGCTTCTGCAATTATTCGCCCCAATACAGACCAACCGACGATCGGGAAAGTAACGTTGTTGAACCCCAAGGAACTCGTCGTCAAGAGCATCCGTGGCTCACTGCAGATTGCCGTCGAAGATGACGTCCGCGAGATTCCGGAAGGGGAAGCCTATCGCGTTGTTCTCGATCCGAATGCTGATCCACAAGGTCCACGCGGTGCCGGTACGAAGGGCATGGGGGGACCTCCCATCAAAGCTGCCAAGAGCAGGTTTATTTGGTACGCGGTCGCAATCACTGCGGGTGTGACGTTTTTCGTGGCGTACGAAGCCTGGGAAAGTGCTTCCAAGCCGTAAGCAGGCTCTGCTTTAGCATCAACTCAGGCCGCAGTTCTCCCCCCTAAACCATCTCTTAATGCGCAATTAATGTCGACTGGCTTGCGATGCATTCCCATTTGCCGCTTTGGTTCAGCCAGACGTTGGTAAAGCGCCCGCGCCGCGAGAAAGGTTTTCCCTTTTCTATCCCCTTATCCCGGTAGACTCCCGTGCTCACCGCCACATTATTGCCGTGCATATGGACGGTCACTCCCTCGTTGTTGATCTGCTCCCCGGTAACGTCCGCGCTCTTCACCTCCGCCAGCAACTGCTGTTTGGTGCTTATCGAGCCGTCGTAGTCGACGTAAACGATGTTGTCCGCAAGCAGGTTCGCCAGCGCGCTTGCATCCTTGTTTTGCTCGGCCTGATCCCACGCCGATTCAAGCGCGATGATTCTTCCCTCTTCCCCGTTCGGTCTTGTTGGTTGTTGAGCTCCCCCTAAAACGGTGCATACACTGAGCAATACAAACAACGAAGTCACTGCTTTCATGTAGCGAACCTCCTGAATGCGGTTCGAGGCTGAACCCACAGTGATTCTAAGGGGAAGACAAATCGGCGGGACGGCCAAAAACTGCGCCTGCCTCTTGAATGTAACCAGCTCCGGTGCACTCTTACATCAGTTCTTCGATGAAGCCCTGCGCCACGTCGGCGGGCACGCGCGGTTCGAGATGCAGTAGGGGGCCTTCGTTCAAAACAGGCTCGGCCGCATGCAAGCTGGGCACATCCGTGCGCTCAAAGAATTTTCCGATAGGAATTTCTTCGCCCCAAAGGAGCGATTTCTGCATCGCCATGGTCCATTCCGATGCATCAAATGCAGAGTCGTCCTCAAGTTTCTTGATGCGCGGGCGGTACCACTGGTAAGTATTGTCGTGATTGTAGGTGACACACGGGCTGAACACGTCGAGGAACGAGAAGCCCTTGTGCTCGATGCCCTGCTTGATGAGTTCGGTGAGATGCTTTTGATCGCCGCTGTAGCCGCGCGCCACAAACGTAGCGCCCGCAGCAAGTGCCAACGAAATGGGATTCACCGGCGCCTCAATATTTCCGAACGGCATGCTTTTCGTCTTCATGCCAATGCGGCTCGTCGGAGAAGTCTGGCCGGTCGTCAAGCCGTAGATCTGGTTGTCCATCACGATGTACAGCAGGTCCACATTGCGGCGCATGGTGTGCACAAAGTGATTTCCCCCAATGCCGAAGCCATCACCGTCGCCCCCGGTCACCAGCACAGTTAGCTCGTGGTTGGCCAGCTTTACGCCCGTAGCCACTGCCAGCGCACGCCCATGCAAGGTGTGCATCCCATACGTGTTGATGAATCCCGGGAGATTTGAAGAGCAGCCGATGCCACTGATGGCGACCACGTTGTGATTCGGGATTTGCAGTTCGACCAGGGCCTTTTGAATGGCCGCCAGCACGCCGAAGTCGCCGCAACCCGGACACCAGTCGGGATCGACCTTGCCTTTCAAATCAGCTACCGTCAGTTGAGTTGCCCGTTGTACGCCAGTGGCCATGTGCGTTTCCCCTTTAGACCATAATCTCGTGCATGGGAACCGAGAGATGGGTTTTGCCGGCGAGCTGCTCCTTCACTGCTTGCACGATGTGGTGCGGCATAAAGGGTTCGCCGTCGTACTTGCGAATATTCCCATCCGGAACGAAGCTCGTTTCGCTGCGCAAATAGCGCGCAAACTGCCCGCTATAATTGTTTTCCACGATGATGGTGTGCCGCGCACCCTCTAGAAGGCCGAGAATCGCTTCCCCATGTAGCGGCACGAGCCAGCGAATTTGCAATTGACTGGCGGAGATGCCTTCCTCATTGAGCATCTCGCAGGCTTCCTCGATGACGCCCTTTGTGGAGCCCCAACCAATCAACGTCACGTCGGCTTCTCGGGGACCCCACAGGGTTGGCCGCGGAACAGCAGCTTCGATGCCCGCAACCTTGCGCATGCGTTTTTCCATCATGGCGCGGCGCTTGATGGGATTGGTGAACTCGTCGCTGATGAGCACGCCGTCTTCCATGTGTTCATCAGTCGCCACCGTATGAATGTGGCCGGGCACTCCGGGAACCGCGCGGGGCGAGATCCCGCTCTCCGTGAACTTATAGCGCTTGTAGCTGCCATTTGTGGCAACAGCAGCGCCTGCGCCGTTACCGTTGGCTCCATTTCCATCGAGGGGAAGGATGATTTCGCCGCGGTCAATGACAGTATTGAAATCGAGATCTTTGGGATCGACACCGAGCCGACCCTCGGATAAGAGCAAATCGCAGAGTACCAGCCCGGGACATTGGAAGCGATCCACGAGGTTGAACATTTCGGGGATCAGCTTGAAGCAATCGGCTATGTCCAACGGGGCAGCAATTATTCGCGGATAATCGCCGAAAGCCGCTCCCAGCATTTGCCAAAGGTCGCCCTGCTCGGTCTTCGTTGGAACGCCAGTGGATGGTCCTGCGCGTTGGCAGTCAATGACGACCACGGGAGTTTCGATCATGGCGGACATGCCCAGCCCTTCGCTCATCAGTGCGAACCCGCCGCCCGACGTGGCGCACATGGAACGAACTCCGGCGTGTGCCGCTCCGATCGTCATGTTGATGACACCAATTTCGTCTTCCACTTGCCGGACCATTATCCCGGCCTTGCGCGCGTGCGCGGCCATCCAGTGCAGCACGCCCGTGGACGGACTCATCGGGTACGCACAGTAGAACTTCACGCCCGCCGCCGCGCCACCCATAGCCATAGCGGTATTACCGCTCAGCACGGCGTAGCGCTTTTCCGTCTTGGGCAGAGGACTTGGAAACGCGGTGAAGCGCGACGCGGCATAATCGTAACCCGCTCGGGCCACACCCACATTCTCCGTCACAACAGCTTCGCCCTTCTTCTTGAACTGCTCGCGCAGGGCTTCTTCCAGCGCCGCAAAACCAATGCCCATCATGTGCAGGCCTGCGCCCATGGCCAGCGTGTTTTGCGCTACTTTGTTTCGGGTGATGTCTGCAAGCTCAGAAACGGGAAGCGGACAGAGCTGCACGCCATCGGCAGCAGGACCTGCCTTAATCGTGTCCGCGTTGTAGATGCAGGCTGCGCCGCTCCTCAGCAGCTTCAAGTGCCGGTCCATGGTGTCCTGATTAAGCGGAATCAGCAGATCAATCCGGTCACCCATATTGGTGACCGGCTGGGGCCCGGTGCGAATCGTCAGCAGCGTATGCCCGCCCCGAATAATGGACTGATAGGCGTTGTAGGCATTCAGGCTGAGGCCCCTCCGGCTGAAAATCTTGGCGAAAATGTCGCCCGGCGTAGCCACACCTTGGCCTGCCGCGCCACCAATGGCGACCGCAAAGGTCTGCTTCATGATGTCCTCATTGATTGGGAGTTTGGCTGATAGCCCGCAGCTGCAGTTCCATACAGGCTTCGGGCATAGCTCGAAGGAAGAACCGGATTCCCGTTGAAAGCGTACTGCATGGGAATCTCCTACTACTCGTCTCGGAGCGGGAGTATACACCCAATCCCGTCCCCTGCCACGTCTTTTGGGGCCAAGGCAGCTTCCTGATGGCGGCTGGACTGTCCTAATTCTAATTAGGACAGTACCGGGGCCTGACAGCATGCGCTGCAGACGCCCATGAGCAAACAAAGGAGATGTCGCTAAATGGGATTGTTCTGAAAGAAATCTAGGTCGAGAGGAAGAGTGCCCGCAAAATGTTCAAAAGAAATGAATTAGAAACGGTGCGCCGCAAAACCGATGGGCTAGCACTTCTCGGCAAACGAGCAGATTTGGGGCTCCGCCAAATGCACAAAATCCACGCTCCCTATGCGCACACAATCGCAGTGTGTGCCGGCGCTGAGAACTAGCTCTGGATCTTCCGCCAATGCTTCGTCCAAATAAACCGGCACGCCGTAAAGCTCCCCGAAGGGAGAAATCACTCCCCGTTCGCAATCCGGGAACAGCTCGCTGAACGTCTCTTCGTCCATGAGCCGCACTTCTGCGCCGGCAATTGCCGACAGCCTCTTAAAATTGATGCGGCAGGAGGCGGGCAGTACCGCCAAGATCCCGCGCGCTCCGGCCTGCAGGGCGACGGCTTTCGCGACCGCATTGCCCGGAAGGTGCATGGCTGAAGCTACCATCTGAGCGCTGTCAGCCGGCGCGTGGAAAATCATGGAATAGGGGATGTGTTTCGTGTCCAAGTGGGATTCCAGGCGCCGTGGCATTAGCATCGTGCGTTCTCCTGTTGACGCGAGCCGCTCACCGCGCAGCGGCCGCTCCGCAGTCCGTTCCCTTCCTTTATACGGCCTGACCGGTGTAAAGCTCTGTGACCCTCCTCACTCACCCGCGTGACGCCCGATACTTCCAAACTAACCTTCGATTCCCATGAGGCCGGTTCCGAGACATGTGCTCCTTCGGCAACGATCTGCCTCTCTTGCTCATCCCACACTTCTGCGCACTTCGCACAGAGCCTTACGATGGCATGGATTGTGTGGCGCGTGGTTTCCGATTGCCGCGGGCAATCATTGAATTGAGGCACTTGGCTGGGATCATCGGGGAAGAACACTTTGGAGTCGCATTGCGCCATGTCTCGAACGATAAATTCAGGCATTTTGCAAGTCCGTGACGGCTGTCACGCACTCATGTTTCTGCGTTACACGGGCAGTTCATCAAATCCTTGAACTATGACGCAGCAATCACTTCAATCTCCACCAGCGCGTCTTTCGGCAGCCGCGCCACTTGCACCGTTGAGCGCGCCGGCGGCGCCTGGTTAAAATATTTGCCGTAAACTTCGTTCATCGCCGCGAAATCACTGATGTCCTTCAAAAAAACTGTCGTCTTCACCACGTGATGCAGGTTCGAGCCCGCGCCCTCCAAAATACCCTTGATGTTTTCGAGCGTCTTTTCCGTCTGCTGCCGGATATCCGTGCCAACGAACTCGCCCGTCTTGGGATCGAGCGCCACTTGTCCGGATATATATAGAAACCCATTCGCGCGGATGCCTTGCGAATACGGTCCAATGGGTTTCGGGCCGCGGTCTGTCACTACAACGTCTCTCATCGTGTATTCTCCTTCTCTTTTTCCGCATTCGCTGCGGCCGTGCCTTCGTACCGCGCGCGAAACTCTTCCGGCACTCCCGGGCGCTTCATCCACATTCTTACAAATTCCGCGACGTTCTGGTGCGTTTCCTGCTCGAACGCGGCAATCAAGTCGTCCAAATCGAACCCTCTCTCCCGCCGCAGATACAGCATATTCTGCGTGGCCTTTCGAAAGGTTTTCGGCCCGTAACGGTCCTGCAACGCATAGAAAAACAAAAAGCTTTTCACGCGCAGGACGGCTAGATCCTCCTCTTTCTTCGTTTTCTCGCTCGTTTTCTCGCCCTCTTTCTCACCTTGAGGAATCAGGCGAAGCGCCCGCCGAATTGTTTCCGTGCGCGAATTCCCGCCCTCCGCAGCATCATGCCCTATCGCCGCCGCAAATGCGGGAAGCATTGTAAGCGGCGGACTCTGCTCAAAAAATCCTGGATTCTGCCCGTATCCCAGCCAGCTCGCGGCCAGCGAAGGCGCCGCGCCCGCCGCCAGAGCGGGCGTGCCCTCGCTTAAATCCACCACCATCGAGTCATGCGAAATCATTTCTGCGGTCGTGCGTTCATTTTCTTCTTGACCGAGAAGTTTCGCTCTCAGCGGATTGAGATTCGTAAAGCAACCCGCCGCCACCGGGCATTCCACGATCCAGGTTTGTGAAGCCTCTTTGTTGCGTGCCCCAAACGCGGCATCGTACGCGGCCATCACACGCCCGAGCGCATCGCTGGCGTCCCGGAGCTTCGTGGGATCCTGCGGCTTGTTCGTCCACAGATGCACTTTCTCGGTGCCTTTGCCGATTTCGGCTGTGACATATCGCCCGGCAATCACGAAAGGATACGGGTCATTCTTTCCCTGCTCTGCCAGGACAACCGTTTCTTCGCCCTTTCGCGAACTTTTCTTTTGCATGCCGCTGGTGTGAGTCTGAAATCCATCCGGCACGGCCACGAGCAGATTCCATCTCTTCGGTGGCTCACCGCCCGAGCCGAAAAGTCCCTCGGGTGGGATTAACTCCGTGCTCCACGCAGCTGCCGGCAGAAAAAAGGCATCGCTCGAAAAACTTGCTGAAGTCTCTCCTTCCTGCGGAGGCAAAAACTCGGTTGTCAAATGCAGCGTGTGCCGCGAGGACACCTTCCACGGTTCCGCGAACTTCATGATTGTGTTTCGAGGAGTGTCGGGATCCGGTGCCAGCGTTAGCTCTGTCGAGTCCCAGGCTGCGTGCAGCCCGTTTGAACGAAAGCGTTTTCCCGGCAAACGCAACTCTAATTCCTGCAACGGCCGCGTGCCCCTGTTTTTCAGTTGATAATCGGCCGCAACTTCAATCCGCGGCTCCGGCTTGGCGACAAATCGCACGCGAATTTCCTGTTTTTCAATCGTGTAGGCGGGCCCGAGTGCCACCGCACACGAAGCCGCCCAAAACGAAAGCACAGCCGTCAGAATCGCCCATAATAGGCGTGAAATAGGTTGGACTTGCACAACGCAAAGATTGTAACGAGGAACGTCCGGGAGAAAAAGCCGCGTCCGCCAAAAGTTAGGGCTTCAGCGGAGAGAACGTGTTTCGCTCTTGGACACGATTCGACGCGCCGTTACTTCAGCGGATTGTTTGGAGTTGCTACCCTGCTAAGCGGCCAGCTCGAAAGGAACTTACTCGCGCCTAATAGTGCCGCCGCCCGTGGACTCGCGTAAACCCGGTATTCGCGTGATTCCGCGTTGCTTCCCGTACGGTCGCTTCCCGGTCCGCTTCGGCGTCCGTCATGCCCCGGTTGATGCGCTCCATAATCTGCGCCTCGGTGAGTCCTGTGTTTTTCAGCCGCCCGATTTCCGCGCTGCTCATCGTGCGCTGGCCCTTCATTCTTTTGTGCAAAACCGTGTTGACGGCGGGATCCGACAACCCAACCAGGCGAAGCATGACAGCATCGCCACTCAGGTTATCCAGCTGATCCACCTTTGTCATTTCCAGAATCACCGACTCAGTGTACCCGGCGTGCATCAAATTGACCGCGGAATCCGCACTCGAGAACGGATGCTGATGGCTGTGGGCATCGGCAATCACCTGTACGCAAGCGTCGTCGCTGACTCCCGCCTGCTTCATCTTTGTGAGCTGCCCTACTTCGGTGTCCGACGTGTTCAGCTTCTTGAGCTGCTCCACGTTGCTCGACCACATACCGGATTGGTCGAGTGGACGGTAATCCGTGAACAGATGCTGGTTGCACCCGTACAATCGCAGCAGCAAAAAGGCCGCAGGAATGAGCTTGTACTTCATAACTCCATTTTATCGGGAGCAAGAGGAGCCATTCTGAAGTGTGCTTTGCGAGACACCCGCCGAAAGTACAGGTGAGACACTGAAACAACTGAGGACAACCCTGAAAACTGCATTCAGCTCGCGGTTTGGTAGATTCGCTCGACGCCGTAAACCCCGGGAATTTTCTTGATGTTGGCGAGGATGGTTTCGAGCTGCCGCCGGTCGGCAATTTCCAGGTTGGCGTCAATTCGCGCGTTGGTGCGGTCCGGACGGCTCTCGAGATTATGAATGTTGGAGCCCGCGCCGCTAATGACTGCGGTGATTTCAGCGAGCAATCCGGCGCGGTCGCGCGCGCGAATCGTGAGTTGCACCGGGAACGTCGCGCCGCTCGCGCCGCCCCACTCGACCGCAATGCGCCGCTCGGTCTGGTACATCAGATTCTGCACGTTGGGACAAGCTCTTGTGTGAACAGCCACGCCGCGCCCGCGCGTGATGTAGCCCACAATTTCATCTCCAGGAATCGGGTTGCAGCACTTTGCGCGGTACACCAGCAAATCGCCGTGGCCCTTGACGACCAGCGGAGCTTCGCCAAGTCCCAGCATGCGTTTGACAGTCTTCACCAGTGTTGGCGCGGAGTCCGCGGCGGCAGGTTCCTCCACCCTTGTGGGCTCGCCAAACAAGCGCGCAAGAATTTGTCGCGCGGAATATTTCCCAAATCCTACCGCGGCGTAAACATCCTCGAATTTCGCGAAACCATAATCGGCCAGCAGCTTGGCAATCTCCGCTTCGGGGACTTTCTTCAGGCTCTTGCCAAAGTGCCGCGCTTCGTTTTCGATCAGGCGCTTGCCCATTTCCATGGCTTCTTCGCGTTCCTGCTCGTTAATCCAGTGACGGATTTTGCTTTTCGCCGAGGAAGACTTCACGAAGCTCAGCCAGTCCCGGCTCGGGCGGTGGCCCTTTTGCGTGAGAATCTCGACTACATCGCCGGTCTGGATTTCATGCCGCAGCGGAACCATCTGCCCATTCACCTTGGCGCCCACGCATTGGTGCCCCACTTCCGTGTGCACCATATAAGCAAAGTCCACGGGCGTGGCGCCGCGCGGCAGCTCCAGCACGCGGCCCTTTGGCGTAAACGCATAAACTTCCACCGGCGCGAGATCCACTTTCAGCGTGGAAAGAAATTCGCTTGGCTCCTGCATTTCCTGCGACCACTCGATGAGCTGCCTCATCCACGAAATCCGCTGATCGTCTTGCGCGCCTTTGCCGACCTTGTACTTCCAGTGCGCCGCCACGCCTTCTTCCGCGACTCGATGCATGTCCTGCGTGCGGATTTGCACTTCAAACGGCTGCCCACTGTGCAGAAGGGTTGTGTGCAGCGACTGATATAAATTTGGTCGCGGAATGGCGATGTAGTCTTTGAAGCGCCCCGGGACCGGTCGCCAGATGTGATGAACCACGCCTAGCGCCGCGTAACAGTTGCGCTCCAGGTCGGTGACGACGCGCA
>Ga0075436_100000814_pt1 | contig 20752 bp, 18 predicted proteins | sample RhiMethybrSRZTD5_FD_75303 | JGI IMG/M metagenome (GOLD analysis project Ga0075436, IMG submission 75303) | Populus rhizosphere microbial communities from Tennessee, USA - Rhizosphere MetaG P. TD hybrid SRZTD5 | ecosystem: Host-associated > Plants > Roots > Rhizosphere > Soil | place: USA...
GACGCGCCAAGCGATTCTTGACGGGCGGTTGCACCCGCCTCGCATCGAGTTCGTCGACTCGACAGGCGCGCGCTGAGCATGCCCGCGCTCGCGGAGATCGCGCAGTATTTGGATGACTGCCTGCGCATCACCGAAATTCAGGACTATCCCAACGCGGTGAACGGCGTTCAGGTCGATAGCGACGAGAACATCACGAGAATCGCCGCGGCAGTCGATGCGCGCGAGCGAACGATCCGTGATGCCGTCGCCGCCGGAGCCAATCTCCTCCTGGTGCATCATGGCCTCTTCTGGGGCGGCGTGAGGCCATTGCGCGGCCCCGCACTGCGCCGAGTGGATGCGCTCATTACCGGACGTTTGGCGCTCTATTCGGCGCACCTCCCGCTCGACGCGCACCCCACGCTCGGCAACAATGTACTCCTGGCCCGGGAGCTCGGCCTAACGCCAACATCCGGCTTCGCGCGGCACCATGCGATCGACATCGGAGTGGGTGGCGAATCGAACACGCCGACGGCGGAGGTGATCGCACGCGTGACGACCTTCGCGCATCGCTGTGGCGGGTCTGTTCGCCACACATCGTGCGAGAAAAACCGCGTGACCAGGCGATGGGCCATCTGCACCGGTGCCGGCGCGTCCCAGGAGACGCTCGCCGAGGCCGCACTTCGTAACGTGGACACACTGATCGTTGGCGAAGGGCCCCATTGGACCGCAGTCGACGCCGAAGAATTGGGCATCGTCCTGATCTACGCGGGCCACTATGCAACGGAGACACTCGGCGTCCAGGCGCTCGCCGCGGATGTGAGCGCCAAGTTCGGAATCCCGTGGTCGTTCGTGCACGCACCCACGGGCCTGTGACGACGAGCAGCGCTGCGCTCGCACTCGAGAACATAGCCCGCCGCTTCGGATCGGTGCGCGCACTCATTGACGCATCGCTCGTGGCGCGCGATCGAACCGTGCACGCTCTCCTGGGCGAAAACGGTGCGGGCAAGACCACGCTGATGCGCATCGCCTTTGGACTCGTCCGACCGGATCAGGGCACGATTCGCGTGCATGGGGAACCCGTCAACATACCGTCGCCCGCCGCCGCGATTGGGTTAGGCATCGGCATGGTGCACCAACACTTCAGCTCCATTCCCGCGTTGACGGTTGCCGAGAACGTGGCGCTGGGCGGTCATGGCGCGTACCGGGTCGAGCGCGTCCGGGCACGCGTGCGAGAAATCGCTGATCTCGTGGGTTTCGCGCTCGACCCCGATGCCCGCGCGGCCGATCTGTCCGTCAGCGCGCAGCAGCGGTTGGAAATCGTGAAAGCCCTGGCCCGCGGCGCGCGCACGTTGATTCTCGACGAGCCCACGGCGGTGCTCGCCCCTCGTGAAGCAGGCGATCTGCTGGCGATGCTGCGCCGCTTCGCCGACTCCGGTGGCACTGTCGTGCTCATCACCCACAAGTTGCCCGAGGCACTCGCCGTCGCCGACGATGTCACGGTGCTGCGCCAAGGCCGCACCGTCCTGGCCGAGTCGGTCGACGACGTGGATAGCATCACGTTGGCCGGGGCGATGCTCGGCGGTGCGCCTCCGACGGAGATGCGTGCCGGACGTACGGAGCCGGGCGCTGTCGTCCTTTCAGCTCGAGATGTCAGCGTGTTCGACACGCGCGGGGTGATGCGCGCGCGGGGCGTGAATCTCGACGTGCGGTCGGGGGAGGTGCTTGGCATCGCGGGCGTCGACGGCGCCGGGCAACACGAGCTGCTCCTCTGTCTCGCTGGGCGTCTCGAGGCGGCGACGGGGCGCGTCGAGACGCCGCCCACGGTCGGATTCGTTCCGGAAGATCGGCAGCGCGACGCACTGATTCTCGATTTCGATATCGCGGAGAATCTCGCCTTGCGCGACGCCGGATCCGCGCGCGGGCGGCTGCCGTGGCCGCGCATCAGAGCGCGTGCGGCGGCGATCCTAACGGAGTACGACGTGCGCGCGCCCTCCACTGAGACGATGGTCGGCGCGCTTTCGGGTGGAAATCAGCAGAAGCTCGTGCTGGGCCGCGAGCTCGCATCGAAGCCTAACGCGGTGCTCGTCGAGAACCCGACGCGCGGCCTGGACATCGCGGCCACGGCCGCCGTGCACTCGCAACTCGTAGCTGCGCGCGACTCTGGTGCTGCGGTTGTCATTTACTCGAGCGATCTGGATGAGGTCATCGCGCTGGCGGATCGGCTCATCGTGATGTTCGAGGGTCACGCGCGGGATGTCGCTCTGGACCGCGAGGCCGCGGGTCGCGCGATGGTCGGCGCCGCGTGAAGGCGCCTGACGAGGCGTCGGCGCGATCACAGCTCGCCATTCTGGCGGTATGTCTCGTTCTCGGTATGTCGCCATGGTTCAGCGCGACGGTGGCAGCACCGGCGATGATCCGCGAATGGCATCTACCCGCAGCGAGCGGCCCGTGGTTCACGATGGCGGTGCAGCTCGGATTCGTTGCGGGCACGCTGGTCGCCTCGGTGTTCATGCTCAGCGACCGCTGGCGCGCCGAGCGGTTCGCCGGTTGGAGCGCTATGATCGCCGGCATCGCGACCGTGCTGATCGCCGAGCGAGTGCACACGGCATCCGGAGCGCTCGCGTTGCGGGCTGTCACCGGAGCGGCGTTGGCCGGCGTGTACCCGCCAGGCATCAAGTTGGTCGCCGGATGGTGGCGCTCGCGGCGAGGGCTGGCGATCGGCGTACTGGTCGGCGCCCTCACGATCGGATCGGCTTCACCGCATCTGATCAGCGCCCTGGCGCCTAACCAGAATTGGCGTGCCGTTCTGCTGGTCTCGGCGGTGGCGGCATTAGCTGCCGCAGCGTTGTTCCTGTTCGCCGTTCGCGAGGGGCCGTTTCAGGCGCCATCGGCCGCCGTGAGCATCGCGGGATTACGGCGCGTGGTCGGCGATCGCGGTGTGCTGCTGGCGACCGCGGGCTACCTCGGGCACATGTGGGAGCTTTACGCGATGTGGAGTTGGATCGCGTTGTTTTGGGCCGCGGTCGCTGCCCAGCACGCGCTCCCCCACGCGACGCCGAGCCTGATGGCGTTCGCCACGGTGGCGTCGGGCGCCATTGGATGCGTGGTTGCCGGATTGGTTGCCGACCGCTTCGGCCGCACGACGACGACCATGACCGCGATGGTCGTGAGCGGATCCTGTGCGTTAGGCGTTGGCTTCGCGTATCGCGCCGGAGCGTCGCCGCTGATCCTTGGCGCCATTACGTTGGCCTGGGGCGTGAGCATCGTTGCCGACTCGGCGCAGTTCTCGGCATGTGTGACCGAACTCTCGCCTTCCGAGTACGTCGGCACCGCGCTGACCATGCAAACGTGTCTCGGCTTTTTGCTCACCGTTGCAAGCATCCGGGCCGTGCCGGTGTGGGTCGCACACTGGGGATGGGGCTACGCCTTCGCACCGCTCGCGCTAGGGCCGCTGCTCGGCACCATCGCGATGTTCCGACTCCGGGCCAATCGCTATCGCGTCCGCCTTGCGGGCGGCCGCGGTTAGGCGGCACACCATGCCTGGTTCGACGCCCGCGGCAGTCTCTTCTACCAATCGTCCGCGTCGCCGCTTCGCGTCTTCAGTGAGCGCCGCGGGCATTGCGGCTGTCGTCGCAGCCGTCTCGCTCGCGTTGCTGTGGTTGGCGCTGCGACTGGCGGGCTTCGATGCTACGCTCGCGCTAGGTGCGCTGTGGCGCGGATCGTTCGGCAATTGGTACGCGCTGACCTCCTCGACGCTGGTACGCGCGACACCGCTCGTGCTCACCGGACTCGCGGTCGCGATCGCCTTTCGCGCCGGCGTGTGGAACATCGGCGCCGATGGACAGTTGCTCGTGGGCGCCGCGCTGGCAACGGCTATCGGGCTCTCATGGGGCGATGGGTTAGGATGGGCGGCGCTTCCCATCGCGCTCATCGCCGGCGCGGTCGGTGGCGCGTGTTGGGCCGGCGTCGCCGCGGTTCTCCGTACGCGATTCGGGGTGCTCGAGGTGATCAGCACGATCATGCTGAATTTTGTCGCCCTGGACCTGGTGGGCTACCTGGTGCGTGGTCCGCTGCAGGAACCGAGTCACGCATACCCCCAGAGCAATCCGATACCGCCGCGGATGCATCTGCCCTTTCTGATTCCAGGCACTCGGCTGCACTGGGGATTTGCGTTAGGCGTGGCGGCGGCGGTCATCCTTTGGTGGGCGATGCGATCGACCGCCGCCGGGTTCCGCGTCCGCGCGATCGGCGCCAACGCGGACGCGGCGCGGATCGCAGGACGCATCGATGTCGCCAGAACGACGACCAACGTGCTCCTCGTGAGCGGCGCGTTAGCCGGCCTCGCCGGCGCGATCGAAGTCAGCGGCGTCACGTACGCATTGTACGAGAACATCTCGCCCGGCTACGGATATACGGCGATCGCGGTCGCACTTCTCGCCGGCCTCGATCCCCTGGGCGTTCTCGGCACGGGGGTCGTGTTTGGCGCCCTCGAGGCAGGCGCCCTCTCCATGCAACGCGAAGCATCGGTGCCGTCCGTCGTCGTGACGGCGGTGGAAGCGGCACTCGTTCTTCTGCTCCTCGCGATGAGCCGCCGTGGCGCCACGGCAGGAGTCATCGGGCGCTTTGCCGGCGTGCGATTGGCGAGTCGGGAAGACGCATCGTGACCGCGGCGCTCACGAGCTTTCTCGAGGCGTCCGTGCGAACGGCAACACCGTTGGCGTTGGCCGCGCTCGGGGAGCTCGTAGTCGAGCGAGCGGGCGTGATCAACATCGGGCTCGAAGGCATCGTCCTCGGCGGTGCCTTCGGCGCGCTGCTCGGCGCAGGCAGCCACCATATCTCGCTCGGATTCGCCGCCGGATGCCTGGCGGGAATCGTCGTGGCCGGGCTGTTCGGCGTGTTCGCCGTGGCGATGCGTGCAGATCAAATCATCACCGGGACCGCCATCAATCTGCTCGTCCTCGGCCTAACGGGCGCGTTGTATCGCGGGCTGTACGGGGCAACGGGCGCGGCGCTCACCGTCCCGACGACCGGTTCCGTGGCGGTGCCGCTCCTGTCGCGCATTCCCGTGCTCGGCCCGACGTTCTTCGATCAGCCTCCGCCGACGTATTTCGTGTATGTCGTCGCGCCCGTGTTGTGGTGGTTGTTGTATCGGACGCACGCGGGACTGGCGATCCGCGCCATCGGAGAACGACTGGAGTCGGCTCGGGTTTCGGGCGTGCACGTGCCTCGCTGGCGCTGGATCACACTACTCATCGGCGGCGCGCTGGGCGGCGTCGCCGGCTCGACGCTGGTGTTGTCTCAGTCGGGCACGTTTGCGGAGGGCATGTCGGCAGGGCGCGGTTTCATCGCGATAGCCATCGTCGTGCTCGGCCGTTGGCGTCCGATGGGAGTGTTGATCGCGTCGCTGTTGTTCGGCGCCGCGAGCGCCCTCCAGTTCCTGTTTCAGGCAATGGGTTGGAGCGTGCCCTATCAGCTCTTCCTCGCGCTTCCGTACGTGCTCACGCTCTTGGCTCTCGCCGGCTTCGCCGGGCGCCGGATAAAGGCGCCGGCCGCACTCGGTCGCGCCGGATAACGAGACGCGGTTGGGCGGGCCTCGCCTAACAGCCGGTGTGCACGCTCGTCCACCGCACGCGCCAGGATCCATCCGGCTGGCGCTCGATGAGCGCATAGGCGTTGGTGTCCTGGCCTTCGCGCAATACGAACAGTCCAACGTGTGCCGACGACAAGCGCACAGCGGCGAGGACATCCGTCGTTTCGATGACCTCCTCCAACCCGCCCGCGCGCTCGTGATACGTGACGTGGAAAGGCGCGTCGGTCGTCGCCGTGCTCCGCTCGCCGATGAGGAAGGTGTGCTGCTCGAGGGGCGATGCCTCCTGATTGAGCCGCCTAACGAGATCGGCTACGACGCCTTCCGCGCCGGGAACGGGTTCGAACCGGTATGCGTAGCGAACCGAAAACGGGATTCCGCGAAAGGTCCGACTCGTGTCATCCGGCAGCGCCGATGCAAGCCGGGTCAAATCCGCCGCCAAGCGCGCCGAGTCCGTGCCCGACATGCCGTCGAGCGAGTCGAGGCGCACAGTTGAGACATGTTGTTCCACGAATCCGATCGTCCAGCCTGCGGACCGCGTCGTGTCCCGACCGACACCGAGCGTCGCGGTGGGCCATTCGACGCACTCATCGCCCGCCCATTCCTTCGAGCCCGCTGAAATTACCGGCACCCGAGCGACCGCACCGTCGCGACTAACGAGGGACACCGAGTCTCCGCGCAAGGTGGAGGCATCGAGCTGCAACGTGTCGGGCACCGTGCTGTCGCTATAGTCCGGAAACACGACCCACGCGTTCGCGGCAGAGGCGCCGCGGGCGAGCACCACCGGACCCGCGCTCGAGTCCCATTGGGAGGCCGGCGCGGGCGCCGGTTGCGTCGCGACGGACTCGGCTGCGTTAGGCGGAGCCGCGCGCGTGGGCGCGGGCTGCCGGGAGCGTTCGCACGAAGCGAGCAGCACGATGAGTACGAGGGGCTGCATCGCAACACGACAGGCCGCTGACATGCGTGCAATCTTCTTGTGCTCGATGCAGGCGTCAACAACCGCGAACCGCCGGTGCGACGCGCGTGAGTTCAGCGCGGAGGAAGAAATCGACCAATGAGATCCCAATGCCAGGCCTCACGCCGAATGCCCGTGCGCGGATCCTTGAGCGGTTTGTATTGGAGACGTTCGGGAGGAAGCCCAACTTCGCGACCGTAGTCCAACAATCGCTGACGATCGGTGGATACCAGATGCGCCATGGGTTGCCCCCGGTACACGTGCCGGTGCAGCCACAAGCCGCCATCCATGGCGAACGTCATTCCCGTTTTTCTGTTATCGAACTCGCGATACCACTGCGTCAACGCACCCCTCGACGATCATTGCCGCACCGCATCTCGCTAGTTGCAGGCGACGACGGACTCCACAGTGGCAGGGGACGGCGGAGTAGCGGTGCCAATGTAGATCGCGCACACGGACGAAGAGGCTCCGGGGTGGCTTGCGGTTGCCGACCAGCCGGATAGCGACGCTTCGCCAATTGTCACCGTCGTACCTTGGGACGGCGAATAATTCATCGCCGTCAGGTCGGTCGAGTAGACGTCGTTCGTATAGTAGTACGACTCTTCAGCGGTCGCGAGATTGCGAAGGTCGGACCGCATCGTTGCCGTATATGCCCGGCCCTTAGTGGCCGAAAACTTCGGAATCGCGATCGAGGCAAGGATGCCGATGATCACGACCACGATCAGCAACTCAATTAGGGTGAAGCCTGTTTGGCGGCGAGACATAGGACGTTCCCCATGATCGATGACTGACGCCACGACGCGCGACTCACGGAGCCGTGCAAGGGCAATGGAGGTGCCGCCTGAGCGGGTTGTGATAAGACCTTGCCAATAGGAGACTTATGGCGGGCACAGCGTGACGCAGGAGGTATTTTGACCGCTCGATTTGCCATGCTTGTGGCAGACTGCAAGGCCAAATGAGACGGCCTTAAGCGAGCGTCCGGCGCGGCTAAGTCACTGGGTGCAGCCGATGACATCCTTGAGTGTGGCCGGCGCCAGAACCGGTGCATTCCCGTAGTAGATGGCGCACGTGGCGCTATCACCGGAGTAACTCGCCTTCGCGGCCCAACCCAGCGTGTCGGCTGACACCATGCTGACCGAGACACGAGGGCTGCTGCTGTACTGGATCACTCGAAGATCCATGCTATAGGTCCCGGTGATGTTCCAGTACGCTTCCTCGGTCGTGGCGAGATTCCTCAGGTCCGTGACCATCGTCGTCAGATAGTAACGCCGCTTGTACTCGTGGTAACGCGGAATCGCCAAGCCGACCAGAATTCCAATGATGAGCAGCGCCACGAGCAATTCGATCAACGAGAAGCCGCGTAACGCACGGCCGCGTCGCGGCGCCGTGCTTAGATGAATGGCTAAAGGGGTCAAAACAGGACGTGGATGCGTTGTCGTAGCCACAACCCCGTGCGCGGGCGTTCTCCGCCGTCGGACCGTTGGAGGCGAGAGGGATGTTCATCAAGACGATTGATTCTTCCCAATGTCTCGCTGGGGCCGTCACTGCTTCGTATCCAGCCAGTTGTCACCGACACCGATATCCACGACCAACGGAACGGAGAGCTCGGCGGCATGCTCCATCTCGTGACTAACGAGCTCACGCAATGACGCGACCTCGTCGGTCGGAGCCTCGAATACGAGCTCGTCGTGCACCTGGAGAATCATGATCGAGCGCGCGCCACTGGTGCGAAGCGCGTCGTGGATGCGTATCATCGCGATCTTGATGAGATCCGCAGCGGAGCCCTGAATGGGAGAGTTGGTGGCTGTACGCTCCCCGAATTGCCGCACGCTGAAGTTGCGATCGCGCAGCTCCGTGATGTATCGGCGCCGGCCGAACAACGTTTGCACGTACCCGTTCTCGCGCGCGAATTCGACCATCGAATCCAGGTAGAGTCGAATGCCGCGGAAGCGCTCGAAGTACTCGCTGATGAATCGCTTCGCTTCGGCCGGCTCGATGCGCAGCTGGCGAGACAATGCGTTGGCACCCTGTCCGTAAATCGTCGCGAAGTTGATCGTCTTGGCGCGCGCACGCATGTCCGACGTCACCTGTTCAATAGGCACGTCGAAGATGATCGACGCCGTTTGTCGATGGATGTCCCCACCGGCGCGGAAGGCGTTGACGAATGCCGTGTCGGCGGAAAGATGTGCGAGCAGCCGAAGCTCGATCTGCGAATAGTCGGCGGCGATCAACTTCCACCCGGGACGCGGGATGAAGCCGCGTCTGATGTCTCGACCGAGCTCGCGCCGAATCGGAATGTTTTGAAGATTTGGATCGCTCGACGACAGTCGCCCCGTGCTGGCGACAGTCTGGTTGAACGATGTGTGAATACGGCCGTCTCCTGGATGCACGAGCGCGGGAAGCGCATCGAGATACGTGCCCTCGAGCTTCGACAGCTCACGGTATTCCATGAGGAGTGCCGGAAGCGCGTGGCCCTGCTCCGCCAACTGCTGAAGCACGGACGCATCGGTGGATGGTCCGCTTGGAGTCCGCTTGAGCACGGGAAGCTCGAGTTTCTCGAACAGAATCTGACGAAGCTTGGGATTCGAGTTGATGTTGAACGGCTCACCCGCGGCCTCGTAAATGTCCTGCTCTACGCGCTCCCGTTCGCGCTGAAACCGCTCTTTGAGTGAGGCGAACCACGGCCGGTCGATCGACACACCCTGCCATTCCATTTCCGCGAGCACGCCCACCAGCGGCATCTCGATTTCGCACATGAGCTTCGTGAGCGAGTACGCGTCGAGCTGCGGCTCGAAGAGCGCGCGCAATTGAAGCGCCATGTCGGCGTCTTCGCACGAATAGTCGCGGGCGGCGCTCACTGCACATTCGTCGTACGGTACGGCGTTGCGACCTTTGCCGCACAGGTCATCGTACGTCGTCATTTTGTGGTCGAGGAACTCGAGCGCAAGCACGTCCAGGCCGTGCGAACGCCGACCCGGATCGAGCACGTAACTCGCGATCATCGTGTCGAAGTCGACGCCCGCGAGCCTAACGCCGGCCCGTCGCAGCACGAGTGTGTCGAATTTGGAATTCTGAGCAGTTTTACGGACCCTTGGATCCTCGAGGAGCGCGCGCAGCGGCGCCAGCTCGGCAGAGTCGATGGCCGGCAAATTCCGGATGGAGGCGGATGCGTCGGCCGCTGACGGCGGCGCGGAGTCGGGGAGCAACTCGTGTTGAGCCGGCCGGTGCGGGCGATGTCGGAACGGCAAGTAGTACGCTTCGCCGGGCGCAACGGCGATCGACAAGCCGACCAGCTTCGATCGCAGCGGGTCGATCTCGAGCGGGCTATCGGGATCGACGACGGTCTCCGTGTCGATGGCGATGTGCGGTACAGCGCGAGCGCGCGCATAGACCTTTTCGAGCGCGGCAATCGTGTCGACCGTGACATAGCGCGCGCGCTTCACCGGACGCGGCGCGGCCGTCGCGTGCTCTTTGGCGAGCGAATGGAATTCGAGGTCGACGAACAAGTCCTTGAGTCGTGCGTGATCGGGCTCGGAAACAGCCAACGCAGACAGGTCGAGCGAGATCGGCAAATCTTCGCGAATTGTGACTAATTCCTTGGACAGGCGCGCCGCGGCGGCCTGCGTTAGGAGTGCTTCGCGCGGCCGCTTCTTGGTAATCGATTCGGCGTTCGCCAGGATGTTCTCGAGCGTTCCATACGTCGCCACGAGCTCGGCGGCGGTCTTGTCACCAATGCCCTTCACACCGGGAATGTTGTCGGACGAGTCGCCGACGAGCGCCAGGTAGTCCGTGACCCGATCGGCTGGGACGCCGAGTCGTTCAGAAGCGTTTTCGGTCGTGACCCATTGCTCTTCGACGGCCGCAGCGCCGCCTCGACCTGGATTGAGCAAACGCACGCCGGGACGAACGAGCTGCTGAAAGTCCTTGTCGCCGGACACGACGACCACATCGAGTCCCGCGCCGACGCCGAGTCTGGCCATCGTGCCGATGACATCATCGGCCTCGTAGCCCTTGAGTGTGATCACAGCAACCTTGTACGCATCGAGAAGACTCCCGATGCGCTCCATCCCACGATCGAAATCGGCTTGCAGCTCTTCGCCGAGTTTTTCGCGCGTTGCTTTGTAATCGGGATAGCGCTCGTGACGGAACGAAAGCCCCGAGTCGTGCACCCAACCGAGGTAGTCGGGCCGGTGCGTTGCGAGCAGGCGTTGCAGGAAGTTGACGACGCCCCAGGCGGCCGAAGTATTTTCGCCGCGGCTCGTGGTCAGTGGACGAGCGATCAAGGCGAAGAAGGCGCGATAGATCAGGGCGTACCCATCGACCAAGAACAGACGGGGAGGCTCTTTTGGCGGCATAACGAAAGGTCACCCGGCCACGCGGGCGACACCAGGGACGTGGTTGGGTGCGCGGGGCGGCGAAAAAAAAGAATCCGCTTTGCGATGAGCGTCGCAAAGCGGATTCGTGCGAGCCCGGTCTCCAGACACCAACGCCTGCCACGCGTTGGAGGCAGGCGGAAGCGGGGATCGAATGGCCCGTGACTAGCGGAGCGCCTAGCTCACCCGCTGAACATTGGCGGCGTGCAGCCCTTTGTCGCCGGTGCGGATTTCGAACTCGACCTCCTGTCCTTCAGTGAGCGTCTTGAAGCCGTCCATCGCGATCGCGGAGAAATGCACGAAGACGTCTTCGCCGCTCTCCTGTTCAATGAAGCCGTACCCTTTGGCGTCGTTGAACCACTTCACTTTCCCTCTGGCCATTCGAGCAGCCTCCTGCGGGGTGAAACGGATCCTGCACGGCGTTGTGCGGGGCAAGGCCGGCGGCGGCTTTGCGGGCGCCTATATAGTTTCGACCTGCGATTTTGTCAAGAGAACGCCATGCGGCACAAGAAGATACATATTCCTTCATTCGGATGTCGGCCCGCGGCCTTGCGTTAGGCACGCGTGGTTACCGGCGCGAGCAGTGTGAGGCTGTGGTGGGATGGATGACGCGCCGCTTGGATTCCGCGTCCAACGCACTCCTTTGGAGAGCAAGGCGCCACATATACGCCAGTATAGCGGCAAACTGCGTCATCGTGCGCCGGTGGCTGCATGGGAGCGTTGGTGCGGATAGGAGGCGCCGAGAGCGAGAAAACGAGGTGCCTGCGAGGGAGACGGACGGGTGATGCACACAGCATGGAAGTGGCATCGCGTGCCGCAACTAACGATGCGCTACGCACATCGTGCTTGCTGGCTTATTGGAGTCCAGTTAGCTTCGCCGGCGTGAGTCGCGAGAACCTCTCCGGGACGACGCTCGCTGGGTACAAGCTCCACGATATGGTCGGCGAAGGAGGAACGGCGGTAGTGTACCGCGCCGATCATCCGCAGCACGGCACAGTCGCGGTGAAAGTGTTGCGCGAAAAGTTGCGCAACGACAAGACGGCGGTCGCGCGGTTTCTTCGTGAGGCCACGTACGGGACGAAGGTCATTCATCCTAACGTCGTTCGCACGATCGAGATCGGCGAGGCGCGACCGGGCCTGCACTTCCTGGCCACAGAATGGGCGCCGGGCGAGCTGCTCGAGAAATATGCCAAGCGGCACGCACCGCTCCCGGCAGCGGAGGTCGCGGCGATCATCCAACAAATCGCCGAAGCCGTGCACGCGGCCCACTCGGCCGGGATCATCCATCGGGATCTCAAGCCCGACAATTTGATGTACGATCCGCCGACGAAGCAGGCCAAGCTGCTCGACTTCGGCATCGCCGCGCAGACGGATCTATCGCCGGATGAACGCCTAACGCGAGCGGGCTTTTTCGTCGGCACGCTCATGTACGTCGCGCCGGAAGCCTTGTCAGGGCAATTGGTGACGGCGGCTGCGGATCAGTACAGCCTGGCCACCATTGCCTATTACTTGCTCTCGGGCGCCCTGCCGTACACGGCGAAGTCGCAACGGGAGATGTTCACGCAGCTGCTCTCGCAGCCACCGATTCCCTTGCTGGCGTCACGCAAGGGGCTCGACGTGTCGCCGGCGGTCGAGGCGGTGGTCATGAAAGGCCTCGCGCGCAATCCATCCGATCGCTACCCGGACACGCTGTCATTCGCGACTGCGTTGCGCGCGGCGGTCGAGGCGCCGCCCGTGCGCAAGGACGGTTTGCTGCGACGGGTGCGTTCGCTGCTGCATCGGGACGACCCCGAAGCACCACGGGCATAGCTGCGTTAGACCGAGCGCGCGACGGGAGTTGCGTCTGCCGGCGCATCTGCGTGGGGCGCCGGGCGCGTCGCTTCCTGCTCGACCGGGATCCACACGGTGAACGTGGAGCCCTTGCCCAGCTCGCTCTCGATGGCGATGTCTCCGCCTAACAAACGGGCGAGACGCCGCGAGATGGCGAGGCCCAGCCCGGTGCCGCGCCTGATCGAATCGCCGCGCGGGCCCGCATTCACTTGCTCGAATTCACCGAAGATGCGCTCGCGCTCGTTCGCGGCGATGCCGATCCCCGAATCCGACACATCCAGGGCGATCCACCCGCCGCTCGGCGACGACGGACCGTCGTTGGTGAGGGGCGGCCCGCCTGGAACCGCAGCAGTCGTTGCAGCGGGCGCCGGCACGAGTTGCGAGGTCACGGCAGAGATCAGCGGGCGCGCCACGCCACCGTGACTAACGCTTGGCGCCGGAGGCGGCTCCAGGTAGCGGGCTCGGATCGTGATGCCGCCCGACGGCGTGAACTTGGTTGCGTTGCTGAGCAGGTTCATCAAGATCTGGCGCAGGTGCATCGGATCCGTTCGCACGCGCGGCAGCTCGGTACTCACGGCGATCGAGAAGTCCAATCCGCGTTCGGCGATCAGCGGCTCGACCTCGCTTGCCACCGTTAGGACAAACGCGCGCAAATCGATCGCTTCCCGGTGCACCTCGAGGCGGCCGGCCGCCATCTTCGCCAGGTCGAGGATCTGATCGACCAGCAGTCGGAGGTGACTGGCCGACGACGCGATGCGCTCGACCGGCGATATCTGGCGCTGGCCGAGCTCTCCATACACGCCGTCGCGGAGCAGCTCGACGAAGCCGACAATCGCGTTGAGTGGCGTGCGCAGCTCGTGCGAGACGTTGGCGAGAAACTCGCTCTTGGACCGATTCGCGCGGAGCAACTCAGCCGACAGTCGCTCGAGCTCCGCCGACCGCTCGGCGAGACGGATGCCTTGGCGCCGTTCGTGGAACAGCATGACGATCAACGCGCTGAGCGTGGCCAATCCTATGCCCCACACCAGCGGCCGGATGTTCGCGTAGCTCGAGCGACGCATTACGATGACACGCCACTCGCCGCCGCCCGGTATGGGCAGCGTGGACGACGCGGTATCGACAGCGGATTCTCTCGTGAAAGTGCGCGCCGTTGCGGCAACCGTGTCCTTGTCGACCACGATCACCAGTTGCCCGTGTACACGCGGCCGCGCTTGCATCACGCTGGAGAGGATGGCGTCCGTTGTGATGGTGCCGCCCGCGAAGCCGCGAAATCCGTTCCCCACGTAGATGGGCTCGAGCATCAGGACGCCGCGATCGCCCGTGATCATCTGACCGGGTTTCGTTATCTGTCCCGCGTGCGTGGCGCGAGCGGCAGCGGCCAGGCGTCCGACGTCGAGCGCCGATACCGTGTCAACGTCAAGCCCCTCGGGAAGTCGCGGCGACGATGAGCCGAAGAGATGCTGCTCGCGTACGTGACCTGCCGTGTCGGTGATCCAGATTCGGCGAAACGAGTTCGCATACTGCGACATCGAGCTGACGAGCGACTGGAATTGCTCGCCTTGTACGACGCGCGTCGTGTCGAGGTAGAGTCCGCGGATGGATTGCAGGGCTTCGGTGTGCACAGCGAGGAAGCCGCCGACGAGCGCGGCGGATTCTGCTGCTTCGACCTGCACTTGTGCGCGATTGGAACTCGACAGCGAGCGATCGACCGCGTACAAACCGGCGAGTGCGAAGATGAGCGCCAGCGACAGCGCAATCGACGACGCGCGAAGACGAACGGCTCTGGTCGACAGGTGCATGACGGCGCGGCGGTCAGCGAAAATCGGCATGCGGCGCAGTGCGCTCGCGACTCAATTGACGTCGAAGACACGCGCCGGTAAGCTACGGCCATGACCGACCAAGAACGACTCGTGACGCTTCTCGCCACGCGTTCGGCGAAGCGTGGACAGTTCGTTCTCGCATCGGGCCGCTCGTCAACACTGTACATCGACGCCCGCCTGACGACAATGAGTCCGGAGGGCTTGTCCCTCATTGGGTCGCTTGGGCTCGCCTTACTCGAAGAGCGCCGCTGGGATGTCGACAGCATCGGCGGACTCACGCTCGGTGCCGATCCCATTGCGTACGCGATCAGCTACGCAAGCGCGTGCTCCCCGCGCCCGCGCCGCGCGTTCACGGTGCGGAAGGAGGTGAAGAAGCATGGCACGTCCAAGCTGATTGAAGGGCCGTTCGCGTCGGGTGACCGCGTCGCGATCGTCGAGGATGTGATTACCACCGGCGCCTCTGCGTTGCGCGCGATCGACGCCGTGCAAGCGGAAGGCGGAAAGATCGTGGGCGTCCTGGCGCTTGTCGATCGCGAGGAAGGCGGGCGCGAGACGATCGAAGCGCGCGGTATTCCTGTGGCGCCACTCGTACGCGCCCATGATATCGTCGCGCGCCTGGGGCCGGTTTCTCCCTAGTCTGTCGCGCCCCTCGCCATCGACGCCGCTCGCGAGGTGAGCGGATCGAAGGTCCGCAGGGTGTGCAGGTGAGGGCGCACGAGCTCATCGCGAAACCGATGCAGCATTCCCTCTCCATTGTAGCGCTCCCGAAATTCGAGTGCCGTCAGGCCGATGAGCATGCGCACGTGTCGGCCGAAACTCTGCGGCGACGAGTAGTCCATGCGGTCCGACACACTCGCGACGGACAGTCCGGGATTCTCGAACGCACGGGCGGCTCGCACCAGCCGCGCCATCGCCAGGTATCGCTTGGGCGACGGGAGCTCGGCGCGAAAGAAGCGGCTCATCATGGTGGTTGGCAGCACCAGCAGACGCGCCGCGAGCGCGCGCACGCTCGACGCACCGGCGGCGCCATCGAACAGCGCGGCGAAAAACCGCCAGCAGCCATCGGGCACCCCGATCAGATCGAGCGAGAGCTGGCCTAACGCAAGGCGATCGATGTCGCTGAAGAACTGGTTCGAGAGAAGATCGCGGAGCTGGCCCCATCCTTCAGGGTGCCGAACATCGACCAGCGACTTGACTCCCGATTGGCCAAGGCCGAGTACCGCGCGCGGGGTGTCGCGCTGCTCGTGCGAGAGGAGGGCAACGGCGGTGACGCGAGGGAATTCGCGAACGAGACGCGCGACGGCGTAGAGCTCCTCTTCGCCGCACCGCGCGACCGACAACACGACGGCGCCGGCGCGTTGGCCGCGAAGGTCGTCGAATACATCGTCCAGCGAATCGCGGTGCAGCGCGCGGTAGCGGCCTTCTCCAGCAGCATCGACTCGCGTGCGTTCGACCGGGAGCAGGACCGTGGTTACCGGCTCCAGTGGAAGTGGTGCGAAGGCGATGGGTTGCACGGTGTCCTCCAGCGTGTCGAAGCGTGATGCGGGGATCGGGAGCGCGCATCACGATTGCTGGCCGCGTCAGCGGGGCGTCACTTAGGCGGTGAATGGCGAGACACGACTGGTGCCAGTATCTTTCGTACGTAGAGCGAAACCGGCCGGACGGTCGCGGGGGCGAAATCTCCCCGAGGAAAGTCCGGGCTCCACAGGGCGGACCGCCAGCTAACGGCTGGGCGCTGCGTTGCAGCGACGGAAAGTGCCACAGAGAACAGACCGCCGGCGGACCATTGCCGGTAAGGGTGAAACGGCGGGGTAAGAGCCCACCGCGCATCTGGCAACAGGTGCGGCACGGTAAACCCCGGTTGGAGCAAGGCCGAATAAGCGGCGAGAGATGGCCCGTCTCGTCAAACACGCCGCGGGTAGGCTGCTCGAGGTCGTGAGCGATCACGATCCTAGAGGAATGACCGTCCGGACGACATCGTCCGACAGAACCCGGCTTACAGGCCGGTCTCGCTCTACGCAGCCTCTCGTGATCTTTCTGGCGCGGGAGGCTGCGTTTCGCGTGTGGGAGCGACGTCGGGCTGCGGTTCACCTTGGAGGCGCATGTCTCGTCCAATGGCAGTTGTGGTGGCAGCGGCGCTGTTCTGCATCGCGTGCTCCACTCCGCCTAACGTGGCCAGACCGCCGGCGCCTCCGCCGGCGCCGGTGAAGCGCGACTCCGTCGCGCCACCGCCGGTGCGCGAGTGGGCGGTTCACCGAGCCACGGGCACATGGCGCTTCAAAGTGGAGAGCAACGCCACGGTGGTGCTGGCCAGTGATTCGACCTCGCCCGCAGCGCCAATCCACTCGGTGGCGATCTACTCGTTGTCGGTCGACTCGGCGGATGCTTCCGGTTATCGCATCGCGGGGCGTGTCGATTCGGCGATTCTGTCGACGGGAGGGCGCGTGCCGGCGCGACCGGTGGATTCCACCGCGCCGGAGTTTTCGGCGCAGATCGACTCGCTCTCCGGCCTAACGAACGTGGCGATGAACGGCGGTGACCGGCCGACCTGCGCCGGCGGTGTCACGCCGTTCGTGGCCGGAGGCCTGACGTTGTTCGTGACGGTTCCGTCGCGTCTGCAGCAAGGCGCGGTGTGGCACGATTCGACCACAACGACGACGTGTCGCGGAAACGTCGCCGTCGTGTCCAAATTGAACCGTGCGTTTCAGTTCTCGGACACGACGACCTGGAACGGGGAGTCCGTGTTGCGCGTGAAGGTAACGGCGACGTCGACGATCGAGGGACAGGGTCTCGCATCGGCGGCGGGCGATAGTATTTGGGTAAGCGGCACCGGCGCGTCGTCGGGTACGCTGCTGCTCGATCCGACATCGATGATGCCGGTGTCTTCGACGATGACGGGCAATTCAGATGTGACGGTGCGAAGCCGGCAGACGACGCTGCCGTTCAAGCAGCAGGTAGCCGACACCGCGACGATGCTCGATCACCGCGACGGCACGCGGGAACCGTGAATCGAGCGTGTCCTCGCGTTAGTCAATGAGACGCAGTGGCATGATCAGGCACATGTACTGTGCGGGGTCATTCCATCCGACTGGCTCGACGGTCGCGGCACGTTCAGGCGCTTTGAACGTCAGGCGGACCTCGTCGGTTGGCATGTTGCGCAGGATCTCGAGCAAATAGCTCGCGTTGAAACCGATGTCGAGCGCGTCGCCCTCGTAAGTGACGGGCAACTCGTCTTGCGCTTCACCCAAGTCCGGCGTCTGCACGCTGAACTTCGCCATGCCGGCGTTGAACGACATGCGGATCCGATGCGTCTGGTCTGACGCAACCACTGACATTCGCTTGAGCGCCTGCGAGAGCGCGTTTCGATCAGCGAGCGCGATGCGGTCGTTGTCGCGCGGGATCACTTGCTCGTACGGCGGATACGGGCCTTCTATGAGGCGCGTAAAGACCGCAGTCAGCGGCGAGCGGAAGCCCAAGTGGTTTTCGCCGCGCGCGATCTCGAGGTCCTCTTCTGCCGGGAAGAGGCGTCGGAGCTGCTCGAGTGCTTTGGGCGGAATGATCAAGTCTTCCGAGTGGCCGTTCTGTCCCGCGACCGGTACATCGATTTTGGCGAGGCGGTGGCCGTTGGTCGCGACCATACGCATTCGCTCACCACGAAGCTCCCAGAGCACGCCATTGAGAATCGGGCGGCTTTCCTCCGTGGAAACGGCGAAGGCTGTGTGCGCGATGAGCTTTTGCAGCTCGCCCGATTTGATTCTCCAGCTCTCAGAGAATCGCACGACTGGAAACGTCGGGAACTCATCACGCGGCAAGCCGAGTAGGCGAAAGCGCGAGCGTCCGCACTCGAGTGTGATTTTCTGCTCTCCGACTGCGCTGATTTTCACCGGCGCCGACGGGAGCTCTCGAACGATCTCGGCGAGCTTCTTGGCGGGAACGGTGATGGCGCCCTGGCTTTCGACGTCGGCAGTCACTTCAGTGGAGACGGCCATGTCGAGATCCGTACCGGACAGGCGAATCCCGCGCTCACTGGTCTCGAGCAAGATGTTGGACAGTACCGGCAGTGTGGTTTTTGCGGGTACGGTCGCAATCACTGCCGACAATCCGTCCTGAAGTTTTTCGCGCGCGATAGTGAAGCGCATTCGGATCCTCTGATCCCTGGATGCTCGCGGGGCTTGGAGTGAAAAGCGAGAAACTCGCGGTGTTGGTGCTTCTACTTCTTTACTGTTAGATCAAGAGTAGTAGAAGTAGTAGGGGGTGTGGAATACGGGAAAAACAATCGAACGCACGGAGCACGCAGCAGTTATCGTAGTGTGAAGGCTGTGGGAAACCAAGCCGGCATCCCGGAATCGTGGGAATGCGCGCGGCGCGATGTGGAGACACCATCGATTTCCCACGGCGTGCACATCATGTGTGAAGATCGGAGAGGTTTTTCCGCAGGGATTCCACACGAGCGCCGAACGGGGCGTCTTGTGTGAGCAGCGTGTCGATGCGCTCGAGGCTGTGGATGACAGTCGAGTGATCGCGTCCGCCGAAGGCGTTGCCGATTTCGACGAGTTGGAGGCCCAGGAATTCGCGAATGAGGAACATCGCGACTTGCCGCGGCACGGTGAGCTGCTTGGTGCGGCTCTTGGAGCGCAGGCCTTCGACGTTGACGCTGAATTCGCGCGCGACCATTTGCTGAATTGAGAGCACACTGAGGGCGTGCTTTTCATCGGCCGACGGCTCGCCATTTAGTCGCAATTTGTCACGAAGTGCTTCGCGCGCGAGGCTGACCGAGACGTCGCGGTGCTTGAGGGACGCGTATGCGAGGAGGCGGATCAAAGATCCTTCGAGCTCGCGGACGCTGGAGCGGACGTGCTCGGCGATGAAGCGGATGACGTCATCGGGAATGGTGAGCTCGAGGTGATCGAGTCGCGCTTTGTTTTGGAGGATCGCGATGCGGTGTTCGAGATCGGGCTGCTCGATGTCGGCGACCATGCCCCACTGGAATCGGCTGACGAGGCGCGCCTCGAGTCCGGGAATTTCGGACGGAGGCCGATCGCTCGTGAGGATGATTTGGCGGCCTGCTTCGTAGAGTGCGTTGAACGTGTGGAAGAACTCTTCCTGTGTCGCTTCGGTGCGCTTGAGGAAGTGCACGTCGTCGAGGAGGAGGAGATCCGTTTCGCGATAGCGCCGCCGGAATTCGGGCGTCGATCGTTTTTGGATGGCGGCGACGAGCTCGTTGGTGAATTGCTCGGTGCCGACGAAGCAGACGCGCGTCTGCGGTGCGCGCTGCATGATCTCGTGGGCGACCGCCTGCATGAGGTGCGTCTTGCCGAGTCCGGTGTCGCCGTAGATGAAGAGCGGGTTGTAGACTTTGCCTGGAGCAGCAGCGACGGCTTGGGCGGCGGCGGCGGCGAGCTCGTTGGACTTGCCGATGACGAAGTTGAGGAATGTGTAGCGTGTGCTGAGCTGGACGCCGGCAGCTGGCGCGTCGCCGGGTGCGGGTACGCGCGCCTGATCGGGCGGCGGCGCGACGAAGAGGTCCATTTGCGGCCGTGTCTTGCGTTCTTCGTCGACGCGGAAGACGATGTTGATGGGGTGGCCTAACGCTAGTGGCGCGAGACTGGCCAGATACTGCGCGTGCTTGGACTCATTCCAGTCGGCCGCGAACCGATCGGGTGCCGCGACGACGATCGTGTTTCCTTCGAGTTCGAGTGCTTCGGTCGGCTCCAGCCATGTCCGGTACGTTTGCTCGGGCAGCTCGAGGCGTGCGCGATCGAGCAAGCGGGACCATGTTTCTGTTGCCGTGAGTGTCATGCCGGGGTGCAACTCGGAAGGGGACGCGAAGCTAGATTCGCCGTGTGGAAAAGTCAATCCGATGAAAATCGACAGTTGAGTTGAAGATGATTCGGGCGATTCGCGACGTGAGGCGAAGGAAAGGCGGCGTTGACCGGTGCGTGCGAGCCGGATAGCTTTCACGTTCTGTTTGCCACGAATGGAACACGCATTGGAGTAAGGACATGGGCAAGCCAACGTATCGTCCTCGGAACAAGCGCCGGATTCGCACGCATGGATTTTTGGAGCGGATGTCGACGCGGTGGGGGCGTGAGGTATTGAGTCGGCGTCGGAAGAAGGGTCGGAAGCGGTTGACCGTTCGGCTTCCGTCGAAGTACGCGGGCGCCTGAGCGTCGGCGGTTCACGCGCCCGCATCGACTGACGCGGCGCG
>Ga0075436_100000819_pt1 | contig 20690 bp, 18 predicted proteins | sample RhiMethybrSRZTD5_FD_75303 | JGI IMG/M metagenome (GOLD analysis project Ga0075436, IMG submission 75303) | Populus rhizosphere microbial communities from Tennessee, USA - Rhizosphere MetaG P. TD hybrid SRZTD5 | ecosystem: Host-associated > Plants > Roots > Rhizosphere > Soil | place: USA...
CATCCCCGCGAAGTGGAGGCCGACCCAGAGCGAGCAGATCAGCCCGACGTAGTACTGGCCCTGGCCGCCGATGTTGAACATTCCGCACCGGAACGCGAACGCCACGGCCAGCGCCGTCAGGATCAGCGGCGTCGTCTCGATCAGCGTCTGCTGCAGGTTGATCGCGGCGAAGATCTTGTCGGTGCTCGACGTCCACGGCAGCACGTAGTTCAGGCCGGTGCCCTTGAAGATGGCGTCGTAGGCCGAGATCGGGTTGTGGCCCGCGGCGAGCACCGCCAGCCCGCCGATGACGAACGCGAGCACCGTCGTCCCGATCGGCAGCAGGATGCCCTCGGCGTGGTTGCTGAGGGCCTCGCCGACGCGGTCGAACGTGCCGCGCTTGTCGGGCTCGTTCACGCCGCCGTCTCCTTGCTGCCGCCGCCGGCCATGGCTACGCCGAGTTCGAGCTCGGACACGTCGGGGCCGTACTCGCCGACCACCTGGCCGCGGTACATGACCACGATGCGGTCGGACAGGCCCAGGATCTCGTCGAGCTCGAAGCTGACGAGCAGGATCGCGCGGCCGCGGTCGCGCTCCTCGACGAGGCGGCGGTGCACGAACTCGATCGCGCCGACGTCGAGGCCGCGGGTTGGCTGGGCGGCGACGAGCAGGTCGGGGTTGTCCGAGACCTCGCGGGCGATCACGACCTTCTGCTGGTTGCCGCCGGAGAGGGCGGACGCGGGCGTCTGCGGGCCGCCGCCGCGGACGTCGAACTCCTCGAGCAGGCCGCGCGCCTTGGACACGATCCGCCGCGGCGAGAGGATGCCGAGCCGCGAGACCGGCGCCCGCCGGTAGTCGCGCAGGGCCAGGTTCTCGGCGAGCGAGAACTCGAGCACGAGGCCGCGCCGGTGGCGGTCCTCGGGGATGTGGCCGATCCCGGCATCGAGGCTCGCGCGGGCATCGGCGCGGGTGAGGTCGTGGCCCGACACCGTGATCGTGCCGGCGGTCGGGCGGCGCAGGCCGGTGATCGCCTCGACGAGCTCGGCCTGGCCGTTGCCGTCGACGCCGGCGATGCCGACGATCTCGCCGGCCCGGGCCTCGAGCGAGAGCCCCTGGACGGCCTCGAGCCCGCGGTCGTCGGCGACGTGCAGGTCGCGCACCTCGAGCACCGGCTTCTCCGGGTGGGCGGCATCCTTCTGCACGCGCAGGAGCACCTCGCGGCCCACCATGAGCCGGGCCAGGCTCTCCTCGGTCGCACCCTCGCGCGGCACCGTCTCGACGGCCCGGCCGCGGCGCAGGACGGTGATGCGGTCGGCGATGTCGAGCACCTCGCCGAGCTTGTGAGTGATGAAGATGACCGACGTGCCCATGTCGTTGCGGAGCGTGTTCAGGATCCGGAAGAGGTCGGTCGCCTCCTGCGGGGTCAGCACGGCGGTGGGCTCGTCGAGGATCAGGATCTGGGCGTTGCGGTAGAGCGCCTTCACGATCTCGACCCGCTGCTGCATGCCGACCGAGATCTCCTCGACCCGTGCGTCCGGGTTGACGGCGAGCCCGAGGCTGTTCGAGACGTCGAGGACGCGCTTGCGGGCCGCTGCCAGGTCGAGGAAGGGCCCGCTCGTCGGCTCGGAGGCGAGCACGACGTTCTCGGCGACCGTCATCACCGGGATCAGCATGAAGTGCTGGTGCACCATGCCGATGCCGGCCTCGATCGCGTGCCTGGGCGACGAGATCCGCACCGGCTTGCCGTTCATCCGGATCTCGCCGGCGTCGGGCTGGTAGAGCCCGTAGAGGACGTTCATGAGCGTCGACTTGCCCGCCCCGTTCTCACCCAGCAGGGCGTGCACCTCGCCGGGGGCGAGCTCGAAGTCGATCGCGTCGTTGGCCACCAGGCTGCCGAAGCGCTTGGTGATTCCGCGCAGTTCCAGGGCTGGATGGTCGGCCATCTCGAGGTCGTCCGGGGGGCGGGCCGTGTGGGCCCGCCCCCCGGCGAGCGCTTACTTGACGGTGTCGGGCGGAGTGATCTGGCCCGCGGCGATCTTCGTCTCGATCGGCTTCAGCTTCGCGACGATGGACGCCGGCACGTTCGGGCTGATCTTGCCGATTCCGGCGCCGTTGTTCTGGGCGGTGAAGAAGTCGGTCGTGCCGCCCTTGAACGTCCCGGCCTGGATCTGCTTGATCGTGTCGAACACGGCCACGTCGACCTTCTTGACCGCGCTCGTCAGGATGAACGGGCCCAGGTAGGACTGGTCGGCGTCGACGCCGACGCCCCAGACGCCCTTCTCCTTCGCGGCGGAGAGGGCCCCGAGCCCGCAGCCGCCGGCGACCTGGAAGACGACGTCGGAGTGCTGCGCGATCTGGTTCAGCGCGAGCTCCTTGCAGGCCGCCTGGTTGGTGAAGCTCTGCGAGTACGCGTTCAGGGTCGTCACCTTCGGGTCGGCCGCCTTGGCACCGGCCTGGAAGCCGGCGATGTAGTGGTCGACCGGCGGGATCTTCTGGCCGCCGACGGTCGAGACGACGTTCGTCTTCGTGACGAGGCCGGCCAGGTAGCCGGCGATGTATCCGCCGTCCTGCTCGTGGAAGAGCAGGCTCTTCAGGTTCGGGATCGGCTTGGCCGGGCCCGAGTCGATGATGGCGAAATTGGTGTTCGGGAACGCCTTCGCGACCTTCTCGACCGCGCTCTCCATGAGGAAGCCGACGGCGATCACGAGGTTGTCGCCGTGGGCCGCCGCGGTCTGCAGGTTCGGCACGTAGTCGGAGTCGGAGTTCGACTGGAGCACCTCACCCTGGACGCCCAGCTGGTGCTCGGCGTTCTGGAGCCCGAGGTAGGCCAGGTGGTTGAAGCTGCGGTCGTTCAGGCCGCCGATGTCGGTGACGAGCCCGATCTTGACCGATGGCGCGGAGGACGCAGGCGCAGAGCCTCCGGGACTCGACGTCCCGCCCGAGCCGCCGCTCCCGCAGCCGGCAGCGACCGCGACGACCGCCAGTGCGGTGGCCACCGCCAGCCACCTACCTCTCGACAAACGCTTCACGAGCCCCTCCCTTTGGTTGCCCCAGTTTCGACGAAAACGCGATGCTACTCCCAGTGCGGGTGTTTCGCACGCAAGTTCATTCGCCGCCGGGCGCGGCCAGCTCGGCCACCGCCTCGGCGAAGACCTCCGTGTGCCGGTCGACGTCCGCGGCGGTGGTGGCCGGCGACATGAGCGCCATGTTGTGGAAGGGCGTCATCAGCACCCCGCGGTTGAGCGCGTAGAGGTGCATGAAGCGGTCGAGCTCGTGATCCATGGACGCGGCCGCCTCGCCGCCGGTGCGGGGGCGCTCGCGCTGGAAGCCGTACTCGGCCCGGCAGCCGAGGCGGGTGATGTACCAGTCGAGGCCGTGCCGGCCGATGGCGTCCTCGACGCCGTCGGTGAAGCGCTCGGCGAGCGGGATCATGCGCCCGTACGCTTCCTCGGTGAGGACGTGCTCGAGCGTGGCCCGCATAGCCCGCAGCGAGAGCGCGTTGCCGGCGAGGGTGCCGCCGATGCCGCCGACGTCGACGGGGCCCTGGGGCAGGGCGGCGACCACGCGGGCGGCCGTCTCCTCGCTCATGCCGTAGGCCGCGGCCGGGATGCCTCCCGCGAGCGGCTTGCCGACGGTGAGGAAGTCGGGGTCGAGGTCGTACGCGCGCGTGTAGCCGCCGGGGCCGGCGCACAGCGTGTGCGTCTCGTCGATCACGAGGAAGGTGCCGTGGTGCCTGGTCAGCTCGCGCACTGCCGCGTGGTAGCCCTCGTCCGGGAGGACGATGCCGATGTTGGTGAGCGCCGGCTCGAACAGGCAGCAGGCGACGTCCCCGTGGGCGAGCTCGCGCTCGAGCCCGTCGAGGTCGTTGATCTCGACGACGCGCGTCGTCTCCGGCACGGGCACGGCCGGCCCGATGTTGTACGGCCGCGTCTGCGGCGCCCCGGCCTCGCCGATCGTGATGAAGGTCTCGTCGACGGACCCGTGGTAGCACCAGTTGTGCACGAGGATCTTCGACCGGCCGGTGGCCTGGCGGGCGAGCCGGATGGTGAACCGGTTGGCGTCGGTCGCGGTGAGGGCGAACTGCCAGTAGGGGAGGCCGAACCGGCGGCCGAGCTCCTCGGCGCACGCGATCGAGTCCTCTGTGGGCAGCATCAGCGTCGTGCCCCGGCGGATCTGGTCGGAGACGGCATCGGCCGTGGCCGCCGGCGCGTGGCCGGTCATCGCGCCGGTGTCGCCGAGGCACAGGTCGACGTACTCGTTGCCGTCGACGTCGGTGAAGCGCGCGCCCGCCGCCTCGGCCACGAACACCGGGAATGCGCTCGCCCACTCGACCATCCAGTGCATCGGGACGCCCGCCAGCATCGAGGCGCCGGCGCGCTCGAAGAGCTCCTTCGAGCGCGGGTGCTCCCGGTCGAAGCGCTCGTCCTCGCGGGCCTGGAGCCGGGCCAGCCTCCCGCGGTCGACGGTGGAGGCGATCATCGGCGTGCGCTGGGGCGAATCACGTTCCGTGTATCCTGCCTGATCGGCGCCGGTGGCGGCGCCGTGGATCGAGGAGTCTCCTGTGGCGAAGTCCGGTGTCCGCGTCCTGGTCACGCTCGCGTGCCAGGACTGCAAGCGACGCAACTATCAGACGAATAAATCGAAGCGAAACTCGCCCGACAGGATCGAGTTCTCGAAGTACTGCCGCTGGTGCGGACATCACACGCCGCACAGGGAGACGCGCTAACCGCGATGGCACGATCGACGTCGCGAAGGGGGAGGCCCGCCGCCGGAGGCGGCAGCCGCCGGTCCGTCAGCGCGCCCCTCGCGGGCAAGCCGAAGAGCCAGTCGGGCGGGGACGTCGACCGCCGGCGCGGCCTCCGTGGCCTGGTTGGGTTCAGCGGCGAGGTCCGCTCGGAGCTCGCCAAGGTGGACTTCCCCAACCGGCAGCAGACCTGGCAGTCGACGATGGTCGTCATCGCCGCCTGCGTTCTGGTGGGCGGCTATCTCTACGGCCTCGACCAGGCGTTCGCCCACCTCGCCACGAAGCTGATCGACCTCCAAAAGTAAGGACGCATGTTCCGCTGGTACGTGATCAACACCTATTCGGGGCACGAGAACAAGGTCAAGGCCAATCTCGAGCACCGGATCAAGTCGATGAGCCAGGAGCTCGTCGTCCGTCGTGTCGTCGTCCCCACGGAGTCCGTCGTCGAGACGAAGGACGGGCAGAAGGTTCAGACCGAGCGGCGGCTGTGGCCGGGCTACGTGCTCGTCAACATGGATCTCACCGACGACGCCTGGACGCTCGTGAAGAACACGCCCGGCGTGACCGGGTTCGTCGGCTCCCAGAACAAGCCGGTGCCGCTCAGCCAGCCCGAGGTCGACCGCATGCTGCACACGGCGGTCGCCGTTGCGGAGCAGAAGACGAAGGCCAAGGCCGAGTTCTCGATGGGTGACAGCGTCAAGATCACGTCCGGCTACCTGGCGGACTTCGACGGCGAGATCGCCGAGATCAACGAGGACCAGGGCAAGCTGAAGGTGCTGGTCTCGATCTTCGAGCGCCAGGTCCCCGTCGAGCTCGAGTTCGACAAGGTCAAGAAGATCTAGGCCTCGACGGCCGAGATCTTCTTTTCGGGACAGTGCTCAGAACACCGCCGCCGGCGGTGGCCCTCGGCATACGCACCCTGGGGTTCGGAGGGCTGTCCCACCCCGGCCGCTACGCCGGAGAGACCACCGAGCCGTGAGGGCGTGAACGGTCCTCCCTGCCACGGGGTTCGGGGTCAGACCCCGAACGGAACTGCAACGAAGTCGCCACGGCCGCCGTTCGGGGTCAGACCCCGAACGGAACTGCAAGGAAGTCGCCACGGCCGCCGTTCGGGGTCTGACCCCGCTTGCCCTCACCGCCACCGGGGCCAGGCCCCGCGGCGCGGGGCCTGGCCCCAAAACGGCCACATCCAGCCGCGAAGGTAGCGGGCCACACCGCCGGCGCCTTTCATGGGGGACTGTCCCCGGCTGGGGGTGATGTGAGACCCTCGCGGCGTGCAGATCGATCTCGCCGCGCTCGTCGCCATTACGGGGCTCGCCGCCGCCGCGCCGATCCTCGCCGACCTCGTCCCCCGGCCCAAGCCGCCGGTTGTCGTCGTCGAGATCGTGCTCGGGATCATCGTCGGACCTCCGGCGCTCCACCTCGTCCACGTGACCCCGCTCGCGGACCTGCTCTCGCAGTTCGGCCTGGCGTTCCTCTTCTTCCTGGCCGGGTTCGAGCTGGAGCCCGAGCGGGTGCGGGGGCAGCCGGCGCGCCTCGGCGTGGCCACCTGGTTCGTCTCTCTCGCCCTCGCGTTCGGCATCGCCGCCGGGCTGGAGGAGGCCGGCGTGATCGTGAATTACTTGTTTGTCGGCTGCGCGCTCTCCACCACCGCGCTGGGGACGCTGACGCCGATCCTGCGCGACACCGGCGATCTCGAGGGCGAGTTCGGCGGATTCGTCATGGCCGCCGGGGCGGTGGGCGAGCTGGGCCCGATCGTCCTGATCGCCCTCCTCCTGACGAGCGCGACGAGCCGCACGACGTCGGCGTTCCTGCTGACCGCCTTCGCCCTCGTTGCCGTGGCGGCGGCGCTCGCAGCCCCGCACGTTCGCCCCCACCGGATCGTCGTCGTGATCCAGAAGACGATGGAGGCCACCGGCCAGCTGGCTGTGCGGCTGTCCGTGTTCGTGCTCGCCGCTCTCGTCTACCTGACGTCGGAGCTCGGCCTCGATGTCGTGCTGGGCGCGTTCTCGGCCGGGATGCTCGTCTCGATCGCGGCCGGCCCGGATTCCCGCCGCCTGCTCCAGCCGAAGCTCGACGCGGTCGCGTTCGGCGTCTTCGTGCCCATCTTCTTCGTCGTGACCGGCATGCGCTTCGAGCTCGACGCGGTGGTCGGCTCGCTGGACGGCATCGCGAAGCTCGTCCTCTTCCTCTTCCTCATGCTCGTGGTGCGGGGGCTTCCGACCTACGTGCTCTCGCGCAATGCGCTGCCGGCCGGTGAGCGGCGGGCGCTCGCCTTCTACGCCTCGACCGGGCTCCCGCTGATCGTGGCGATCACGACGCTCGGGATCGCGGCCGGGCAGATGCGAACCGACACGTCGGCCGGCCTTGTCGGCGCAGGCATGGTCTCGGTGCTCGTCTACCCCGTCGTCGCGGGGGCTGTGCGCACCGCGAGGCTATGATCCGCCGTCGCTGGAGTACACGTGGGAGCCCGACCAGGGCGCTTGCACCACACGAGAGGTGAGGTATGGCGAAGAAGGTCATCAAGGTCATCAAGCTGCAGATCCCGGCCGGCCAGGCCAACCCGGCGCCCCCGGTGGGCCCGGCGCTCGGCCAGCACGGGGTCAACATCATGGAGTTCTGCAAGGCGTTCAACGCCGCCACGCAGGGCCCCAACGCCGGCCGGATCACGCCGGTCGAGATCAGCGTGTTCGAGGACCGCTCGTTCACGTTCATCACGAAGACGCCGCCCGCGGCGGTGCTGATCCGCGAGGCGCTCAACATCCAGAAGGGGTCGGGCGAGCCGAACCGCACCAAGGTGGGGACGATCAGCCGCGCCCAGCTGCGCGAGATCGCCGAGACGAAGCTCCCCGACCTGAACGCGAACGACGTCGACGCCGCGATGCACATCATCGCCGGCACCGCCCGCTCGATGGGCGTGGAGGTGGGTGCCTGATGGCCGGCAAGAAGTACACGACAGCCCGCGCCGCGGTCGACCGCGAGCGCACCTATCCGCCGCTCGACGCGGTGCGGACGCTGAAGTCGCTCGAGACGGCCAAGTTCGACGAGACCGTCGAGGTGCACCTGCGCCTCGGCGTGAACGTCCGCCACGCCGACCAGCAGTTGCGCGGCACGCTGTTCCTGCCCCACGGCACCGGCCGGTCGGTGTCGGTGGCGGTGTTCGCGCAGGGCGAGAAGGCCAAGGAGGCCGAGGACGCCGGAGCCGACTTCGTCGGCGGTGACGACCTGGCCGCCCGGGTGCAGGAGGGCTTCACCGACTTCGACGTCGCCATCGCCACGCCCGACATGATGGGCACGGTCGGCCGCCTCGGCCGGATCCTCGGCCCGCAGGGCAAGATGCCGAGCCCGAAGGCCGGGACGATCACCTTCGACATCTCGAAGGCCGTGTCCGACATCAAGGCCGGCAAGATCGAGTACCGCACCGACCGCACCGGGATCATCCACGTGGCGATCGGCAAGAAGTCGTTCGACGAGCGCGCGCTGGTCGAGAACTACGGCGCGGTGCTCGACGAGATCCTGCGGGCCAAGCCGGCCGCCGCGAAGGGCCGCTACCTGCGCTCGATCACGATCACGTCGACGATGGGCCCGGGCGTGAAGATCGACACGGGCCGCGTCCGCGACCTGATGGAGGAGACGGCCGCCGTCTGAGCGAGGAAGCGGGGACAGTCCCCGCGCACGGGGACTGTCCCCACCCTGGCTCCGTGGCTATAGTTCCGCCGCCAAACTGTCCGCGCCAGAGACCGTCGGGGCCCGAGAGGGCTCAAACCACCCACCCGACCGAGGCCGGTGCCAGCGCACGCCACCGCGCGCTCGCGTCGCCTCACGGCGGACGCGAGCGCAGATGAAGGAGGTGAACACGTGCGTCTAGAGCAGAAGGAGCGGGTCGTCGAGCGCCTGACCGAGCGTATCCGGGAGGCGCCCGCGATGATCGTGACCGACTACCGCGGCCTGACCGTCACGCAGGTGGCGGAGGTGCGCCGGCAGCTGCGCGAGGCCGGCGCGACGTTCCACGTCACGAAGAACACGCTCGCGCGGATCGCGGCCAAGCAGGCCGACCGGCCCGACCTGGTCGCGCTCCTCGAGGGGCCGACGGCGATCGCGTTCGTGGCCGAAGACCCGGCCGCGGCGGCGAAGAAGCTGTCGGACATCGCCCGTCAGACCCGCATCCTGGCGGTGCGGGGCGCGGTGATGGAGGGCCAGACCCTGTCGGCCGACGAGGTCCGCGCGCTGGGCGATCTGCCCCCGAAGGAAGTGCTCCAGGCACAGGTCGTCGGCGCCATCGCCGGCCCCGTGCAGGGTGCCTACAACGTGCTCGCAGCCCCGCTGCGGGAGTTCCTGGTCGTCCTCGACCAGTACATCCAGAAGCGAGAGGCGGCCGAGGCCGCCTGATCGAAGGAGAGCTACATGCCTGTTACGCCTGAGCAGCTCGAGGAGATGTCGGTTCTCGAGCTCGTGGAGCTGAAGAAGGCGCTCGAGGAGCGCTGGGGGGTGTCGGCCGCAGCGGCCGCGCCCGTCATCGCCGCGCCGGGTGCAGCCGCCGGCGGCGGCGGCGACGGCGCCGCCGCGGAGGAGCAGACGGCGTTCGACGTCATCCTCGAATCGGCCGGCCAGAGCAAGATTCCGGTCATCAAGGTGATCCGCGAGCTGACCGGCCTCGGCCTGAAGGAGGCCAAGGCGGTCGCCGACGAGGCGCCGAAGCCGGTGAAGGAGGGCGTCGCCCGGGAGGAGGCCGATCAGATGAAGGCCAAGCTCGAGGAGGCCGGCGCCACCGTCGAGATCAAGTAGCGCCCGCGGGAGGGCGCGGGCCGCGCGTCCGCGCCCTCCCCGACACTTCGCGCCGCTTCGCAGGCGGTCGCCCCGATACAATGGTTACGGTGGACCAGGCCTCCTGCACCCTCCCCTATACGGCGATCCGGAAGAAGCCCGACGAGGGCTCCGAACAGGTGACCCAGGCGCTCTTCGCCGACCCGGTCGAGGTGGCCGGGAGCGAGGACGGCTGGGCGCAGGTGACGGTGGCCGACGGGCTCGGCGGATGGATCAAGGCCGACGCGCTCGGCGAGCCGCTCCAGAAGGACCGCGCCCACGTGGTCGTCGTGCCCCAGGCCGCCGATCGCTATCTGGGCACGTGGCTCGTCGCCCCGGGCCTGCGCACCGAGCCGCTCGCCGCGGCCCGGCGCAAGGCCGGCGGCGACGCGATCGCCGAGACCGCGCTCATGTTCCTGGGCGCGCCGTACGAGTGGGGCGGCGTGACCGTCCACGGGCTCGACTGCTCCGGCCTCGTCCAGGCCGTCCACCGCCGGTTCGGCCTGCTCCTCCCGCACAACGCGGAGCAGCAGGAGACGGCCGGCCGCGAGGTGTCGCTGCGCCAGGCCCAGCCCGGCGACCTGGTCTGCTACGGCGACCACATTGCGATCTGGGTGGGCGAGGGCCGCATCGTGCATGCCTCCAAGGAGGCCGGCAAGGTCGTCGACGAGCCGCACCCGGCCGAGCTCAAGTCGCGCGTGCGCACCGTCCGCCGCCTGTACGAGTCCGAGGACTAGGACCCGGCACCTCGGTGCTCGCGGTCGCTGCCGTCGACGTTCGCAGCGGCCGCCGCCACGAGCGTGACGCCCACGTGCCGCTGCCGGCGGCGAGCACGATCAAGGTGCTGATCTCGGCGGCCCTCTGGAGCGAGGTGTGCGCCGGCCGGATCGACCCTGAGAGGCGTGTCCGCGCGGGGGATACGCCGGTCCCAGGGGGAGGCGGCCTGCTCGAGAGCATGCACCCGGATACGCGGCTGACGCTGGCCGAGCTCGACCTGCTCATGCTGGCGATCTCCGACAACGCGGCGACGAACGCGGTCGTCGACGTGGTCGGGATGGACGCGGTGAATGGCCTCGCCCGCGCCCTCGGCCTCGAGCACACCCGCCTGCGCCGGCGGATGATGGACCTCGCCGCCGCCGAGCGCGGAGACGACAACACGACGAGCGCTGCCGACATGGCCGCGCTCCTTTGCGCGCTCGCCCGCGCTGACGGCATCCCGGCCCTTGCCTGCCGGCGCGTACTCGCCGCGATGGCCCAGTCGCACCACACGGACATCGTCCCCCGCTACCTGCCGGCGGCCGCGTGCCGGGTCGTCTCGTCGAAGCAGGGCGAGCTCGAGTCCGTCCGCCACGACGTGGCCCTGATCGACGAGGGGGAGGTTCGGATCGCGGTCGCCGTGCTGTCCGCACCGGCGGCCGCCGCCGACGGCCTCGCCCGCACCGCGGCCCTCGCGTTTCGCCGTATCTGCACGCGGTGAACGTCCGGTGACTAACATCGGCCGCCTCCGAGGCGTCATAGAGCGCGCGGCGTCAACTTCCTAGGAGGGGTAATGGAGAAGCGATTCTGGCGGGGGCTGGTTGCGATGGGAGCCATTGCGGCGGTCGTGATTGCGGCCGGCTGCGGCGGCTCGGGAGGCGGCGGGTCGAGCTCCGGCGGATCGAGCTCCCCCAGCACCACCGCTGCCGCTCACAAGGGCGGCACGTTCACGATCCTGGCGAACTCCAGCTTCGGCGTCGCCGATCCGGCGCAGAACTACACGCTGCAGGAATGGCAGCTGCTGATCAACTCGCATGACGGCCTCGTGCAGTTCAAGCGCGTGGGCGGCACGGCGGGCACGCAGATCGTCCCCGACCTGGCGACCTCGATCCCGACGCCGACCGACGGCGGCAAGACGTACACCTTCCAGCTCCACAAGGGGATCAAGTTCTCGAACGGCCAGGTCATGAAGCCGAGCGACTTCGTCACGACCTTCGAGCGCCAGTTCACCGTCCCCGGCCCGACGTCGTTCTACAGCGGCATCGTCGGCGCCTCGGCGTGCAAGCCGTCGCACTGCGACCTCTCCAAGGGCGTCGTCGCCGACGACTCGGCGTACACGCTCACCATCCACCTGACGGCCCCGGATCCCGAGTTCCTCGACAAGCTGGCGCTGCCGTTCGCATACGTCGTGCCGGCGAGCACGTCGAAGAAGCTGACGGGCAACAACGTCCCGCCGGGCACCGGCCCGTACATGTGGAAGTCGTACAACCCGAACAAGGAAGCCGTCCTCGTCCGCAACCCGTACTTCAAGGTCTGGAACCCCGCGGCGCAGCCCGAGGGCTACCCGGATCAGATCGTCGAGAAGTACGGCCTGCAGATCTCCGACGAGGTCACGCAGGTCGAGCGCGGCGCCGCCGATGAGGTGTTCGACGGCGACGTGATCCCGGCCGACCGGCTGAACGAGCTGAACAGCCCGCAGTACGCGAACCAGGTGCACGTGAACGCCCTGACTGCGGACTGGTACTTCGCGTTCAATACGACCACGCCGCCTTTCAACAACCAGAAGGCGCGCCAGGCGGTCAACTACGCGGCCGACCGCAGCGCCTACGTGAAGATCGGCGGCGGCTCGGCCCTGGCCGTGCCGACCTGCCAGATCCTGCCGCCGAACTTCCCGGGCTACAAGCCGTACTGCCCGTACACGAACGGCAGCGACACCACCAAGTGGCACGGCGTCGACCTGGCCAAGGCGAAGCAGCTCGTCAAGGAGTCCGGCACCTCGGGCGCCAAGGTCGTCGTCAACAGCGGCAACGACGAGACCTCGAAGGCGCTCGGTGAGCAGATGGTCTCCGACCTGAACAAGATCGGGTACAAGGCGTCGGGTCAGTACCTGGCCGACGGCATCCAGTACCCGTACGTGCAGAACTCGAAGAACCACAGCAAGTGGAACATCGCGTGGTCGGCCTGGTACCAGGACTACCCGGCACCGTCCGACTTCCTGAACGTGCTCCTCGGCTGCGGCTCCATCCACCCGAACAGCGACGCCAGCCCGAACATCGCGGCCTTCTGCGACAAGGCGATCCAGGCCAAGATGGATCAGGCGGAGAAGACCGGCGTCACCAACCCCGATGCAGCGAACCAGATCTGGGCGCAGGTTGACCACGAGATGACCGATCAGGCCCCGTGGGTCGACCTCTACAACCCGAAGCAGATCGACTTCCTGTCGAAGCGGGTAGGGAACTACCAGTGGAACCCGCAGTGGTACATCCTGATCGACCAGCTCTGGGTCAAGTAGGCCGGTCGAATCCGAACTCGGGGGCGGTGCGGTTCTCCGGAACCGCCCGCCCCCGGTTGGTAAGGTGATGGCTCATGGCTGAGGTCGCGGCCCTGGATCAGGTGGAGCCGGCTTCCCCCGGTGGACCCGAGGTTGCCGGCCGTAGCCCGTGGGCGCTCGCCGGCAGGCGGTTGGTGCGCAACCGGGTCGCAATGGGCGGGCTCGTGCTGTTCCTGTTGATCGTGGTCGTGAGCTTCGCCGCCCCGATCTACGCCGATCACGTCGCGCACGTCAACCCGTTCGAGAACAATCTCAACGGCACGACGATCGTGAACGGCAAGAAGGTGCCGCTGCTGCAGCAGGGTGGCGGCATCCTCCACCTCGGCGAGACGCCGATCGGGCCGACGTGGGACATTCACCACTACTTCCTCGGTGCCGACCAGAACGGCCGCGACGTGGCGTCGCGCGTGCTCTACGGCGGCCGCAGCTCGCTCATCGTCGGCGTGGGATCGGCGGTGCTCTGCTGCTTCTTCGCCACGGTGCTCGCGCTGCTCGCGGGATTCCACGGCGGCGTCGTCGACTCGGTGTTCTCGCGTTCGATGGACGTGATCTGGGCGTTCCCCGTGCTGCTGCTCGCGATCTGCGTCGCGACGGTGCTGCTGAACGCGCCGAACGGGGTCGGCGTCGGCCCGATACGCGTCCAGGCGTCCAGCCTGTGGCTGCCGACGCTGATCATCGCGTTCATCTTCCTGCCCTACGTGTTCCGGCCGGTGCGCGGCCATGTGCTCGCGGTGTCCGAGAAGGAGTACGTCGAGGCCGCGATCGCGCAGGGCGCCTCGGGCTGGCGGCTCGTGTTCTCGGAGGTCCTGCCGAACGTGATCACCGTCGTGATCGTGCTGCTCCCGCTCATCATCGCCACGACGATCCTGACCGAGGCGGCGCTGTCGTACCTGTCGATCGGGGTGCAGCCACCCAACGCGAGCTGGGGGTCCGTGATCAGCGACGGTCAGGGTCTGCTCTACACGCGGCCGTGGGTGGCGATCGCCCCCGGCATCATGATCGTCCTCACCGTGCTCGCGCTGAACGTGTTCGGCGACGGCGTGCGCGACGCGCTCGATCCCCGCGCGAAGCTGCGGATCGAGGGGTAGCCGTGGCCACGTTCATCATCCGGCGGATGTTGTCGCTCTTCCTGGTGATGTTCGTGATCACCGTCGTGGTGTTCATGATCTTCTTCCACACGCCCGGCATCGACCCGACCCGCCAGATCGCAGGCCGCAACCCGTCCGCCGCGGCGGTGAAGGAGATCAAGCATCAGTTCGGCCTCGACCGGCCGCTGCCGATCCAGTACCTGCTGATGATGAAGAAGATCTTCATCACCCGCGACCTGGTCTCGTACTCGAACCAGGGCCAGAGGATCGTTCCCGAGGTCGTCCAGGCCGCCCCGGCGACGCTCTCGCTGGCGTTCGGCGCGGCGGTCATCTGGGTGGTGGTGTCGATCCTGATGGGCCTCGCCGCGGCGGTGTTCAAGGGTAGCCTGGTCGACCCTGTCCTCATGATCCTCGCCCTGATCGGGATCTCGATGCCCGTGTTCTGGGTCGGCGAGCTGGCCAACCTGATCACCCAGAGCCGCTGGCACGACACGTTCCTGTTCCACTGGGTGCCGCCGCTCGGGTACACCCCGTTCGTCCAGGACCCGGGGCTGTGGTTCAAGGGTCTCGTGATCCCCTGGATCACGCTGTCGATCGCGTTCATCGGGCTCTACGCGCGCGTCCTCCGCTCGAGCCTGCTCGAGGTACAGAACGAGGACTACGTGCGGACGGCGCGGGCGAAGGGGCTGTCGGAGCGGCGGGTGCTCCTGCGACATACGCTGCGCACGTCCATGATCACGTACGTCAGCCTGTTCGGCCTCGACTTCGGAGCCCTGGTGGCGGGCGCGACGCTCCTGACCGAGGTTGTGTTCGGCATCCATGGTGTCGGCTATCTGACCTACCAGTCGATCGGCAACCTGGACCTGCCGACCATCATGGTCACCGTCATCTACGGCGCGTTCTTCATCGTGCTCGCGAACGCGTTCGTCGACATCGCCTACGCCTGGCTCGACCCGCGGATCAGGCCGGCCTGATGGCGGACCACCTGCTCGAGGTCAGGAACCTCAGGGTCTCGTTCCGGACGGAGGACGGCGTCGTGCGCGCCGTCGACGGCATCTCGTTCACGCTCGACCCGGGTGAGGTGCTCGGGATCGTGGGCGAGTCGGGGTCGGGCAAGAGCGTCACGATGATGTCGGTGATGCGCCTGATCACCGACCCGAACGCGATGTTCGAGGGCGAGGTGATCTACAAGGGGCGCGACATCATGAAGCTCTCCCGCGACGAGATGCGCTCCGTGCGCGGCTCGGAGATCGCGATGATCTTCCAGGACCCGATGACGTCGCTGAATCCGGTGTACCGGGTGGGCTGGCAGATCGCCGAGCAGATCCGGGCGCACGAGCCCGCGTCGAAGGAGGCCGCGCACAACCGCGCCATCGAGCTGCTGGCCGCCGTCGGCATCCCCAACCCGCGCGTCCGCGTGAACGACTACCCGCACCAGTTCTCGGGCGGCATGCGCCAGCGCGTGATGATCGCGATGGCGCTCTCGTGCAACCCCGACCTGCTGATCGCGGACGAGCCGACCACCGCGCTCGACGTCACCATCCAGGCTCAGATTCTCGAGCTGATCGGCAAGCTCAAGGACGATTTCGACTCGGCGGTCGTCATGATCACGCACGACATGGGCGTCGTCGCCGAGGTGGCCGACCGCGTCTGCGTCATGTACGCCGGCCGGGTGGTCGAGCAGGGCACGAAGCATGACCTGTTCTACGACCCCCAGCACCCGTACACCTGGGGGCTGCTCGGCTCGATCGCCCGCCTCGACCGGCCCAAGCCGAAGCGGCTGACGGCCATCCCGGGCACGCCGCCGTCGCTGATCCACCTGCCCGAGGGGTGCGCGTTCGGCCCGCGCTGCGCACAGCGCTTCGAGAAGTGCAGCGAGGTGCCGGAGCTACGCGACCGGCTGGGGAAGACGGGCCACCTGGACGCCTGCCATCTCGAGCCGGCGGCAAAGGCCGCGCGGCGCGACGCCACCATCCACCCCGAGCTGGCAGAGGAGTCCGCATGAGCTCCCAGAACGGCGGCGAGCCCCTGCTCAAGGTCGAGGGCGTGCGCAAGTACTTCCCGATCAAGAAGGGCATCCTGCTCCAGCGCGAGGTGGCCCGCGTCCACGCCGTCGACGGCGTCAGCCTCGAGGTGAATGCGGGGGAGACCATCGGCCTCGTGGGGGAGTCCGGTTGCGGCAAGTCGACGCTCGGCCGCTGCATCGTCCGCCTCTACGACCTCACCGACGGCTCGATCAACTTCGAGGGCCGCGACATCTCCAGGCTCTCGCGCCGCGAGCTCCAGCCGATGCGGCGGGAGATGCAGATGGTGTTCCAGGACCCGTACGCGTCGCTCAACCCGCGCAAGCGCGTCGGCACGATCATCGCCGACCCCCTGCGCATCCACGGCATCGGCGACCGGGCGGAGGTGCGCCGGCGGGTCGCCGAGCTGCTCGAGCTGGTCGGCCTCTCACCCGAGCACATCAACCGCTACCCGCACGAGTTCTCCGGTGGCCAGCGCCAGCGCATCGGCGTCGCCCGCGCGCTCGCGCTGCACCCGAAGCTGATCATCGCCGACGAGCCGGTGTCCGCCCTGGACGTCTCGATCCAGGCGCAGGTGATCAACCTGCTGGACGACCTCCAGGACGACCTCCATCTGACCTACGTCTTCATCGCGCACGACCTCGGCGTCGTCCGCCACGTCTCCGACCGGATCGCGGTCATGTACCTCGGCAAGATCGTGGAGATCTCGCCGGCCGAGGAGCTCTACCACCGGCCGATCCATCCCTACACCGAGGCGCTGCTCTCGGCGGTGCCGATCCCCGACCCGGACCTGTCGGCCCGGCGCGAGCGGATCGTGCTCGAGGGCGACGTGCCCAGCCCGATCACGCCGCCGTCGGGGTGCCGCTTCCACCCCCGCTGCCGCTACGCGACCGAGATCTGCGCGCAGGAGGAGCCGCCGCTTGTGCCGCACGGCGCGGCCGGCCACATGGCCGCCTGCCACCACCCGCTCGACTCGAACCCGACCCCCACGGCGGATGCGTCGCCGGGGACTTCGCAGTCCTGACCTGATCGTCCGGGCGACGGCGGTCGTGGCGCTCGCGCTGCTCGTCTGCGCGTGCGCCGGCTCGGGCGGCGGCCCCTCGTCCGCGCCCGCCACACACGCCGTCGTCCGTGTCGACCAGCCGTACGCGGGCGCGAGGGCGGCGGCGCTGCGCTACCTGCGCCGGGTCGAGGCGCACACGCATCCGGCGCGGATGCGCGTTCGCCTCGCGCTCCTGAGCCAGGGCCGGCACAGCGAGACCGTCCTCGCCACCCCGTCGGCCCGCCTCGGCGGCGGGCCGGGGACCGTGTGGACCGGGCTCGGCCAGCGGGCGCTCGTGCTGGCGCGGCGGGGCGGGCGCCTGCGCGTCGTCGCCGACGTCACGAAGAGCGGCCGCTACGCGCTCCTGCAGGACGGGGCCGGCGCGATGCCGCGCGGCTCGACCTTCGTGACCGGCCGGCGGTCGGTGGTGGTGGCGGCGCCGGGCGTGCCGGCGGCCGACGCGGCCGAGGTCGCACGCGTCGCGGACGCCGTGATGCCCGGCCTGAACGCGCGCTACCGCCTGCCCGGCGCGCGCGCCCACCTGCCGCTGATCTTCATGATCGACACGTGGCGCGCCGCTCAGCGCATCTCCGGCGTGGTGATGCCGCACGAGGCGGTCGGCGCGGAGTACCAGGGCGTCGTCTACCTGCGGGCGGCGCAGTGGGCGGGCGAGGAGGGGGTGCAGCGCGACGCCCTGATCGTCCACGAGCTCACGCATGTCGCCAGCGCGAACCTCGTGCTGGGCGGGCCGCTCAGCCTGATCGAGGGGGTGGCCCGCTACGAGGAGCAGCGCTACGTCGAGGCCCACGGCGTGCACTGGCCGTACCACTACATGGCCGCCGCCTACGCGCAGGGGTACCCGTCGATGCAGCGGTGGCGGTGGGCGTTCGGCCACTGGATGGTGAACGGGACGCTGCCGCTGTGGCTGGCGTACGAGGACGGCGCGGCGATCGTCGCCGCGGTCGTCCGCGACGGCGGCGACGCGGGGCTGCGCCGGCTCGGCGCGGCCTTCCGCCGCTACGGGGTGGCCGGGCGGTTCTCGCGGGCGCAGGTCGGCCATGCGTTCCGGGTCGCCGTCGGCCGATCCTTCGCGGCCGTTGCCGCCCAGGCACGGGCGGCGACGATCGCGGCCGCACCCTGAGCTTCTCGTAACGTTCACTACGAAGTTGGCTTGACCTGACCGGCCGGCGCGGTATAGTTGGCCGGAGAGGCACGCCTCTGCAGGTGGAATTCCCGATGAGAATTCCCTGCGGAAGGCGGCGACCGCGTCCGCGTTTGCGGGGAACCTGTCGTGCTGATACCCTTCGTGGTTGCGCCGTTGGTCCGGTTCCACGCCCTCTGATTTTTCTCCACTAGCCCCTCGGGAGGCGACGCTTTGCCTGCAAGCACCCATGCGCCCAGAAGCCGTCGCACCTTCTCCAAGCTCGAGAAGGTGCTGGACGTCCCCAACCTGATCGATATCCAGAAGGCCTCCTTCCGGTGGTTCATGGGCGACCCTGCCGACCCCAAGTCGCTGGCCGCCTCCGGCCTGCGCGAGACGATCGACGACATCTCGCCCATCCGGGACTACTCGGAGCGGCTCGAGGTGCGGCTGGGTGAGTACACGATCGGCAACCCGGTCGTCTCGGAGCGCGAGTGTCGCGAGAAGGACCAGTCGTTCGAGGTGCCCGTGAACGTGAAGGTGTCGTTCACGAACCTCGACACCGGCGAGATCCGCGAGCAGACCGTGTTCCTGGGCAACTTCCCCTGGATGACCGACCAGGGCACGTTCATCATCAACGGCACCGAGCGCGTCGTCGTGACGCAGCTGGTGCGCTCGCCCGGCGCCTACATCATGGAGCCGAAGGACGCGACCAAGCAGGTCTTCGTCGCGAACCTCATGCCCTCACGCGGGTCGTGGCTCGAGATGGAGATCGACAAGAAGGGCATGGTCAACGTCCGCATCGACCGCAAGCGCAAGCTGCCGGTCACGACGCTCCTGCGCGCGCTGCCGGAGGAGGACGAGAACACCGGCTTCAAGATCGACAAGAGCGACGAGGGCATCCTCGCGCTCTTCGGCGACAACCCGTTCATCCGCATGACGCTCGAGAAGGACCCCTCCAAGCGCGAGGAGGAGGCACTGATCGAGGTCTTCAAGAAGCAGCGCCCGGGCGAGCCGCCCACGCTCGAGAACTCGCGCAACCTCGTGCGCGCGCTCTTCTTCGATCCCAAGCGCTACGACCTGACCAAGGTCGGCCGCTACAAGCTGAACATGCGCCTCGGCCTGGACGTCTCGCCCGAGTGCCGCGTCCTCACCACCGGCGACATCGTCGAGCTGGTGCGGCGGCTGGTCACGCTCCCGGTGAAGCTGGGCGTGCCCGAGGACTCGAAGGACTTCGCCGCCGACGCGATCGTCATCCCGCGCGGCGAGGCCGAGCACGACCTCGACGAATACGAGCACTTCGGCAACCGCCGCCTGCGCACGGTCGGCGAGCTGATCCAGGAGGCGTTCCGGATCGGCCTCTACCGCATGGAGCGGGTCGTTCGCGAGCGCCTGACGACCGAGGACGAGGACGCGATCACGCCGCAGACGATCGTGAACATCCGCCCGGTCGCGGCCGCGCTGAAGGAGTTCTTCGGCTCCTCGCAGCTGTCGCAGTTCATGGATCAGACGAACTCGCTGTCGGGCCTGACGCACCGGCGCCGCCTCTCGGCGCTCGGCGCCGGCGGCCTCACGCGCGAGCGCGCGCCCATCGAGGTGCGCGACGTGCACCCGACCCACTACGGCCGCATGTGCCCGATCGAGACCCCGGAAGGCCCGAACATCGGCCTGATGGGCTCGCTCGGCTCCTACGCCAAGGTGTCGGAGCACGGGTTCGTGCAGACGCCCTACCGCAAGGTCGTGAACGGCAAGATCTCGGACGACGTCGAGTACCTCGACGCGATCCAGGAGGAGCACTTCACGATCGCCCAGGCGAATGCCGAGGTCGACAAGAACGGCAAGCTGGTCGCGCCGGTGCTCTGCCGCACCCGCGACGGCGTGCCCGTCCAGGTCGACGCGAAGCAGGTCGACTACATGGACGTCGACCCGGCCCAGATCGTCTCGGTGGCGACGGCGCTGATCCCGTTTCTCGAGCACAACGACGCGAACCGCGCCCTGATGGGCTCGAACATGCAGCGCCAGGCGGTGCCGCTGATGGTGCCCGAGGCGCCGCTCGTCGGCACCGGCCTCGAGTACCGCGCCGCCGTCGATACCGGCGACGTCACGGTGGCCAAGCGCGCCGGCAAGATCGAGTACGTCGACGCCGACCGCATCATCGTTGCGGCCAAGGACGGCAACGACGCCTACGACCTGGTCAAGTACCGCCGCTCGAACCAGGGCACGATCATCCACCAGAAGCCGATCGTGTACGAGGGCCAGCGGGTCTCGGCCGGCGAGGTGATGGCCGACGGCTCCTCGACCGACATGGGCGAGCTGGCGCTCGGCAAGAACCTGCTCGTCGCGTTCATGTCCTGGGAGGGCTACAACTTCGAGGACGCGATCATCCTGTCCGAGCGGATCGTCAAGGACGACGTCCTGACGTCGATCCACATCCACGAGTACGAGGTGGACGCCCGCTCGACGAAGCTCGGGGACGAGGAGATCACCCGCGACATCCCCAACCGCTCGGAGGAGTCGCTGCGCGACCTCGACGAGAACGGCATCGTGCGCATCGGCGCCGAG
>Ga0075436_100000820_pt1 | contig 20670 bp, 16 predicted proteins | sample RhiMethybrSRZTD5_FD_75303 | JGI IMG/M metagenome (GOLD analysis project Ga0075436, IMG submission 75303) | Populus rhizosphere microbial communities from Tennessee, USA - Rhizosphere MetaG P. TD hybrid SRZTD5 | ecosystem: Host-associated > Plants > Roots > Rhizosphere > Soil | place: USA...
GCGATCAACAAGCAGCCCAAGCGCCTCGGCCTCTCCGGCCACCTCAAGCGCCGCAAGGAGGAAACCAATTACAACAAATTCCTCGCCTTCAACGACACCATCAAGCTCGAGCGCGGCATGCGCGCCGAGGCCGATAAGCTGACGCCGCTCTCGGCGCTGTGGCGGAACCGCGAGACCGTCACGAGCTTCATGGGTGGCCGCTGCACGAAGTGCGGCACGCTGCAATTCCCGCGCAGCAATATCTGCGTCAATCCGAATTGCAACGCGATGCACACCCAGGAGCCGCATCCCTTCGCCGACGAGATCGGCCGCATCAATTCCTATACCGCCGACCGGCTCACCTATTCGCCCGATCCCCCCGCCTGTTACGGCATGATCCAATTCGAGCAGGGCGGCCGCGTGATGATCGACTTCACCGATGTCGATGCGAACGAGCTTGCGGTCGGCCAGCGTATGCGCATGATGTTCCGCATCAAAGATATCGATCAGCAGCGCGGGTTTCGGCGTTATTTCTGGAAAGCGGCGCCCGCCGGCGCTAAGGAAGCATGAAGCTAGCTACGGAGACGTGACATGGCACGCGGCATCAAGGACAAGGTCGTCATCCTCGGCATGGGCTGCTCCAAGTTCGGCGAACGCTGGGACATGGACGCCGACGATCTCATGTTGGAAGCCTATGAGGAGGCGCTCACCGACTCCGGCATCGAGACCAAGCAGATCGACGCCGCCTGGCTCGCCACGGCGATTGCCGAGCAGCATGTCGGCAATTCGGGCGTGCCCTTGGCGCAGGCGCTGCGGCTCCCCTTCATTCCGGTGACGCGGGTCGAGAATTACTGCGCGAGCGGCACCGAGGCCTTCCGCGGCGCGGTCTATGCCGTCGCCTCGGGCGCGGCCGACATCGCGCTCGCGCTCGGGGTCGAGAAGCTGAAGGACACCGGCTATGGCGGCCTGCCGCAGCGGACGCGCGGCGTCTTGAACAACATGCTGTGGCCGAACCTCTCCGCGCCCGGCTCCTTCGCGCAGCTCGCCGCCGCCTATGCCGCCAAGCATGGCGTCGACGGCAGGGATCTGAAGCGGGCGATGGCGCATATCTCGGTCAAGAGCCACGACAACGGCGCGCGCAATCCCAAGGCGCATCTGCGCAACAAGATCACCATCGACACGGTGCTGAACGCGCCGGTGATCGCGGAGCCCTTGGGCCTCTACGATTGCTGCGGCGTCTCCGACGGCGCCGCTTGCGCCATTGTCGCAAGCCCGGAAATCGCGAAGGCACTCGGCAAAAAGGACATGATCGGCGTGAAGGCGCTGCAGCTTTCCGTTTCGAACGGGCTGGAGGCGCAGCATAATTCCTGGGACGGCAGCTACTTCGCCACCACCCGCATTGCCTCGCGCCGCGCCTATCAAGAAGCCGGCATCGAAAAGCCGCGCGACGAAATCGATCTGATCGAGGTGCACGACTGCTTCTCGGTGACTGAGCTCGTCACCATGGAGGATCTGCACATCTCGCAAGAGGGCCGCGCCATCCACGACGTACTCGACGGCTTCTATGACGCCGCGGGCAGCGTGCCGTGCCAGATCGACGGCGGGCTGAAATGCTTCGGCCATCCGATCGGCGCCTCGGGTTTGCGCATGATCTACGAGATTTACTTGCAGATGCAGGGCCGCGCCGGCGAGCGCCAGCGCAAGGAACTGCCGCGCGCCGGGCTCACGCATAATCTCGGCGGTTTCCCGCACCAGAACGTGTGTTCGATTTCGATTATCGGGAAATACGGCGCTTAATTTCCCTCCCCCTTGCGGGGAGGGTCGCCGAGCGAACTTGTGAGCGAGGCGGGGTGGGGGTCGGCAATGCTCTTGCGCGGTCGCTTCCACCCCCACCCGGCTCGCCGCTCATGCGGCTCGCCACCCTCCCCACAAGGGGGAGGGATCACTCAAAACGCGCTCGGAAACGCACCGCCGTCGATCAGCAAATTCTGTCCGGTGATGTAGCCGGCCCGCGCCGAGCACAGGAACGCGCAGGCGGCGCCGAATTCGGCAGCCTGGCCGAAGCGCCGCGCCGGCACGGTGTTGATCCGCGCCTGGCGGATTTGCTCGACGCCGACATTCTGCTTTTTCGCGTTCATTTCGAGATTGGAGCGCAGCCGATCGGTGTCGAAGGAGCCCGGCAGCAGGAAATTGATCGTGACGTTCGAAGCCGCGACCGTGCGCGCGACGCCGGCAAGAAAAGACGTCAGCCCCGCGCGCGCCCCCGATGATAGGTCCAGGCCCGCGATCGGCGCCTTCACCGAGCTCGAGGTGATGTTGACGATGCGGCCGAATTTCTTCGCCACCATCGGGTCGATCGCCTTCTGGATCAATTCGATCGCGACCACCATGTTGGCGACGACCCCGTCGAGGATCTTCTGCCGGTCGAGCTCGCGAAAATCGCGAAACGGCGGACCGGCATTGTTATTGACGAGAATATCGGGCTCCGGGCAGGCGGCGAACAGCGCCTTTTGGCCGGCGGCCGTCGCCACGTCGGCGGCGACGGGGATGATTTTTGCCTTCGTTGCCTTGGCGATCTCGGCCGCCGCTTCGTTCAAGCGCTTCTCGTCGCGGCCGTTGATCACGACCTCGCAGCCGGCCTCCGCCAGCGCCATGGCGCAGCCGTAGCCGAGCCCGCGGCTCGACGCGCAGACGATCGACTTCTTGCCGGCGATTCCGAGATCCATGATGTTCTCCCTTAGATTTTTCGCCTTACGCCTTCCCAATAGGGGTCGCGTAAACGGCGCTTGAAGATTTTTCCCGAATCCTCGCGCGGCAGGTTGGCGCGAAGCTCGATCGTCTTCGGCACCTTATAGTTCGCGAGCTTTTGCGTGAGCGCCGCGCGCACTTCGTCGACGTTGAGCGTCGCGCCGTTGACCGGCTCGATCACCGCCAACAACGTCTCGCCGTACTCCTCGTCGGGCACGCCGAACACCGCGCAATCGGCGACCGCAGGCAGCGTGTGTAGCACCGCCTCGATCTCGGCGGGATAGATGTTGACGCCGCCCGAAATCACCATGTCGCGCTTGCGGTCGCATAGGAACAGATATCCATCCGCGTCGAAATAGCCGATGTCGCCGGAGGTGATGAATCCGTTGTGCTCGATCTCGCGGCGTTTCTCCGGATAATTGTGGTAGGTGAAATCCGGATAGGCGGGAATGCGCGAATAGATCTCGCCGATCCCGCCCGGCGAGAGCTCGTGGCCGGCCTCGTCGAGAATTTTGACTTCCGCGCCGGGGCTGACGCGGCCGACGGTGCCCGGCTTTTTCAGCGCGTCCGCGGACGAGGCGAACGTCACCGGGCCCGACTCGGTGCTGCCGTAGAACTCGTAAATCACCGGTCCCCACCACGCGATCATCGCGCGCTTGATCTCGGCCGGGCAGGGGGCGGCGGCGTGGATGACGTGGCGGAGCGAGGACACATCGTAGCGGCGGCGCACCGCTTCCGGCAGCTTGAGGAGCCGCACGAACATCGTCGGCACCATGAACATGGTGTCGATCCGTTCGCGCTCGATCAGCTTGAGCAATTCCTCCGCCTCGAAGCGCGGCATCAAGAACAGCCGCTCAGCTGTTCCGCCCGCGCGCAGCCCGAAGGCGTTGGGCGCCGAGTGATAGAGCGGGCCGGTGATCGCCGCCCGGCAGGCCGGCCGCAGGCCGAAGACGAGCTTACGCAGATGATCCATCATCTTTTGCTCTTCCGGCGTCATCGCCCGGCGCTTGACGCCCTTGGGATGGCCGGTGGTGCCGGAGGTGTAGATCATGCTCACGGTCGGCGGCAGCGGCGGGCCGCCATACGGCTGTTGCGCCGCGAGCCAGGCATCGAATTCCTCTGTGCCGGCGGGCGCTTTCGCCGCTGCCGGATCGATGCGGTAGGCCGCAAGAATTTCCGGCGGCGTGTCGACCGCGAGCACCGGCAGCCCGCGCGGAATGGCATCCTCCACTGCGCGGAAAAGATCGGCATGGGCGACGAGCACCTTGGCGCCGCTGTCGCGCAAAACGTAGCCGATCTCCCCCGTCTTGAAATGCCAGTTGATCGGCACCGCGAATGCGCCGAGGGCGATCGCGCCGTAGGAGGCGATGAGATAGGGGATGTCGTTGCGCATCAGGATGGCGACGCAATCGCCCGGGCCGACGCCGAGCGCGGCAAGGCCCCCGGCCATGCGCTGAACGCGGGCGGCGAGATCGCCATGGCCGACGTGGCGCGATCCGCTGATGATGCCGCTCGCGCTCGTCGAGCCTGATGCTTTCGCCGGCTTCATTCCCGAAACGCCGGACTTGGCCGAAAGCGCTGGCAATCATCATGGTGGCAACCCGGTAAGGGCAGCGCATCGCCGCCGAACCAAGACGCCAAAGGTTGTCTAGCCAGCATTCGAAAATCCCATGAGTGTTGTTTGGACCGCAAGTGGTTGTTTCGCACAGCGGTCGCGGCGATGCCAGCCGGCTTAAGCACTCCTCAACCGTCTTTCGGCTTACTATTGAAAGGTTTGGCAACGGCTTTCGCGCGCTGATCATGACGGTTCCGCCCCAGCTCCAGAAGCGGCTTGATTTTTATGCGATCAATGCCGAAGTCGTGGCGGCACGCGCCGAGGTCTGGGCATTGCTGGAGCCGATCCTCGATCCGGCGTTGCGCGAACTCGGCTCCTCGACGAAAAAAATCACGCCCGAGCGCACCAAGGGCTTCAAGGGCGGAACCAGCGTCTGGATCGGCCATCTCAAGAAGCTCTTTTGCGATCCGCTCGACGAGCGCTGCCTTGTCGACGCGCATGCGCGCATGCAGGCGGAACTCTCGATGGGCCAGGACATCCGCAACCGCGGCGTCCAGGCGCGGGCATTTCTGTCGAAATTCTTCGAGATGACCGCGCGGCGTCACCGCTTTAATGCGCCACGGGCGGCGCGGCTGAACGACATGGCGATGCGCATGTTCCTGTTCGACATGGCGAACGCGGTGTCCTGCTACAACCGATACGATTTCGAAAGCTCGCAGGTGCGCGGCGACGCGCTCGATGCCGCGATCAGCGAGTTCGACCGCACCATCGCGGGCGTGCGCCAGGCGATCGCCGGCGTTGTCGCCTCGCTCGGCGAGACCTCGAGCCACCTCACTGCGCTTGCCGCCGGCGCGAGCGGCGAGGCGGACAAGGCGGCGGAGGCGGCGGCCGGCACCGCGGCGAATGTCGAGAAAACCGCTGCCGCGACCGAGGAGTTGTCGGCCTCGATCGCGGAGGTGCACGGACAGGCCACGCGCAGCGCCGGGATCGCGCACGGAGCCGTCGCCGGCGCTGAGCGCACCAACGCCACCATGCGCTCGCTGCACGAGGCGGTCGAGAAGGTCGGCTCGGTGGTGGGTCTTATTTCCGACATCGCCTCGCAGACCAATTTGTTGGCACTCAATGCGACGATCGAGGCGGCGCGCGCGGGCGAGGCCGGGCGGGGCTTCGCGGTGGTGGCCTCGGAAGTGAAGGCGCTCGCCACACAAACCTCGAAGGCAACCGACGAGATCGGCCGCCAGATCGGCGTGATTCAAGAGGCGACCCGCCGCTCGGTGGAGGAGATCGCCGGCGCCGGTCGCACCATTTCCGACATTGCCGCGATTGCCGAGGCGGTCGCGGGCTCGGTCGACCAACAGGCGGCGGCGACCGCGAGCATTGCCGAAAGCGCCACGAGTGCCGCCGTCAACGCCACCACCGTCGCCGAAGCGCTCGACAGCGTCGGCGACACCATTCGCCGCACGCAGGAGGCGGCGAAGGCCGTACTCGAATTCTCGCGCGCGCTCGAGGGCCGCACCGGCGAATTGGACACTGCGATGAATACGCTGTTCAGGACCGCCGCCGGCCGCACCGGGGTGCGGCAACTCGCTCGACTCGAATAGGGCCGGGCGTTTCCGCTCCAACAAAAACGCTGTATATTCAAAATGCAATCGGCCCGGACTGCCATCCGAGCCGATCAAAACCATGGGCGTGCCGACGCCGCTTGTCGCGAAGCATTTAGCTTACGCGAAACGGGGGCGGCTGCCAATGTCAAACCGAGTTGACTACGAGGGCTGGGTATTAGGCGACGAAGCCGAGGAATACCTGGACAAATTCGATCAAGTACAGCGGCTTACAGGGCGAATTCGTTTTGTTTCAGGCCAGATCGGCCAAGTTGCTGAACTTCTGAGGAGTTGTCCGCAGAGAGCGTTTGCATCGATACACGACGATTGGCCAACGCGAGAACAATTGCGAGAAATGGTCAAGGAATGGGAAGACGCGAAGGCTCAATTGCCTAATTACTGGAACCGGCTGTCGGAAGATATTCGACGAGCGATGCAGAGCAAGCATCCGGAGGCCGCAACAGAAATTCGAATAAGAGTTCCGGATGATTACTAAAACGCGGCGAGCAGGGGCTCTAGAGCGGCCGCTTGAACGACAAATCCGCGCGCAGCTTGATGACCTCGCCGAGCCGGCGGACCTCGCCGAACATTTCCTTGAGCCAAGCGCGGATCGAGGCGCGGGCTTCTAACGACAGATAAGCGAGCGAAAGCTCGCCGAGCGGCCGCTCAACCGGTGTCTCGCTCATGAATTCGCTCAGCGAAAGCTTTGGATCATCGATCACGCCCGCGAACATCGGGTCGAGCAGCGGCATATAGAGATTGAGATCGTGCGCCATCAGCGACCTGTAGTGATCGCTTTGCTGCACCTGCCTATCCGCTTTTCCGAGCAGCGCGTTCTCGACGACGATGAAGTGGCAATCCCGAAAGTGGTCGCGCAGGAGCCGCCCCTGCTCGTAGCTCTCCACCTCGCGGTCGCAGATGTAGACGATCACCGGTTCGATCTCGCGCGCGCGCGCCTCGGCGACGTAGCCGATTTCCTGCATGAGCTTGAAGAACTTACGAAAACCCCGATGCGTGAGGTCGACGACCCGCGGCACTGCGGCAGGCGCGGTCAACGTATCGAAAAGCTTCATTTGATCGGGGACGCGGTCGAGATCAATGACGACGGCCCGCGCGGGGAAGCAGGCGGCGAGTTTTCGCTCGACGAAGTCGGTATCGAAGATTTCAGGCTGCTGGCCGGAAAGAATGGCGTGGTCGGCCAATAGGCGCGAAAGCAAGGTCTTGCCGGTCCGGCCGTGCAGCGAGGCGATGATATAGGTGTAGCTCTTCATCGCCGCGCGATACCTCGTCCGTCAGGCTTCGATCCGATCCTCCCGCCCCTTGGTCTCGGGGTCAGCCTTGCGCGCGATCGGTAAGCCGATCAATCAGCCCCACGCGGTCATATTCGCCGTAAATCTGGTTGAGCCAGGTCCGCACGTAGCCGCGCAGAACCAGCGAATAGTTGGCGTTGTGGCCCTGCGCGCTCTTGTTCTTGGCGAAGGTCGAGAACGGCACGCCCGAAAGTTCCACTTGCTCGAACGCCATTTCATTGAGCTTCGGAATGTTGATCTCGATCGCGCCCTTCGCCTGCTTGAAGTAACTGTCGTAGATCGCCGGATCCCACTCGAAGAAGCTCGTCTCGTTGATGAAGTTCTTCACCGCGAAATAGTTGCGACCGGCGGTATAGGGCATCACCTCGTTGATCTCGTCGAGCGACGAGATGGAGGGGCCGAGTATGTGGAACAGAAGAAAATTGAATTCGCCGTTCCGCACCGCGTCGAAGAAGCCGACATCGGTGAAAGCCTTGAGCGTGCTCGACAAGAGGCCGGCGCGGATGTCGATAACGCTGATCTTGATTTCGCTGGTGGTCAGCGTGTCGAGCATCTTCATCTGGTCGTGCGCCGACGTCACTTCGACGATTTCGGTCACGTCGGGATGGAAGCGCTTGAGCGTGCCGCGCGGAAACTCGGAGTCGAACGCGCGCGCGAGCGTGTTCTTCGACGCGATGTAGTCGAGCGCCGTGCGCGTGATCGTCGTTTTGCCGACGCCGCCCTTGTCGGCGCCGACGATGAGTACCGCTGGCTTCATGGCAACGACTCCAAATGCTGAGCCGGCATCTTCGGAATGGCGGGCGCCGCCTCGACGCCCATCTTGGTAGTCCGATTATGACGCCGATCCTCTACCCCCGGTGGACTTGGAGCAGCACAGTGTCGGTTTTTAGCATTGTTTTCAAGGGTCTGCTTGCCGAGGCGAGGACCCCGTAAAAGCGTGTTCTAATGGGCGGGTTTGGAGAGGGATGCGAGCAGGATTTCCACGCTGCGCGGCAAGCCGCCGCCAGCCTCGGGTACCGCTACCGCCTTAGGCGAGCCAAGGACCTTTTTGCCTGGTCGTTCCCGATATCGGCGGCCTTGGCGTACCATTTGCGCGCCTCGGCGTAATCGTGCCGTCCGCCGCGGCCCTTTTCATGCAGCAAACCCAAATTGTACATGGCCGGCGCCGAGCCGAGCCGGGCAGCTTTCTGATACCACAGCCGCGCTTCATTGTAGTCGCGGGGCACGCCCAGTCCGTTCGCATAGATCTCGCCAAGATGGGTCATCGCCAGCGGAATGCCCCGATCGGCGGCCTGGATGAACCAGCGCCGCGCCTCGCCGTAATCGCGAGGCACGCCAATGCCGTTCGCATACAGCTCGCCAAGACGAAGCATGGCGGCTGCATTGCCGAGCGCCGCAGCCTTGTCGAACCACTTATACGCTTCGGCATAATCTCGCGGCGCGCCTTGTCCGGTGACATATTGAAAACCGAGATTGTGCATGGCCTGGGCATTGCCGAGATCTGCTGCCTTCAAGTACCACCGGTGCGCATCGCTGAATCTCTTGGCTTTTTCATAGCCGCGCCCGAGCTGCAGTGGAAACCGCAGCGCGTCGGGAAAATCGGCGACCGCGCGCTCGCAGGCGCCGGTGGCGCGCGTAGTATCGAGGAATTGGATTTTTATGCCGGTCACCTCCGGATTTTTCTGCTGATCCCAAGGGTGGGCGGCGAGCAAGTCGCATTCCGTGACTTTCGGCTCGAGCGCGGCGAGGCGAATTTGCGCAACCGGTCGGTACGAGCTCGTGGGAAATTGCGAGAGGAAATTCTTCAGTTGATCGGAGTTGCTCGTGTCCTTGAGAAATCGCCAGACTACCTCGTCGACATGAGGCTCGCTTGCCGCCGCTTCGGTTCCGTCTTCGGCTTTAGGGATCGTGGTTGGGGCGAGTGGAGCGGGGGAGGGCACGCTCGCCGTGACAGCCGAAGGATCATCGGTCGGCACCGTCGTCGCCGCCGGCAAGGTGTGAGCTTCGGATCTGGCCTGCCGCTTGTCGACGCAATGCAAGCCGAATTTTTCGCAGGCGAAAGCGCTTACTGCGGCGGCGTTTTTCGCCCCCAACGCGGCGAGCACGAGTAGGCCTAGCGCGCTCGCGCTGAAGGTCCCGAGCCGTCGGCTGCGGCTGGAACTCGGCAGCCGCGCAAGGGGCTGCACAATCTGCCGAGGAACGAGGGTGGGCATTTCCTTCGCGAGCGAGGCCGAGACGTTGTCAACGAGGATGGGCTCTCGTCCCTTTCCAAGATTGAGCATGGCGTCGATCGTCGGCGCAGTCGGAACCCTATTTTCGACGAGGGAAGGCAATTCACCCGCGAAGGGTGGAGAAGACGGAGCCGAGGATACTGAGGCATCTGCAGGCGAGAGGCGCGTTTCGTAGGGAGAAGTCATGCCGTCGCCGAAATGGATCGAAGCTTGCGGAAAACCAAATCCTGGCAACGAGATGTTGCCGAAAAGAGAGCGGACGCCAACGGCGACTCCCTTCGGCTCGTCGTCGAGGCCGTCGGAGGCTTCATCTAATTCCAATAATGTCTCGATGACAGCGTATTCAGGATGGTTCTCGGAAAAATGCGCCATTCCCGACACCAGATGCCGGACAACGCCTTTTTCGACGGACTTCCAAAACGGCCGCTGGGAGGCCCGCGTCACCACGCGCCACAGGAACGAAACTTTTCCGTCCGGGTCGACTTCATATTGAACGATGAACCAATCTGCGGCCGCGACAGGACGAACAACCGCGGCTTCCGTTCCCGGTCCGCTTAACTGCCAATTCACCGAGCGATTGAGGTCGAATATCTCAACCTCGTCAGCCGGATATTGGCGTCCTTGGACATTCCAGTAACCGGCCCTTTGGGCGGCGCGCGGCAGCACCGCCTCGGCGATCGGAGCATTGATCGTCAAGGTCAGCCTTCGATTCGCGAAGCTCGCCGTGCGCGCCGCAAAGAACTCGATGTCGGGCGCCGCAAGCTTTTTGAAGAAGATGCCCCGCCTGTTGAGCGTGACTTCCAAAGTTTCGCCTCCCGCGAACGGTTTAAGCCCCGCCATGGCGCCGCCGTTCGAACGTATTTTGAGCAGGCCTTCGGAAAAACAACGCTGAACTATTGAATAGCCCCGCCGAAACCGATTCTCGGTAAACCAGCTATAGCCGTCAACCGCCGTTTGGGGATATCCGCTTCCCTCTGAAAAGTTCGCCCAGGCGTGTCGGCGGTGCAACACGCCGCATTTGGGCCCTTTCGAGAGTAGAACTGCAATTGCCATAATGGGTTGCTTGCAATTCGGGAAGGAATGCTTCTACCGACCGGACCCATAGGCGGCGTCGGGGCGATCTATTTTCTATACGTGCGTCAACTTGCTGCTCTGATTGCGGTTTCCCCCGCTTGTCAGCCATAACGGGCCTTCTTACGGTCCCGCCACCCGCGAATAGCGCCGCCCCGGTACCAAACGAGAAATGCGAGACGATCTTCCCAAGTTCGACTTCTCGGGGTGGCTTGCCGCCCTGATTAACCTCGTGACGGTTTCGCACCGGCGCGCGGCGCTCGCGCTTGTTGCCTTTTCGCTTATTTGCTTTTTGCCGGGCATCAACTCGCTGACCCCGACCAATCGCGACGAGAGCCGCTACGCGCAGGCCACCAAGCAGATGTTGGAGAGCGGCGACTTCGTCGACATCCGTTTTCAGGACGCGGCGCGCTATCGTAAGCCGGTTGGCATCTACTGGCTGCAGGCCGCCTCGGTTAGTGCCGCGGAGAAGCTTGGCTTCAAGAACGCGCGCGCCCGCATCATCTTCTATCGAATTCCGTCGCTGATCTCGGCCCTTGCCGGCGTCCTGCTCACCTATTGGGCGGCGCTTGCCTTCGTGCGGCGGCGCTATGCGCTGCTCGCGGCACTCGCGATGGCGGGCTCGCTCATCCTCGGCGTCGAGGCGCGAATCGCAACAATCGACGCCTCACTCCTGGTGAGCGCACTCGCGGCGGAAGGCGCGCTCGCGCGTTTTTACCTTTTACGCGACGAAGTACCGCCGCCACGGCAATGGCTGCTGGCGACGATTTTCTGGACGGCGATCGCCGCCTCGATCCTGTTGAAGGGACCGATCATCCCGGGCATCGTCGCGCTGACCGCGCTTGCCCTTGTCATCGCCGACCGCTCCGCGCGCTGGCTCTTGCGGTTGAAGTTCATCCCCGGCTTGATCTGGGTGCTGTTGCTGACGCTGCCGTGGTTCGTTGCGATCCTCTACAAGACCGAGGGCAATTTCTACGGCCAGTCGGTGGGTACCGACTTCCTCAGCAAATTCACCCACGGCGCCGAGGGACACGGCGCGCCGCCCGGTTACTACTTCCTGCTTTTCTGGTTTGCCTTCTTTCCGGCCGCCCAACTCTCCTGGCTGGCCGCGCCCTATGCCTGGAGGAATCGGGGCGACCCCGCGATCCGTTTTCTCCTCGCTTGGCTCGTGCCTGCGTGGGTCGCCTTCGAGCTCGTCATCACCAAGCTCCCGCATTACGTGCTGCCGCTCTATCCGGCCGCCGCCATCTTAATCGCGCTCGCGCTGGATCGCGGCGTGCCCGCTGATCGGCATGTGCACCGCGGCGGCTGGTTCTGGCCGATCGTTACCACGCTCGTGGTGGTGGCGCTGGTGATTGTCGTCTACCAGTTCGGCGGAAAGTTCGGCCGTACCTTCATCTTCTTCGCGATCCTTTCGATCTTGCTTTCCTTCGCCGCCTGGCGCTGGCTCGTAGGCAAGGGTGCCGAGCGCGCACTGGTGATTGCCGTACTTGCTTCCGCGGCGCTCGAATGGGCGGCCTATTCCACGTTGCCGCGCGTGCGCGCGTTGTTCGTTGCCCCGCTTCTTGTCGATGCCGCGCGCGCCGCCCCTTGCCCCAACCCCCAACTCGCCTCCACCTTCCACGAGGCGAGCATGGTGTTCCTCGGCGGCACCCAAACGAAACTCGTGAACGGGCCCGGCGCGGCCGACTTTCTCCGCCTCGGCGGCTGCCGCGTGGCGTTCGTCGAAAGCCGCGAGGAGCGCGCCTTCGCCGACCGCGCCGCGGCGATCGGGCTCAGTTACGCGCGCATTGGCGAAGTCGCTGGCTTTAATTACTCCGATGGCAAGCACGTGAGCTTTCTCTTGCTCGTGCCCAAGGACTCCCAGTAACCGCAAGTGCCGGCTTTCCAGGCCATGCCCTAATAAGCCGAAGCCATATTAAGCCGAAAGCCATGCCCTGCGTCGGTCGTTTGGCCGCACTTGCCGCTTCTATCCTTGCCACGCTAAGAGGGCGCGTTCCGGCGCGGCCCTATATCCGCAACGGAGAAATTTTTGAGAGGAATTGAGTGCCCGTAGAAGGAAGCTCGCCTGCGGAGAGCGTGCCGAGCGTCTCGATCATCGTGCCCGTTCACAACGAAGCCGAGAACATTCCGGCGCTCGCCGACGAAATCGCGGCGGCGCTCAAGGGTCGCCGCTTCGAGGCGATTTTCGTGAATGACGGCTCGAGCGACGAGACGGAGAAGACGCTCAAACAGCTCGGCACGACGCGTCCGTGGTTGCGCCAGATCAAGCACACGCGAAGTTGCGGGCAATCCGCGGCCGTAAGGTCCGGCGTGCGCACGGCGCGCGCGCCGGTCGTGGCGACGCTCGACGGCGATGGACAGAACGATCCCGCTTTCCTTCCTAAGCTCTTGGCGACGCTCGAGAACGCGCCGCCGAAAGTCGGGCTTGTCAACGGCCAGCGCCTCAAGCGCAAGGGCGGCTTTAAGCGACTGCAATCGATGATTGCGAACAGCGTGCGCGCGGCGGTGCTGCGCGACGACACGCGCGACACCGGCTGCGGGCTCAAGGCGTTCCGCCGTGACGTTTACCTGGCGCTGCCTTACTTCGACGCGCTGCATCGTTTCACTCCCGCGCTTGTCAAGCGCGAAGGCTACGATGTCGCCTATGTCGAGGTGGTGGATCGCCCACGCGCCCACGGCAAAAGCCATTACGGCATGTGGAACCGGCTGTGGATCGGCATACTCGATCTCGCCGGGGTGTTCTGGTTGATCCGGCGCCGCCGCCGCGTGCCGGAAGTGACGGAGGTACTTTCGGATGCTGATTGACTTGCAACGGATGGTCGGGTCCTACCTGTTCGACGTGTTTGTCACCAATTTTGACTGGTGGGTCATCCTCGGCTTCATCGCCCAGCTCATGTTCACCGGGCGCTTCCTGGTGCAGTGGGTGGAAAGCGAGCGGCAGGGAAGAAGCGTAATTCCGATCGCATTTTGGTTTTTTTCGATCGCCGGCGGCCTGTTGTTGCTCGCCTACGCGCTCTATCGCCGTGATCCCGTCTTCATCGCCGGCCAAGCCTTCGGCGTGTTCGTCTATGTGCGCAATCTCTATCTCGTCATGAGAGAGCGCGGCGATTTTGGCCCGCCGAAGGCGCGCGTCAGGACTGCGCGAGTTGCGAAAGGCCGCGTTCGAGATCGGCGGTAAGATCGTCGGGATCCTCAAGGCCGATATGCAGGCGCACCGCCGACCCGCCCGGCATCCATTTCGTTGCGCTCCGCATCTTCGTGCAGTCGAAGGGCACCGCCAGGCTCTCGAACCCGCCCCACGAGGCGCCGATGCCGAAGAGATCGAGCGCCTCGACGAAGGCAGCGACGGCCTTGGCGGAATAGCCCGGCTGCAAGACGAAACTGAAAAGGCCGGTGGCGCCCTTGAAGTCGCGCTTCCAGATCGCGTGTCCCGGATCATCCTCGAGCGCCGGATGCAGCACGTGCAACACCTCCGGTCGCGACTTAAGCCAGCGCGCGACCTTGAGCGCGGAGGCCATGTGCCGATCGAGCCGCACCGCGAGCGTACGCAGGCCGCGCAGCGCGAGAAACACATCTTCCGGTCCGGGACAGAGGCCGAGTGTGCCGTGAACCTCCTTGAGGGCGGGGAAGAATTTCTCGGTCGCTGAGACCCAGCCGATATTGGCGTCGGCGTGGCCACCGAGATATTTGGTGCCGGCGGCGAGCGAAAGATCGACGCCGAATTCGTGCGGCTTGAAATAGACCGGCGTCGCCCAGGTATTATCCATCAGCACGGCGGCGCCGCGCTTATGCGCCGCCTGCACGATCGCCGGCACGTCCTGCATCTCGAAGCTGAGCGAGCCGGGAGATTCCAAAAACACCGCGCGTGTGTTGGGCTTCAACAATTTCTCAATCGCGCCGCCGATGCGCGGATCGTAATAGGTCACCTCGACGCCGAGCTTTTTGAGCGCCGTGTCGCAGAAATGGCGGGTGGGGAAATAGGCGCTGTCGGTGACGAGCAGATGGTCGCCGGCTTTCAGCAGCGAAAACAGCGCCGTGGTGATCGCGGAGAGGCCCGACGGCGTGAGCACGACGCCGGCACCGCCCTCGAGGCCGGCCAAGGCGCTAGCGAGCGCGTCGGTCGTCGGCGTGCCGCGCCGGCCATAGGTGTAGCGGCCTTTACGGCCGACATACTGATCGACCGTTGGCGAAAGCACGGTCGAGCCGCGGAAGATCGGCGTGTTGACGAAACCTTCGAAGGCGAATGGTGCCCGTCCCGCGAGCACGACCTCGGTCGCGATGCGGAAATTGCGTCCTTTGGTGTCGCGCTCCCCGCTTTTTGCCATCACCAGCCCTCGTATGTCTGGTATTCGCCGCCCGCCGCTGCGCCGTCAAGGCGGGCGGCCGTAAACACTTGACCCGCCTTCGTTCTTGACCTGTGATGAGCGGTTCGGAGGAGGGGTGTAGAATTCGCGAATAACTCGATCCCGCTTACCGCCGAAAAGCCTTGCGACAACCGAAATAGGAAAGGCTGTTCCATGCGTTTTGTCTCGACACTCGTTCTCGTCGCCGGCCTCAGTGTGCTTGTCTCGTCCGCGTCCGCCGCGACCCTCGATCAGGTCAAGCAGAAAGGCTTCATCCAATGCGGGGTAAGCCAGGGCATCACCGGCTTTTCCAACCCCGACGACAAGGGCAACTGGACTGGCCTCGACGTTGATTTTTGCCGCGCGCTCGCTGCGGCGATCTTCAACGATCCGCAAAAGGTGAAGTTCACGCCGCTCTCAACCAAAGACCGCTTCACGGCCTTGCAGTCGGGCGAAGTCGATCTGTTGTCGCGAAACACCACCTGGACGCTCGACCGCGATACCAAAATGGGTCTCAACTTCGCGGGCATCATTTATTACGACGGTCAGGCCCTGATGGTGAAGAAGTCCATGAAGGTGAATTCCTCGCTTGAGCTTTCAGGTGCCTCCATTTGCACCCAGACCGGCACCACCACCGAGCTCAACATCGCCGACTACTTCCGTAACAACAAGATGAAATACGAAGTCGTCGCCTTCGCGACCGCCGATGAGACGCTGAAAACCTACGAATCGGGCCGCTGCGACGTGTTCACCACCGACGCCTCCCAGCTCTACGCGCAGAAGCTCAAGCTCGCCAAGCCCGACGAGCATATGATCCTGCCCGAGATCATCTCGAAGGAGCCACTCGGCCCGCTCGTCCGCCACGGCGACGACCAGTGGTTCGATATCGTAAAGTGGACGCTCTACGCGTTGATCAACGCCGAGGAACTCGGCATCACCCAGAGCAACGTCGATGAAATGATGAAGTCGTCGAGCCCCGAGGTGCGGCGCGTGCTCGGTGTCGAGGGCGCATTCGGCGAGAGCCTCGGCCTCGCCAACGATTGGGTCGTTCACATCATCAAGGCCGTCGGCAACTATGGCGAGGTATTCGAGCGCAATGTCGGCGTCAATTCGCCGCTCAAGATCGAGCGCGGCCTCAACCGGCTGTGGTCGAAAGGCGGCATCCAATACGCGCCGCCAATCCGCTAAGGACATGAGCGCCGCCCGTCTTCGTCGATGACGGGCGGTGCGCCTTTCACCGCTGCCCGAGGAGGCGAGGCGGATGGTCGTTATCGCAGAGCGGGCGCCGCGAGAGAGAAGCTCGCTGCTGACCGATCCACGCGTCCGCTCGATCCTCATTCAAGCGGTCCTCCTCGTCTTCGTCGTCGGCTTGGGCTGGTATTTCGTCGAGAACGCGCGCGCCAACCTCGCAGCGCAAAGAATCGCGACCGGCTTCGGTTTCTTGAACGTGACCGCCGGTTTCGGCGTGTCGCAGGCGTTGATCCCCTATAGCGAAACCTCGACCTACGGCCGCGCCTTCGTCGTCGGCTTGCTGAACACGCTGCTCGTTTCCGGCCTTGGCATCGTCTTCGCCACCGTGTTCGGGTTTCTCCTGGGCATCGCGCGGCTTTCGAAGAACTGGCTGATCGCGAAAATCGCCGAAGTCTATGTCGAGGTAATCCGCAACCTGCCGCTCCTGTTTCAAATCATGTTCTGGTATCTCGCGGTTCTGGCAACTTTGCCGACACCGCGCGGTAGCTTTTCCTTCTTTGGTCTCGCCTTCGTCAACAATCGCGGCCTCGTGGTGCCCGAGCCGGTCATCAATGAGGGGAGCGGTACCATCGGCATTGCCTTTCTCGCTGGCGTCGTGCTCGCCGTAATCGTTCGCTACTGGGCGCGCTGGCGCCAGCTGCGGACGGGCCAGATTTTCCCGACGGGACGGACGGCGCTCACGCTCATTCTCGGCCTGCCGCTCCTCGTCTACCTGATCCTCGGCGCGCCGATCCGGTTCGAGTTGCCCGAATTGAAGGGGCTGAATTTCGCCACCGGCATCCGCATTCTCCCCGAGTTCCTTGCACTTCTCTTGGCCCTTTCGACCTACACCGCGGGTTTCATCGCGGAGATCGTGCGTGCCGGCATCCTCGCCGTGAATAAGGGCCAAACGGAAGCCGCTTATTCGCTCGGCTTGCCTCCGGGGCTGACGCTGCGGCTTGTCGTGGTGCCGCAGGCGCTGCGCGTGATCATCCCGCCGCTCACAAGCCAATATCTCAATTTAACGAAGAACTCCTCGCTTGCTGTCGCCATCGGCTATCCCGATTTCTTTGCGCTGTTCGCGGGTACGACGTTGAACCAGACTGGGCAGGCGATCGAGATCATTGCGCTCACGATGGCCGTCTATCTCGCGATCTCGCTCTTCACCTCGGCCCTGATGAATTTCTACAACCGCCGCGTGGCGCTGGTGGAGCGATGAGCGATATCGCCCAAGCCCGAACTGGCGCCTTCGTGCGGCGCGAACTCGTAGCGGCGAGCCTGCCGCCGCTTACGGAGCGCGGGCTCGTCGGCTGGGCCCGCGAACATCTCGTCGCCGGCTCGTTCAACATCACGATGACGATCCTGAGCCTCCTCTTGATCGCACTGGTGCTGCCGCCGCTCGTGCGCTTTCTGTTCGTCGACGCGGCATGGACCGGCGATCGCGAAGCCTGCGTCATTGCGAACGGCGCCTGTTGGCCGTTCGTCAAGGCGAAGTTCGGCCAATTTATCTACGGCTTCTATCCGATCGCCGAACGTTGGCGGCCGAATCTCGTCTTTGCGCTCGGCGCGCTCTTGCTCGCCCCGCTTCTGATCCTGCCCGCGCCGTTCAAGCGGCTGAACGCTGTTATTTTTTTCGGAATTTTTCCGATCGTCGCCTTCGTATTGTTGACGGGCGGAAATTTTAGCCTCCACCAATTTATTATCGGACGCATTGTTCCATTTGCCTATTTTGTCGGCCCGGCCGAGTTCCTCGGGCTTTCCGCAAGCTTCTGGCTCGACTACGTCATCTCGTCGGCGGTGATTGTCTCGGTAGTTGGGGCAATGACGCGCTTGCTGGGAGGCAACGCGCGCGCAGTGGCGCGAGTAGCCTTTCTTCTATCCCTGCTTTTGGGGCTTGTGATCGCTGCTTGCGATTTTGATTTTGGCCTGGTGCCGGTCGAGACCAGCGCCTGGGGTGGGCTTCTCGTCACCCTCGTTGTCGCCGTCACCGGCATCGTGGTGTCGCTGCCGCTCGGTATTTTGCTCGCGCTCGGCCGCCGCTCCGAGCTGCCGGCGGTGAAAGCCTTCTCGGTGATCTTCATTGAATTCTGGCGCGGGGTACCGCTGATCACGGTCCTGTTCTTCGCGACCTACATGCTGCCCTTGTTTCTGCCCGGCGGGCTCACGATTAATGGCCTCTTGCGCGCGCTGATTGGCGTGGCTTTGTTCGCCGCCGCTTACATGGCGGAAGTCGTGCGCGGCGGCCTGCAGGCGATCCCCAAGGGCCAGTACGAGGGCGCGGCGGCGTTAGGCTTGAGCTACTGGCAGACCATGGGGCACGTCGTGCTACCGCAGGCGCTGACGCTCGTGATCCCCGGAATCGTCAACACGTTCATCGGCTTATTCAAGGACACGACACTCGTCTTGATCGTCGCGATCTTCGATCTATTGGGGCAATTGCGTGCCGCCTTCACCGATCCAAACTGGGCGACGCCGACGACGCTCTTCACCGGCTTTGCCTTCGGCGCCGTCGTCTACTTCATCTTCTGTTTCAGCATGTCGCGCTATTCGATGTTCGTCGAGCGGTGGCTTTCCGCCGGAAAGCGTCAATGAGGAGAACCGGGATGGCCGAAAATTCCGCCGTGGTCGAGATGACGAACGTCAACAAATGGTTCAGCGACTTTCACGTCTTGCGCGACATTAATCTTACGGTCGCACGCGGCGAGCGCATCGTGATCTGCGGACCGTCGGGCTCCGGCAAGTCAACCCTGATCCGTTGCATCAACCGGCTCGAGGAGCATCAATCGGGTAAGATCGTCGTCGACGGCGCCGAACTCACCGCCGACCTCAAGAAAATCGACGAAGTCCGCCGCGAGGTTGGCATGGTGTTCCAGCATTTCGACCTGTTTCCGCACCTAACCGTTATGGAGAATCTTACGCTCGCGCCGATTTGGGTGCGCAAAATGCCGAAGAAGGAGGCCGAGGAGCACGCGATGCATTATCTGACGCGCGTGAAGATCCCCGAGCAGGCGAGCAAATATCCGGGCCAGCTCTCCGGCGGCCAGCAGCAGCGCGTGGCGATCGCGCGCGCTCTCTGCATGAATCCGAAAATCATGCTGTTCGACGAGCCGACCTCGGCGCTTGACCCCGAAATGGTGAAGGAGGTGCTCGACACCATGGTTCAGCTCGCCCATGACGGCATGACCATGCTGTGCGTCACCCACGAGATGGGCTTCGCTCGCCAGGTCGCGAATCGCGTCATCTTCATGGACGCGGGACAGATCATCGAGATGAACGAGCCAAACGAGTTCTTCGCCCATCCGCAGCACGAGCGGACGAAGCTGTTTCTGTCGCAGATTCTGCACTGAGCTGCATCCGCGTGAGCCTGTCACGTGTAGTTGCTTCAGGCCGGGCGCGCTCGCCTCGCCATCGGGAGAAAGCAGCCATGAACGACGCGAATGTGAAGCTGGTGCAGGGGATGTATGGGGCGTTCGGCAAAGGCGATATCGCCGGAGTAATCGGCGCGCTCGCCGTCGACGCGGATTGGGAATCCGTCGGCCGACCGGCTGACTATCCGGGCCTCGGAAAACGCAAGGGTACGAAAGCCGTGCAGGAATTCTTCGGTATTGTCGCGCAAAACATCGAATTCTCGGAATTTTCGCCACGCGAATTCTACGAGACGGGAGACAAGGTATTCGTGCTCGGCCACTATGCGGGCACGGTCAAGAAAACCGTGCGCACCTTCGCCACCGACTTCATGCATGTTTTCAGCGTGCGCGGCGGCAAGGTCGAGCGCTTCAAGGAGTTTTTCGATACCGCGCAGATTGCCGAAGGCTATCGCGGTTAATCTCCGCTTGACGTGTCGTCGGGGCTGCCCGCGATTTGTCGCGGGCGCCTTTGGCTTCGCGTCATTGCAGATCGGTTTTGAAGCCCTACATTGGCTTATCTTGAAGATCTGCCTTGAAGAGTCGACGAGACCATGCGATCGACTGGTAGCTTTCAGCATTTACAAGACCATTCCCACCATCATTCGTATCCGGGTGTAGAGACGCCCTTGCAACCCGCGATCGCCCCGATGCCGTCCATCATTTCCGTCTCGAACCTCTCCAAGACTTACGCCACTGGCTTTCACGCCCTGAAGAACGTCGACCTCGATATTCGTCGCGGCGAGATTTTTGCGCTGCTCGGCCCCAACGGCGCCGGCAAGACGACGCTGATCAACATCATCTGCGGCATCGTCAATCGATCTGCCGGCGACGTTTCCGTCGACGGCCGCGACATTTTGACGGAATACCGGGTCGTACGCGCGATGATCGGTCTCGTGCCGCAGGAACTGACCACGGATGCATTCGAGACGGTGTGGGGAACGGTGTCCTTCAGCCGAGGACTATTCGGCAAGCGGAAGAATCCCGCGCACATCGAAAAGGTGCTGAAGGAGCTGTCGTTGTGGGACAAGAAGGACGACCAGATCAGGACGCTTTCCGGCGGCATGAAGCGCCGGGTGCTGATCGCCAAGGCCCTGTCGCACGAGCCGCAAATCCTCTTCCTCGACGAGCCGACGGCCGGCGTCGACGTCGAACTTCGCAAGGACATGTGGCAGGTGGTGCGGTCCCTGCGCGC
>Ga0075436_100000821_pt1 | contig 20665 bp, 19 predicted proteins | sample RhiMethybrSRZTD5_FD_75303 | JGI IMG/M metagenome (GOLD analysis project Ga0075436, IMG submission 75303) | Populus rhizosphere microbial communities from Tennessee, USA - Rhizosphere MetaG P. TD hybrid SRZTD5 | ecosystem: Host-associated > Plants > Roots > Rhizosphere > Soil | place: USA...
GTCACCCGGCAGCCGGCGGAAAGCGCATCGAGATCGGTCACGCTGAACAGATGATCGATCACCGCGCGCACCGCTTCGGTGGCGTAGCCGCGGCCCCAATAGGGCTCGCCGATCCAGTAGCCGATCTCCGGCTCGTCGACAAAATCGTCGTGACGGCGGCCGTAGCCGCAGGCGCCGATCAGGGCGTCGCCTTCGGCCTTGGCGGTAACCGCGAAGGTCCAGCCCCGGCCTTCTTCGGCGAGCGATTCGATCCAGACCTTGGCGTCGTCGACGCCGTAGGGGTGCGGGATCAGCGCCGTCATTTCCGCGATTTTGCGGTTGTTGGCGAGCCGGGCGATGACTTTGGCGTCATCGAGCCTCGGCGCGCGCAACAACAGCCGCCCGGTCTCGAGCACGGGCGTGCCCGATGGTCCCGGGGCGAAACCGCAGGTCATCTGGAGGGCGGACATGACGGGCTCCTTCGAAATGCGCGAGGGGGAGACATCCGTCTCCCCCTCTGGAATTCTGGACCCGTTTTACGAGGGTCCCGCGGGGGCGACGAACGCCGGCGGGGATCCTCGCTGATCTCCGCCGTTACTTGGCCGTAGCCTCCATCGGGACTACGGAAACACTGACGCGATCTTTAGCCTTGGTGCGGAATCGAACCTTGCCGTTTTGCAGGGCGAACAGGGTGTGGTCGCGGCCGATGCCGACATTGGGGCCCGCGTGCCATTTGGTGCCGCGCTGGCGCACGATGATCTTGCCGGTGGTCACGGCTTCGCCGCCGAAAATCTTCACGCCGAGCCGGCGACCAGCCGAGTCGCGCCCGTTGCGTGAGGAACCGCCTGCTTTCTTGTGCGCCATAACGAACTCCGAGTCGGGATTTCTTAGCCTAGTTCGACGACAAAATCATTACTTCTTTTTGCTTTTTGCCTTGGGAGCCTTGTGTGCTTTGCCTTTCGGCTTTTTGGCTTTCGCCTCGGCGTCGGGCTTCTCTTCGCCTTCCGCCTTCGGCGCCTTCGCGGCCTTCGCCTTCTGCGCGCGGGGCTTCGTCTCCTTCGAGGGCTGCTTGCCGTCGGTGAGGATCTCGGTGATGCGCACGACGGTAAAATCCTGCCGGTGGCCGCGGCGGCGGCGCGAATTCTTGCGGCGGCGCTTCTTGAACACGACGATGGTTTCGCCGCGGGTGTGGGTCACAACTTCCGCCGCCACCAGCGCGCCGGAAACGGTCGGCGTGCCGATCGAGGGCGACTCACCGCCGAGCAGCATCACCGGGAAGGTGACGATCTCGCCGGGCTTGGCCAGAAGCTTGCCGAGCCGGATCGTTTGATCTTCGGCGACCGTGTATTGCTTGCCGCCCGTCTTGATGACCGCCAACATGGCTTTGTACCGGTTTATGGGGCGAGGGCCGGGCCCTCAATAAAGCGCGCGGGCCTCGGCCCGCGCTTGCGCGGCGGTTATGACGGGCGAGGCCGGAACTGTCAAGAAAAGGCGGATTTCTTCACGTTCCTCTCCCCGCTGCGCGGGGAGAGGTCGGCTTTTGAGCGGAGCGAAAAAGCCGGGTGAGGGGCATCCACCGGCGCCCCCTCACCCGCCTCGCTCGCAAGCTCGCACGCAGGCAAGTTTACGCAGCCTGCGCAAGCTTGGCTGCGCGACCTCTCCCCGCACGCGGGGAGAGGTCTTTCCTCGTCATCACCGGGCCGGCGCACCCTTCATTCGTCATGCCCGGGCTTGACCCGGGCATCCATGATGAAGTTCAGCGCGCGCAGATGGTCAGCATGGATTTCCGGGCAGGCAAGCTTGCGCAGCCTGCCTAAAGTTGGCTGCGAGCCCGGCAATGACAGGAAAAAGGGGATTTGCGCCGTCCGGCGCCATGACCGGAAAACGAAAACCCCGGACACAACGGGGATTGTGCCGGGGTTATTTTCCGCCTCGTCGATGGGGGCGACAAACCTGAATCTTCGGGGCGGGCTTGGACGGTTAATCCGCCAAGCGCCGAATCGTTCCACCCGGTCAGAAAAGGGGGGTTTCCCTCTCCCCGCCTTGCGGGTTCCTAATCCTCTCCCCGCTTACTTTGTCTTCCCCTCTCCCCTGGGGGGAGAGGGCGGCGCCGAGCGTCAGCGAGGCGGCGGGTGAGGGGGAACCTGAATCGCGTTGTTCATCCGTCCCCCTCACCCGGTTCTCGCTTGCTGACGCAAGCTCGAACCACCCTCTCCCCCCAGGGGAGAGGGAAGAAAGAGACGAACCAGCACGCGGGGAGAGGAAAAAAACATGCGCGTGCCGTGCTATGTTCGCTGCGATGGCGACGCGACCCGAAGACCTCTACCCGGCGCTCGGCGCGGCCCACAACGCCGGCGATCTCGAGGCGCTGCTCGCGCTCTACGACCCCAAGGCCGTCTTCGTCTTCAAGCCGGGCCGCGTCACCGCGAGCCCGGCGGAGCTCCGCGCCACCCTGCAGCGCCAGATCGCCGTGGGCGGCCGCCTGAGCGTCAATCCGCAGAGCTTCACGCGCTCCGACGATGTGGTGCTGGTGCTGGGGACGTTTACGCTCTCCGGCCGCCGCCCCGACGGCACGCCGCTCGAGCGCACCGCGCGCTTCGCCGACGTGTTGCGCCGCCAGCCGGACGGAAGCTGGCGGATCGCCGTCGACAATCCCTTTGCCGGCGATTGATTCGAGGGGGAATTCGAACGGCCGCGCCATTGCTCACATCGTCATGGCCGGGACAAGCCCGGCCATGACGACGAGACTATTCTCGCGCCTTGTTTCTCACGGACCGCTTCGATAAGTTCGCCCGCCTGTGCGGAGAGGTGGCTGAGCGGTTGAAAGCACCGCACTCGAAATGCGGCGTACGGGTAACCGTACCGTGGGTTCGAATCCCACCCTCTCCGCCAGTTAATTTCTAGCACATTGAAGTAGCTAAATTATTTTTGCCAAATTCGAAGCCTGCGCTTGTGGCCGATCGCTACATGCATGAATAGTTCTGCAATGACGGCGCAGGGATTTTGGACTCGCTCAAGAAAGCGTCTTAGGAACGAACTTATGTTCATTTGGAAATATATTTTAAGTCTTTTTCATAAAGGCCGATTTCGATTTCAATTATTTCAGCAAGTACGAGCGCAGAATGCGGCCGTGCAGCGCCTGGAGAAAGGGCGGAAGACGGCAGCGCAACGACTAGCAATGGAATCGGTTCATTCTAAAAAGTCCAAAGGAATTGATGGGATGGTCCTTGCCTATGAGAAGCCGCCTGAACCGCTTATACCTGGATCGACACTTCTCATTTATCAAACGCTTAGCAAAAAACCGAAGTATCGCCTTTGGACTGAACTTACTGATCAAGAAATTTCCGCCATCGGATTTATAACGATTCAATGGGCACATCTTGAACATATGCTTCTGATTAGAACAAAAGAATTGGCCGATGCCGCAAGTATTGCATTGCCTGAAGATGCGAAAAAACTATCTTTCAAAGTCAGGCTACATGCTTGGTACGTTTTAATTCGTGAAAAAGTAACAGATCCAGAGGAACAAAAAAGACTTTTTAAACTCCATCAGAGAATTGCATCCGCAGAGGATAAGCGCCACAAAGTTACGCATGGACTGTGGGATTTTGGGAAAGGAAACCCAAAAATACTTATAGCATCCAGTTTTCGCGTGCCATTTGATTTCGAGCAGAATTTTAAAGCAGAAGAACTTGCTAACTTTGCTAACACCATCGCGGAAATAAATTTTGACCTTCATTACCCGAAAGGGCCGAGATCACTTGTGGAGTCTCAATCTTATATGAGTAGAGGGTTCATGATGGAAATAATGAAAGATGATTCCTAATTGAACTACGACATCCCGCCGACGAATCCCGGCATTTTGCCATACTTTTGAAGAGATGATCAACTCTTGATTGTATAAAAAAAACTAAGTAATATGTTTTTTAACGAGTTTTATTGATGAATGATTTCATTCGGCAAGCAACTCCTCTGGCGTTGGCGCTGTTTTTGGGACTAATTGGCGTTGCAGCAGTTCTTATTAGTCAAGGAGCAAAGCTGGCCTCTGAGAAGAATTCGAGTACGCGCAGAAAAGCGGCTTTCGCAGCGATAGTTGCAGCTTTGCCCCCGAACCTCTGTCGCTCAGCGCTTTCTTACGATATTTGGGTGGTAACAACATTATTCGCTAGTGATCCTAAAACACTGGGTTTCTACAATATCACAGACAAACACAGCGCTATACAATTGCTCATTGTCATTCATCTCATTTTGTTTCTTTTTGTGGCGTCATGGGGTGGGCTCGTCCGAAAGGGGGACGATACGGGAGACATGCTATTGGAAGTAGGCGTCTCGCTTTTCGCGGTTCTGCTTTGTGTTCTCTTCCAGGTGTATTGACATGAAAATAACTCCAGAGCTCATTTATACGGCAACAATTTTGATATTCTTGCCCGTGCTGGTCATTCAAACTCGAATGCTTCTATATAAACGGATGCCGAAAAGGAGCCGCGACCCGCGAAAGTCGGTACTAAAGATTTTACTCAACGAAACTCCGCATGACTTGGCAATTATTGGAATGACCTTAGGGTTTTTGTCTTTTGCACTAACCAGTAAGTCGTCTTTGTACTTTTACAGCCATGTTGAAGTGACGCTACTTCTGATAATTGCGCCGCTCGTTCCATTCGCTTTAATGAGTGCTATTCCGTTATTTCAATCAAAAGAAATACGCATGGCGCTCGGGCTGTACGCGTACCTCACTGGGGCCGCAGCGTTCATTTTCGCTCAATTCGTGTATTAATTCTGGTTTGCCAGATTATCGCAATCTCTACGCATACGCCTCCGCCCGCGCACTGACGGCGATCCATTCCTCTTCGACCTTCGCCAGGGCCAGTGCCGCCCCGGCGCGGGTCTTGGCGAGCGAGGCCGCTTCCGACGGGTTGTTGGCGTGCAGCGTCGTGTCGGCGAGACGCGCGTCGATCGTTTCGATCTCGCGCTCGAACTTCGTAACCTGCGCCTCTAGCTCCTTGATCCGCTTCTTCAAGGCTTTCAATTCGACGCGCGCTTCGTCGCGGCCGTGGCCGTTCGCGCGCTTGTTGTCCTTGGCCTTTTCCCTTCCTTGGCCGTTCAGCTTGTTCGCGCCCGCGGAACCCAGCACCTGCCGGCGATACTGATCGAGGTCGCCCTCATACGGCTTGACCGTTCCGTCGGCGACGAGCCACAGCCGGTCGGCGCAGGCGTCCAGCAGATGCCGGTCGTGGCTCACCAGCACCACGGCGCCGGGAAAATCGTTGACGGCGGAAATCAGCGCCGCGCGCGCCTCGATGTCGAGATGGTTGGTCGGCTCGTCGAGAATGAGGAGATGCGGCCCGTGAAACGCCGCGAGCCCGAGCAGCAGCCGCGCCTTCTCGCCGCCGGATAGCTCGGCGACCTTGGTATCGGCGGCGGCGGCGGAAAAACCCATCTCGGCGGCGCGGCCGCGCACCTTCGCCTCCGGCGCGCCCGGCATCAGGGCGCGCACGTGCTCGGCCGGCGACTCATCGGCGTGCAGCTCGTCGAGCTGGTGCTGCGCGAGATAGGCGATCTTTAATTTCGGCGCGCGCACGATCTTTCCCGATTCTGCTTGCAACCGGTCGGAGAGCAATTTGGCGAAGGTGGATTTGCCGTTGCCGTTGGGGCCGAGAAGCGCGATGCGGTCGTCCTCGTCGAGGCGGAGATCCAGGCCGCGCAGCACCGGCTTCCCCGGCTCGTAGCCGACCGAGACCTCGTCCAGCACGATGATCGGCGGGGAGAGCAATTTCTCCGGCGCGCGGATCGAGATCGCCGCCGGCGCGTCTTGCACTTGCTCGGCGAGCGGCTCCATGCGGGCGAGCGCCTTGATGCGCGATTGCGCCTGGCGCGCCTTCGACGCCTTGGCGCGGAAGCGCTCGACGAAGGCGGTGATGTGCGCGCGCTCGGCCTCCTGGCGCTTGCGCGCCTTCTGCTCGACCACCAGCTGCTCGCGCCGCTGGCGGTCGAATTGCGAGAAGCCGCCGCGGTAGAGCTTTAGCTTGCGCTGGTCGAAATGCAGGATGAAGGAGACCGAGGAATCGAGGAGGTCGCGGTCGTGGCTGATGAGCACGACGGTGTGCGGATAGCGCGCGAGATAATCCTGAAACCAGAGCGCGCCTTCGAGATCGAGATAGTTGGTGGGCTCGTCGAGCAGGAGCAAATCCGGCTCGGAAAACAGCAGTGCGGCGAGCGCCACCCGCATGCGCCAGCCGCCGGAAAATTCCGCGCAGGGCCGCGCTTGCGCCGCCTCGTCGAAACCGAGGCCGGCGAGAATTTTCGCCGCGCGGGACGGCGCGGAATGGGCGTCGATCTCGATCAATCGGTGCTCGACCTCGGCGATGCGCAGCGGATCGGTGGCAGTGTCGCGCTCGCGCATCAGTTTGGCGCGTTCGGTGTCGGCGGCGAGCACCATGGCGAGCAGCGTCTCGGGGCCGGCGGGGGCTTCCTGCGCGACGCAGCCGATGCGGGTGCGCGACGGCATGTTGATCGCGCCGGTCTCGATCTCGACCTCGCCCAGGATCGCGCGGAACAGCGTCGTTTTGCCCGCGCCGTTGCGCCCGACCAGGCCGACCCGCGCCTTGTTGGGAATGGCGGCGGAGGCGTGGTCCAGCAACAGCTTGCCGGCGATGCGCAGCGAAATGTCGTCGAGCACGATCATGCGCGCGCTTGTCGCAAGCGAACGCGTGCGGTGCAATAGAGAAAAGGAAGGAGCGTGAAGCTAGTTCGCGGGCTCGCTCGGGGTCGACGCGGCGGTGTCTTTCGCGGCCGGCTGCTTGGCGGGGCCAGAACTTTCGTCGGGCGCGGCTTCTGTCGTCAAACCGACGATGAGCAGAACGAGGACGACGCGGGCGACAAACTCTTTCAACATGACGTTTCGTCCCATTGCCCCGCACGGAGCAACGCACCCTCAATCAGTTTATTCCACCCCTCGTTAACGACGATCTAATGCCCGGGCGCGGCCATTTGTTCCGAGGTACAAATACAACGATGGCGCTTCCCTCCGAAGTCGACATAGCCGTGATCGGCGCGGGCGCGGCGGGCGTCGCCGCCGGGCGCACGCTGCAAGCGGCGAACGCGAAATTCATCGTGCTCGAGGCGCGCGCCCGCGTCGGCGGCCGGGCGTGGACGGAAACGGCCGGCGGATTTCCGCTCGATCTCGGCTGCGGCTGGCTGCATTCGGCCGAGCGCAATGCGTGGACGAAGATCGCGCAAGCGGAGGGGCTGACGGTGGACCGTACGCCGCCGCCGTGGGGGAAGCCCGCGCTCGAATACGGCTTTTCCGCCGCCGGGCAGCGCGAGTTCCGCGCGGCGGCGGCGGCGTTCTACCGGCGGCTCGATGAAGCGAGCGATCAAGAGCGCGACCGGCCGCTTGCCGATTTCCTCGAGCCCGGGGGAAAATGGAATTCGATGCTGCAGGCGATCAGCACCTACGTCAACGGCGTCGAGCTCGATCAGGCCTCGGTTGGCGATTACGCCGCCTATGATGACTCCGGCGTGAACTGGCGCGTGGCCGAGGGCTACGGTGCCGCCATCGTCGCCCACGCGCGCGGCTTGCCGCTCGCCTTCGATTGCGCGGTGAAGCTCGTCGACCACGGCGGGCAGAAATTGCGGATCGAAACGGCGCAAGGCGCGTTGACCGCGCGCGCCGCGATCGTGACGCTGCCCACGCAACTGATCGCGGAAGAATCGATCCGCTTCGCGCCGGCAATTCCCGAGACGCTCGCCGCCGCCGCCGGATTGCCGCTCGGGCTCGCCGACAAGGCGTTTCTCGCGCTCGCCGACGCCGAAAAATTTCCCGCCGAGTCGCGGCTGTTCGGAAAACTCCTTCCGGAGGGGGCCGCGAATTATCACATCCGTCCGTTCGGCCGGCCGCTGATCGAGGTCTATTTCGGCGGCAAGCTCGCCAGCGCGCTGGAAGACGCGGGCGAGGGCGCGCTTGGCGCCTTCGCCGTCGACGAGTTGGCGAGCCTCGTCGGCAACGATCTCAGGCCGAAGTTGAAAGCGCTCGCCGCCTCCGCCTGGGCGCGCGATCCGTTCGCACGCGGCTCCTACTCCTACGCGCTGCCGGGCCATGCCGAGGCGCGCGCCCGGCTCGCCGCGCCGGTCGACGGGCGCCTGTTCTTCGCCGGCGAAGCGTGCTCGCCGAAGCACTTCACCACCGCGCACGGCGCCTACGAGGCGGGCGTCACCGCCGCCGAAGAGGCGATCACGGCGTTGGCGAAAGCTTAGAGTGATCTTTCCATTCGTCATGAACGGCCTGTAGTCCCCTCTCCCCTTGGGGGAGAGGGTTAGGGTGAGGGGGCACAGTTATCGAATTTTGTTCCCCCTCACCCGGTCGCTTCGCGACCGACCTCTCCCCGGTGGGGAGAGGTGAATTGAAGTTGACCATGACAAGAAGCGCGCGATCCCCGCGAATTGCGTTGGCATCGCGAGAACCCGTAAGATCGCCGCGAGATTAGTGGAGGACACGCCATGGGCCGGCTGAAAGCCGTTGCGATCGCATTTTGTCTCGCTCTCGCCGCGCTTTCGCGCTCGGCGGCGGAAGACTGGCCGGCGCGCCCGGTCACGCTGATCGTGCCGTTCGCCGCCGGCGGCACCACCGACATCGTCGCGCGCATCATCTCGCAGCCGCTGTCGGCGCGGCTCGGCCAGTCCGTCATCATCGAAAACCTCGGCGGCGCCGGCGGCACGCTCGGCGCCAACCAAGCCGCCAAGGCCACGCCCGACGGCTATACGATCTTCATGGCCACCGTCGCGCACACCATGGCGCCGGGCATTTACAAATCGCTGCCCTACGATTTCGTCAACGACTTCGCGCCGATCACCGTGGTCGCCTCGGTGCCGAACATCGTGATCGTGCATCCCACCGTGCCGGCGAAAACGGTCGGCGAGTTGCTCGCCTATATCCGCGCCAATCCCGGCAAGGTGAACTACGGTTCGGCCGGCATCGGCTCGACCGAGCACATGTCGGGCGAACTGTTTGCCGCGATGGCCGATCTCAAGATGGTGCACGTGCCCTACAAGGGCGGCGCGCCGATGATGGCGGACCTCATCGCCGGCCACATCGAATTGGCGATCGAGACGAGCGGCTCGGCGAGTCCGCACATCAAGGCCGGCAGCGTGCGGGCGTTGGCCGTCAGCACCGCCAAGCGCTCGCCCGCCTTTCCCGATCTGCCGACGCTCGCCGAAGCGGGGCTGACCGGTTACGACGTGACGACCTGGTACGGCATGCTGGTTCCGAGCGGCACGCCGGCGCCGATTCGCGAGCGGCTGTACAGGGAAGTCAGCGAGATTTTGCGCTCGCCCGACATCGCGGCGCGGCTGCGCGACATCGGCGCCGATCCCGGCGGCGAGCCGCCGGCCGCCTTCGCGGCCTTCATCAAGAACGAGACGGAGAAATGGATCAAGGTCGCCAAGGGCGCCCATATCAGCGTCAACTGAAGCGCCGGGAATAACGCGGTGCTCCCCGCTTCGAGCGACGTGGTCGTCATCGGCGGCGGCAATGCCGCGCTTTGCGCGGCGCTCGCCGCCGCCGAGCACGGCGCCTCGGTGCTGGTGCTGGAGCGCGCGCCGGAGGCGGAATCGGGCGGCAACAGCCGCTTCACGGCGGGCGCCTTCCGCTGCGTCTATGACGGCGTCGAGGATTTGCAGGCGCTGATGCCGGATCTTTCGGCTGCGGAAATCGCCGGCGCGGACTTCGGCAGCTACCCGGAAGAAAAATTCTTCGACGACATGGGCCGGGTGACCGAATACCGCACCGACCCGGATCTGTGCGAACTCTTGGTGAAGAAGAGCAAGGAGACGATGCGGTGGATGCGCGCAAACGGAATCCGCTTCGCGCCGATCTTCGGGCGACAGGCGTTCAAGGTCGGCGGCAAGTTCAAGTTCTGGGGCGGGCTGACGGTGGAGGCGTGGGGCGGCGGCCCCGGCCTGATCGATGGATTGACCTCGGCCGCGAAGAAGCGGGGAATTGCCATCGCCTATGAGGCGCGCGCGCTGTCGCTGATTTCCGACGACGGGGGGATCACGGGCGTGCGCGTCCGTCACCGCGGTCGCAGTGTGGACGTCGCCGCCAAAGGCGTGGTGCTCGCCGCCGGCGGCTTTCAGGCGAACAGCGAATGGCGCACGCGCTATCTCGGACCCGGCTGGGACCTCGCCAAGGTGCGCGGCACCCGCTTCAATACCGGCGACGGCATCCAAATGGCGCTTGAGGCCGGCGCCATGGCTTTCGGCAACTGGTCGGGCTGCCACGCGGTCGGCTGGGATCGCAACGCCCCCGAATTCGGCGATCTCGCGGTCGGCGACGGTTTTCAGAAGCACTCCTATCCGTTCGGCATCATGCTCAACGCCAACGGCGAGCGCTTCGTCGACGAGGGGGCGGATTTTCGCAATTACACCTACGCCAAATACGGCCGCGTGATCCTGGCGCAGCCGGGCCAGTTCGCCTGGCAGATCTTCGACCACAAGGTGCTGCATCTCCTGCGCGACGAGTACCGCATCAAGCGGGTGACGAAAGTGCGCGCCGAGTCGCTCGAGGATTTGGTGCGCAAACTCGACGACGTGGATGCCGAACGCGCGCTGGCGACGATCAAGGCTTATAACGCGGCCGTGCGGGGGGACGTGGCGTTCGATCCCAACGTCAAGGACGGCCGCTCGACCGCGGGGCTTGCGATCGCGAAATCGAACTGGGCGAATACAATCGACGAGCCGCCGTTCGAGGCCTACGCCGTCACCTGCGGCGTCACCTTCACCTTCGGCGGGCTCAAGATCGACCGCGAGGCCCGCGTCATCGATTCCGACGGCCGCGCGATCGCCGGCCTTTACGCCGCGGGCGAGCTCGTGGGCGGGCTCTTCTACTTTAATTATCCCGGCGGCACCGGGCTGATGGCGGGCGCGGTGTTCGGGAAAATCGCCGGTGATTCGGCCGGCAAAAAAGCGGCGCCGCGCCTGGAGGCGAAGGCAAGCGGCCGGAATTGGTGAGTTTTCATGGTTTGCGAAATGTTAATTTATGACGGCCATCGTTCCGCTTGAGGCGAGAGTTCGTGTTCTCGCTCGGGGTCAAACGTGGGACGTATTGCGCGGCTGTCCGCGGGCTTTGCGCTTGCAATGCTCGCTTTCTTTCCGGCGGCGCTCGTGGCGCAAACGCCGTATCCGCCGTCATACGGCCAGGGAAATGTTCAGCCGGCGCCGCTCGAAATCGAGGTCGGCACCCGCTACTGGAACTCCTCCGGCAAGTCGAAAAAGACGCTCTATGACCAGAGCGGCGCGCTCCTGATCTCGCGGCTGACCTGGACGGGACAAACCGGTCACAGCGGCGAAGGATATTTCAACATCAAGGACGCGGGCGTGTTCGTGAAGAGCTACTTCGGCGTCGGCATTCTCGCCGGCGGCAATTTGCAGGACGAGGATTTTCCGCCGGTCATCGCGCCCTATTCGTCCACCAACAGCCAAGCCAAGGACGGCCATCTCAGCTACGCGAGCATGGATCTCGGCTACTATCTCATGGACACCGCGGCGGCGAAGCTCGGCCCGTTCATCGGCTATCATTTCTACGGCGAGAAGCTGAACGCCTTCGGCTGCACCCAGACCGCCAGCAACCCCGGGATTTGCGTGCCGAGCATCGACAACTCCATTCGCGTCATTACGGAAAAGGACAATTGGTACTCGCTTCGCGTCGGCATGGCGGCAGAAGTCATGATCACGCCGGAGCTCAAGCTCAGCGGCGATGCGGCGTATCTGCCTTACGTGAAGATGTCGGGCTCGGACCGGCACTGGCTTCGCCCCGATTTCTCCGGCCCGATACCCGAAACCGCGCACGGCACCGGCATGCAGTTCGAAGGCGTGCTCTCCTATAACTTCAATGATTATCTCAGCCTCGGCGTCGGCGGCCGCTATTGGCGCATGGATGCGCCGCATGGCCAGGCGCATTTCGATGAAGTGACCCTCGGCGGTGCGGCGCAGGTGATCAAATTCGAGACCAACCGCTTCGGCGCCTTCGTGCAGCTCGGGCTGAAATACTAATTAGTGGCACGCGTACGATCCGTCAGAAGGTCATGAATCCGGGCCGCGCGGCGGGCGCGCGCCGGCAAGTTTCCAACCAGCGGCGGCAATTGCTCTCGGCTTCTGAAATTGCGCCGCTCTTTCGTTGCGCGAGCGCGCATTGATGGATCCACGCCGCTTCCTGATGTGCCTGTATGGCATTCCGGGCACTCGCACAGGGTGGAACGATCGTCGCGGAGGCGGGTGATGTGCATAAGCTCGTCAAAAGCGTCAGAAGAAACAGGCGTCGCATTGGGCTAGCTCTTTTTCACCCGTCATGCCCGGCCTTGTGCCGGGCATCCACGTCTTTGCCGATAAGTAAGACGTGGATGGCCGGCACGAGCCCGGCCATGACTGCAATTTAACGCGCGATGCGCTTGGCGACCTCTTCGAGCATGACCTCGGTGGCGCCGCCGCCGATCGTCTGCACGCGCGCGTCGCGGCTCATGCGCTCGATCGCGCTCTCGCGCATGAAGCCCATGCCGCCGTGGAACTGCACGCAGGCATACATCACCTCGTTGACGAGCTCGCCGCAATAAGCCTTGGCCATCGAGACTTCCTTCACCGCGTCGAATCCTCTCGCATCGAGCCAGGCGGCGTGATGCACGAGCTGGCGGCCGGCCTCGACCTTCGAGGCGAGCATCGCGAGCCGTGATCGGATCGCCTGCTTGTCCCACAGCGGCGCGCCGAAAGCCCGGCGGTCGCGCACCCAGTCGAGGGTGATTTCGAGCGCGGCCTCCGCCTCGCCGGTCGCCATCGCGGCGATCATCGTGCGCTCGTTCTGGAAATTCTTCATGATCGAATAGAAGCCGCGGCCTTCCTCGCCGAGAATATTCTCGGCCGGCACGCGGCAATCCTCGAATATGAGTTCGGCGGTGTCGGACGAGCGCCAGCCGTGCTTGTCGAGCGCGCGGCCGACGCGGAAACCGGGCGCGCCCTTCTCGACCAGAAACATCGACAGGCTTTGCGACGGCCGGGCGCCGGCGTCGCTGCGGGCGGCGACGCAATACAAATCGGCGTAGACGCCGTTGGTGATGAACATCTTCGTCCCGTTCAGGACGTAATGATCGCCGTCGCGCCGCGCGGTAGTGCGGATGCCCTTGACGTCGGAGCCGGCGCCGGGCTCGGTGACGGCGACCGCGACGATCTTCTTGCCGGCGATGATGTCGGGCATGAAGCGGTCCTTCTGCGCTCTCGAGCCGGCGTTGAAGATGTGGACCGAGGCCATGTCGGTGTGCACGAGCACGGTGATGGCCACGCCCGAGAAGGTCGAGCGGCCGAGTTCCTCCGCCAGCACCACCGAGCCCAGCGTGTTCATGTCCGAGCCGCCATATTCGGCCGGATAGCGGATGCCGAGGAAGCCGAGCTCGCCCATCTTGCGCAGCACCTCGCGCGGCGTGAAGCCTTGCTCCTCCCAGGCGAGCGCGTGCGGCTTGATCTCCTCCTCCACGAAGCGGCGCAGCTGCGCGCGCAGCATCTCGTGCTCCTCGCTGAAATAGGCGGAGCGGGCGGCGGCCTTGGCCTGATCGAGCATCACAGCACCGGTTTGGGTTGAATCACCGCGAATCCCTAACATTTTGCGGGTACATGACCTTACTCATTTGCCGTGGCCGGGTCCTTAGTCGCCTCTCCCCTTTGGGGAGAGGGTTAGGATGAGGGGGTTCGCAACGATCAACTCTTGGTCCCCCCTCACCCGGTCGCTTCGCGACCGACCTCTCCCCGTCGGGGAGAGGTGAAGGGGACGAGCCCGGCCATGACGATAAATCTATCAAACGCTCACATCTGACGCGCCATGCGCTCAGCACATGCTCTAGGGCATTGTGCGGCAAGCCGGCTTGCTCTTCAATTCGTTTGTAGAGCAGGAGAGCCGCCATGAAATCGGTCCGCGCCGCCGTCGTGCAGAATTCCGCCGTCGTCTTCAACCGCGAGGCGACGCTCGAAAAGGCGGCGCGGCTCGTCAAAGACGCCAAACGCGAGGGCGCCGAGCTCGTGGTATTTCCCGAGGCGTTCGTGTCGGCCTATCCGAAGGGGCTCTCCTTCGGGGCGCCGGTCGGCAGCCGCACGCCGGCCGGGCGCGAGGATTTTCGCCGCTACTTCGAAAGCGCGATCGACGTGCCGGGGCCGGCGGTCGAGTTTCTCGGGCAGCTCGCGGGCGATCACGGCGTGCATCTCGTCATCGGCGTGATCGAGCGCGACGGCGGCACGCTCTATTGCACGGTGCTGTTCTTCTCGCCGGAAGGCAAATACCTCGGCAAGCACCGCAAGCTGATGCCGACCGCGGCGGAGCGGCTGGTGTGGGGCTTCGGCGACGGCTCGACGCTGCCGGTGTTCGATACCCCGCTCGGCCGGCTCGGCTCCGTCATCTGCTGGGAAAATTACATGCCGCTCCTGCGCACGGCGATGTATGCCAAGGGCATCCAGCTTTACTGCGCGCCGACGGCGGACGACCGCGATACCTGGCTCGCGACCATGCAGCACATCGCGCTCGAAGGGCGCTGCTTCGTGCTTTCGGCCTGTCAGTTTCTGCTGCGCGGCGACTGTCCCGACGATTACGACGCGGCGCAAGGCAACGACCGCGAAACGGTGTTGATGCGCGGCGGCAGCTGCATCATCAGCCCGCTCGGCAAAGTGCTCGCCGGCCCCGTGTTCAACCAGAGCCAGATCCTGGTCGCCGACCTCGACATGGGCGAGATCGCGCGCGGCAAGTATGATTTCGACGCCACCGGCCATTACGCGCGGCCGGACGTGTTTCAGCTGCACGTCAACGAGCGGCCGGCGCTACCGGTGGTGTTCGAAGGGCTGGCGGCAAAAGGCTAGGCACGAACGGAGCGTTATTGAAAACCGTTTTCGACCTGCGTAAAGGTCGAGTTCAGTTTGGTGCCGATGCCTTGCACCGCCACCAGGATCACAATTGAAATGCTTCCCGCAATCAGTGCGTATTCGATGGCCGTAGCGCCGGATTCGTCACGAAAGAAATTAGACAGCCTGACCATCCGTCCCTCCCAGGAGTCGCAGGACGATAATGGCATCCTCTGTTTATGCTTACGTTTCCAGGCAAGTTAAATTTTAAGCAATTAAAGATCGTCGGTATTAGCCACCGAAGCCAAGACGCGATCAGGCCGATCCGCCGCTAACGGGGCGGTGCCGATCCGGTCCGCTAAAGGGGCGTTAATGCGGACGGTGAACTTCGGCCTCTCATATTGAAGAAAAAGAAATTGATCCCGAGCATTCTCTTCGCTTGCCAGTTTGCCCCGCGGCTTTGGGCGTCGGGAGATGAGTATGGGTCGCCGCGCTAGAACGGATATTCACAAGGCGGTTGGCGGCACCGCATCGGCGCTGCGGCGCGCGTTAAAGGCGACGATCAATGCTTCCGTCGGCGTGAGCAGCCGAAGCCTTCTTCGGTTTCGACGCGACCAATCCGGAAGCTACCTGATCATGTCGGCGCTGCTGATGCCGGTGCTCGTCGGATCGGCTGCGCTCGGCACCGAAGTCGGTCTTTGGCTCTATATGCATCAGCGAATGCAGGGCGCGGCCGATTTGGGGGCGGTGAGCGCCGCCCTCGCCTACAGCAAAAACCATAGCAGCAATTTGGCGTTGGAGGCCGGAGCTGTAACGGCGTCCTATAATTTTGTCGCCGACGTAAACAATGTCGCCGTGACCGTGAACCGGCCGCCGCTGTCGGGAAATTATACAGCGACTCCGGGAGCGGTCGAAGTCATCGTGCAGCAGCCGCAGGCCCCGCTGCTGACGGCGCTGTGGAGCTCGCAACCGGTCAGCATATCGGCCCGTGCGGTCGCGGTCAGCAATACCGATGGACTGGGTTGCGTGCTTGCCCTCGACCACAACGCGAGCGGCGCCATTACCTCGCAGGGCAATTCCAGGGTCAATCTAACAAATTGCAGTCTGTTCGATGATTCGGGCAACGCAAGCGCGCTCACGAACGGCGGCTCGGCCACGATTTCCGCGCTCGCGGTCGGCGTGGTGGGCGGCGTTTCGGGAACATCGGGCATTACGACAACGCAGGGCATCACCACCGGCATGTCAGCGGTGAGCGATCCCTATGGCAGTGTTTCAATGCCGTCGTTTTCCGGATGCAGCCAAACGAATTTCACCGCCCATAACACGGTGACGATCAATCCGGGGGTCTATTGCGGCGGAATCGGCCTCAACGCGAATGCCAACGTGACGCTAACGCCTGGCATCTATTATCTCGATCAGGGCAGCCTCACCGTGAATGGTGGCGCGGTCATGAGCGGCAGCGGCGTGACCCTCGTATTCACTTCGAGCAACGGCAGTAATTATGCGACCGCAACGATCAATGGCGGCGCTACCGTCAACTTGAGCGCGCCAACGTCGGGTCCGATGGAGGGCATCGTGATGTACGGCGACCGCAATATGCCGGCGGGCACTGCATTCAAATTCAATGGCGGGGCGTCACAAACCCTTCAGGGCGCCATCTACTTCCCCGAAGGTTCGGTTTCGTTTGCCGGAGGCGCCAATACCGGCGAGGGCTGCACGCAACTCGTCGCCGACACCATCACTTTCACCGGCGATTCAAACTTCGCCATCAACTGCAGCGGTTCGGGAACGAAGCCGATCGCGACGGCAGCGGTCACGCTGGTCGAATAAAGCGCATGACGGCCATGGGATATCTTTTCGGCAAACGAGCTGCGTCGGCGGTGCGGCAAGCGCTTTGCCGATTCATCGACAACAAAGACGACGCCATTCGCGGCGTTGCCGCCATTGAGCTTGCCATCATCGCACCGGTCCTCCTCCTCTTTATGATCTGCACGCTAGACTTGGGCGTGGGCGTTTATCGCAGCATGCAGGTGCAGAATGCGGCTCAGGCCGGCGCCCAGTACGCCGTCGCGCATGGATTCCAAGCGGCTTTAATTTCAAGCGCGGTCACGAACGCGACCAGCTTTTCGGGGATCAGCGCCGATCCGGCGCCAAACCAATTTTGCGGATGCGCCGCCAGCACCGGCGTCACGAGCGCGGCCTGCGGTTCAAATTGCCCAGGAGGATCGCTCGCCGCTACTTATGTCACGGTATCGGCACAAGGCACATACAACACACTCTTCCCCTATCCCATCATTCCCAACAGCTTCACGTTCACGGCGCAGCCGACGGTACGCATCCCATGAAACCGGCTCGGTTCTGCAGCGATGAACGAGGCACGACGGTTCTCGAGTTCGCGCTCACGGTGCCCATTTTTTTCATGTTGCTGTTCGGGGTGGTCGGGGGCGGACTGCTGCTGTGGATGCAACTCGGGTTGCAACATGGCGCCGAAATGGCCGCGCGTTGCGCCAGCATTAATGCAAGTGTTTGCGGGAGCGTAAGCAGCATTCAAAGTTATGCGGCGAGCAAGACCTTTGGGCTCAATCCATCACCCTCGGTGTTCAGCGTCACTACGCCGGCGTGCGGAAATCAGGTCAGCGCGAGCTACTCGTTTCAATTCATTACGAGCTATCTCGGCATGCCGTCCCTCATGCTCGATGCCAAGTCCTGTTTCCCGACGTAAAAAGTTGGTTCAATGCGGTGCTTCGAACTCGCGCTTCACCGCCGCGATCTCGATAAGGGTAGGCAGGCCCGCCTCATTGCCGAGGTGTTGGATCTTGTAAGCGGATGCCGCTTGCGCGAAGCGGAAATGCTCCTCCCAATTCTTCGCCGGATTGGTGAGGTAGGAATAAATATAGGCGCCGTGGAGGACGTCTCCGGCCCCACTGGTATCGAGCACTCGATCGGACGGCACGGCAAGCGCCGGAAGCGCGCGAACAGCGCCCGTCTCGTCGTACCAAATTAGGCCTCGCTCTCCGAGCGTCACGCCGCCGATCCGACAGCCCCGGCTCTTGAGGTAATCAAGCATTGCCGCCGGTTCATGCCCCATCTGCTGGCATAGGCGCTCGGCCACGATCGCCACGTCAACGAATCCGAGGAGGTCGTGCGTGTTCGACCGCAGGCCTCCGCCGTCGAGCGAAGTGAGGATTCCCGCGCCGCGGCAGAGCTTGGCGTAATAAATAGCGGCATCCGACTGATGTCCGTCGAGATGAAGCGCGCGGCAATCCGAGAGGTCGAGAATCGGGAATGGAACAAGATAGTTGTCGTCACGGCAGCGTACGATCGCGCGCTTGCCGTCGTTCGGCATGATGAATGACAACGATGACGTTGCAACCTTTCTGGCGTGGATCGAAATCCCATACCTATTCGCCATGTCCAGGAACATGCGCCCGAGCCAGTCATCGGCGACGGTTGCAAGCAAGTCCGGCAGAATTCCCAACTTCGCGCAGCAGAAGGCAGCCGTGACCGCGTTTCCGCCGAAGGAGACGGCGTAGGCCGACGCCACATGCTTCTCGTCGCCGGTCGGCATCCGGTCGGTGAGAAACGTGACGTCGATATAAGTCTGTCCAATGAAAAGCGTCTGCATGATCTTCAGCTTTTATGAAGCGCGGCGAGCTTGCGTCGCAGCCCCTCGAGCGCCGCATATACGCCGGGCGGAAACACGCCGTCATAGCGTGCTTCAAGGTGCGCGATCTCCGAGCGCAGCCGCGCAATGCGAATCTCATCGGATGTCAAAGCACGCATCGATCACTCGATCTTAAACACGGGTTCAATTAGCCAAGCGGCCGGGGACTTCCATTAGCTGGCAACGGCCTCCATCAATGCCGCAATCTTTATCGTCGCGAAATTGGAAAACGTGTCCGATATCGCATAGGGCAGGATGATCTGATCGCCGTGGCGCAATGCGCCGCAGGTGTAGACGACATTGGGCACATAACCCTCGCGGTTCGACGGTTCAGGATGAATGATCGGCTCGCGCGAGCGGGCGAGAATTTTCGAGGGGTCCTTTTTGTCCAATAGAACGGCTCCGATCGAATATTTCCTGATGGGACCCACGCCATGCGTCAGCAGCAGCCAGCAATCGTCGAGCTCGATGGGCGATCCACAGTTCCCAATCTGGACGAATTCCCACGGATACTCGGGCTGCAGGATCGATTGACCGCCGTCCCATGTGTAAAGGTCGTCGGAATAGATGAGATAGAGATTCTCATTATCCTGCCGTCCGATCATCGCATAGCGCCCGTCGATTTTTCGAGGAAATAAAGCCATGCCTTTATTGCGCGCCGCCGCTCCGGCGAGCGGTGTCATGCGGAAAGTTTGAAAATCGGTTGTTTCAAGCAACTCGGACCGGATCGCCCTGCCGCTATAAGCCGTGTAGGTCGCGTAAAAGATTCTTTTTCCATCGTCATGGAATTCAACGAATCGAGCGTCCTCGATTCCGTTTGATTGAGCGTCCGTCATCGGGAAGATGACCCTCTCGCTGAGTTCTTCGTCGGGCTTAAAGATCACCTCGATCTCGTCGCCATTCGACCTCGACGACCGGCTTTTAATTTTTGGAACGGATGCAAGGCGCGCTGTCGGATCGATGGCTACGCTTCCGTCGGCGGTTATGGTGCCTGAGCGAAACGTCAGCGATGAAATATGGCCTTCGCCAATGGCGCGAAGGCTTAGGATGAACCGGCAGCCATTCTCCGGTGAGCCCGATTGATCGGGGTGGCGGACGATGCTCGGGTTGAATAAAGCCGAGGCTTCGAATGAATATTCGTTGAGGAAGTACGCGCCGATCAGCCGGCGTTGCGTCTGGTTCAATTCAGCATGGGGCTCGAAAGCCTCCTCCATCTCCTGGGCGCGGGTCTCGAAAATTTCGAGAAGATTTCTGTGACGGCCTTCAAAATTTTCAAGCACGTCGCGCAGCTGCTGCGACGCGGCTTCCGCGTTCAACCGCAGTACCCTGCCGACGATATGGTTCGCTCGAATCCGGTCGGTTGGGTTCAGATCGCGGGGTTCAATCGCCGGCTTGAAGGGCCTGACGACGACCCTCGCCGGATCCGGGCGCAGATATAAGATCTGGCGATTCAAGAATTGGGATTGAGACAAAGTTGCCCCCTGGGATCGTCCGCGCCGCGATCGATTGGTTTGCGATGTTGCGCACCGGTTTGGATGCGGGCGCCGTTCGATCGATTGCAGCAGCGCGCTTGAATTGCCGAATCTCTACAAGACCAAGAAGATACGACAGCGCTGATTCGGCGCCCATGTTTTCATTGCATCGATCCGGATGGAGCCCGTCGGAACAGCCGCCGGTCTCAGGATCAATGAGCGTCAGATGTAGATCGTTTTCGCCTTGAAACCAACCGAACGCGCGCATCGCTCCGAATGGCCATTCCGAGCCGCTTTCGGCGCGCGAAGCCGCAAGACAGGCGGCAATCGTTGCCGCCGCCTCGACCGGCTGTTGATCGAATGCCGCGGGGTTCTGACGCGGCTTCCAGAAACTGCCGGTCCCCACGGGTCTGAAGCAGCCCGAAGAAGCGGTCTGAAGCGACATCAGCCAGCGTAATGATCGCAGGCCAACCTCGATATACGAGGCATTCCGCGTCGCCAGGCCCGTTTGGATCAGCGCCTGCGGCAGGCGGGCATTGTCATAGGCGAGTGAATCTTCGAACCAAATCCAGTCTTTGGTTTGCGTCGCAGAGAATAGTGCGACGAGCCTGTCGGCCAACAGTCCGCGCATGCGGCTCGCCGCGAAGTCGTCGCGGGCCAGCGCACAATAGGCGTCGAGCCCCAAAAG
>Ga0075436_100000822_pt1 | contig 20664 bp, 22 predicted proteins | sample RhiMethybrSRZTD5_FD_75303 | JGI IMG/M metagenome (GOLD analysis project Ga0075436, IMG submission 75303) | Populus rhizosphere microbial communities from Tennessee, USA - Rhizosphere MetaG P. TD hybrid SRZTD5 | ecosystem: Host-associated > Plants > Roots > Rhizosphere > Soil | place: USA...
GATCTATGCGGAGATCGCGGGATTCGGAACGAACGGCGACGGCACCCACATCACGAATCCCGACGTTCGCGGCATGCAGCGCGTGATGGAGCTGGCGCTCGGCGACGCCGGTCTCGCGGCACACGACATCGGCTATGTCAATGCACACGGCACCGCCACCGAAGCGGGCGACATCGCCGAGAGCATGGCCACGCATCGCGTGTTCGGCGATTGCGCGCCGATCAGCTCACTGAAGAGCTATCTCGGCCACACGCTCGGCGCCGGCGGCGCGCTGGAGGCGTGGATCACGGTCATGATGCTGCGCGAGGACTGGTTTGCGCCGACTGTCAATCTCGAGACACCCGATCCGCGCTGCGCGCCGCTCGACTACATTCGCGGCGGACCGCGATCGCTGCGCGCCGTCCACGCGATGAGCAACAACTTCGCCTTCGGCGGCGTCAATACCTCGCTGATCTTTCGGCGCTGGCCCTAGCGGCCGTCGGTCGCGAGCAGCACCGCCTTGTCCGTCCGCTGCTCCCACCCGGGGAGGTAGCGCTCTTTCTTTCGCTGGATGCTAGACGCCTGGCTGCGTGCCCATCGTTCCGACCGGTCGCCGTTGGTGAGCCACGCGCAGACGCTGGCGCAGCTCGTGGCCTCGCGCGTTTGGAGATCTCGTTCGCGCAGCGGCCTCAGCACGAACACCTCTCCCGCGGAATCACCCGGCACGATCCCTACATAGTAGGTTTTGCCAGCCGCGAGGTCGGCGTCCAGGAAGCTCGCGCTGTGCCCGATCACCATGAAGCGCGTGCGGCCAGGCGCGGTGAGGTACAGCAGGCGAGACTCCGAGACGAGGATCCCGATGAACCGGTCTGGCGGCTCACGCAGCTCGAACAGCGACGTCGATAACGCGCCGCCCGTCTTCCAGCGCATGAAGACGATCGCCGCCTGGCCGGGCGGAGCGGCGACGTTCACCTGCGCGGGCGGAACCTCGCGCATGCCCTTGTAGAGTGAGCAAGCGCCGAGCACCAGGGCGAGGACGACAACCGCCATGCAGCGGAATCGAGGACTCGTCATGATGGCTCCCTCCTGTGTCGGATCTTCTTCAGAACGGCCAACACCTCCTCGTGCACCAGTCCGTTGCTCGCGACCAGCGTGGGCGCGTCGATGTCCAGCGGCCGGCCGTCGATACCCGTGACACGCCCGCCCGCCTCCTGGACCATGACGCTGCCGGCAGCCACGTCCCAGGCGCCGAGCCCCAGCTCCCAGAAGCCATCGAAGCGGCCGCAGGCGACGTAGGCGAGATCCAACACCGCCGAGCCGAGACGCCGCACGGCGCGCGCCCGCACGCTGAACGCCGCGTACTCGGTCAGATTGGTGTCGCGAGTCTCGCGGATGTTGTAGGGGAACCCCGTGACGAGCAGGCTCTCGTCGAGGGTCGCGGTCGCCGACACGCGGATCGGCACATCGTTGAGCGTCGCGCCACCGCCACGCTCACCGACGAACAGCTCGTCGCGCGAAGGATCGTAGACGACGCCGAGGACGATCCGACGCTCCGACTCGAGTGCGATCGAGACGCCGAACACCGGCAGCCCGTGCGCGTAGTTGGTCGTGCCGTCGAGCGGATCGACGATCCACCGGCGGCCCGAGCGGCCGCCCGCCGCGCCAGCCTCTTCCGACAGGATCGCGTCGTCGGGGAACGCCGCGCGCAGACGACCGAGGATCTCGGCCTCCGCGCGTCGATCCATTTCGGTGACGAGATTGGTCGGTGCGCCCTTGTAAGCGATGTGACGAACGCCGGAGAGCTCTTCGCGGAGGAGCCGACCGGCGGCGCGCGCGGCGTCGACGGCCACGCGGCGCTCGAACGATGACATGCGGGGCGACTGTATCACACGCTCGCTTGACAACCAACGGACGGTCCCGGAGCATGGCTCAATGCCTGACGATGCCCGCCTCAAGCGCCGCCTGAGCGCCGGGCTCGGCACGCGACGGGATCGCGGGACGCGCGTGAAGCCGGGGACGCCGCCGGGCACGCTCATCGTGGCGGGCGCGCCGACTCCGGCGCGGATCTCCATCCTCGCGTACAACCGCGAGGGCGCGAGCGAGCGCCGCGACGTGACCATCGATGATGCGCTCGCCGTGTCCGCGCCCGAGGGCGTGACGTGGATCAACGTCGACGGCGTCGGCGACATCCAGACGCTCACGCGGCTCGGCGAGCGCTTCGGGCTGCATCCGCTGGCGCTAGAAGACGTCCTCAACGTCGGACAACGGCCGAAGGTCGAGCGCTACGACAAGCACATCTTCGTGGTGATGCATACGATGCGGATCGCCGAGGGCGAGATCGCGGAGGAGCAGGTCAGCCTGTTCTTCGGTCCCGGCTGGCTCATCACGGTCCAGGAGCGGCCCGACGGCGATTGCTTCGGACCCGTGCGTGAGGCGATTCGGCAGGGACGCGGCCGCGTGCGCGAGGCCGGCGCGGATTATCTCGCCTATCTCGTGATCGACTCGGTGGTGGACGCGTACTTCCCGGTGATCGAGCAGTTCGGCGAGCGGCTGCAGCACCTCGAGACGGCGGCGATCGACGAGCCGAACGCCGTCGTGCTGGTCCAGATGCAGCGGATCCGACACCAGCTGCTGACGCTGCGCCGCGCCGTGTGGCCGATGCGCGAGGAGGTCGTGGTGTTGCAGCGCGACGACTCGCAGCTCGTCACCGCCGAGACGCGGCTGTTCCTGCGCGACGTGTACGACCACGCCGTGCAGGCGCTCGAGATCGTCGAGTCGCTGCGGGAGACCGCGGTCTCGGTGATGGAGGTCTACCTCTCCGTCCAGAACCAGCGGCTCAACGAGGTGATGAAGGTGCTGACCGTCATCGCCACGATCTTCATCCCGTTGACGACGATCGCCTCGATCTACGGGATGAACTTCAAGCACATGCCCGAGCTCGAGTGGCGCTATGGCTATGCCTGGGCGCTGGGGCTCATGCTGCTGAGCGCGGGCGGGATGATCACGTACTTCAAGCGACGAGGCTGGTGGTGATGCGGATCGCGATCGTGGGGGCGGGTGGTGTCGGCGGTTATTTCGGCGCCAAGCTGGCGCGGGCGGGTGAGTCCGTGGTGATGCTCGCGCGCGGTGCGCATCTGGATGCGATCGTCCGGCACGGCCTTCACGTCCGCTCCGCCGTCGACGGCGAGTTCACCGTCAAGGTGGATGCGGTCGAGTCGTTTGCCGGACAGCCGCCCGTCGACATGGCGCTCTTTTGCGTGAAGTCTTTCGACACGCGGACCGCCGCCGAGGCGCTGAGGCCGGTGCTCCGGCCCGACACCGGGGTCCTGTCGCTGCAGAACGGCGTCGACAACGAAGACATCATCGACGGGGTGCTCGGTGCGGGCCGGGCACTCGGTGGCGCGGCGTTCGTGTTCAGCACGATCGCGTCCCCCGGCGTCATCGCCCACACGCTGCTGGGCCGCATCGTGTTCGGCGAGCTCGACGGACGGCTGAGCGAGCGCGCGACCCGCCTGCGCGACGCGCTGACGGGCGCGCGTGTGCCGGTCGAGCTGTCAACGGACGTGCGACGCGTGCTCTGGGAGAAGTATCTGCTGATCAGTGCGCAGGCGGGGACGACCGCGCTCGCCCGCGTCCCGATCGGCATCATCCGCGAGACACCGGAAACGTGGCAGATGTACCGTCGGATCGTCGAGGAGCTGGCGTCACTGGCTCGAGCCTCCGGGGTGGCGCTCCCCGCCGACGTGGTCGACACGATCATGAAAGGCGCGGCCGGCCTGGCGCCTACGGCGATGTCCTCGCTGCACCACGACCTCGTGCAAGGTCGGCGGCTCGAGCTGGAGGCGCTGCACGGGCACGCGGTGCGTCTGGGTGAGCGGCTCGGCGTGCCGACACCGACCGTCTTTGCGGTCTACGCCGCGCTGAAGCCTCACGCTGCGGGGAGTCGCGGCTGACGCCTGCCGCCCGCGCCGTCGTGCGCGCCGCGGCGAAGTATCGCGCGCGCTACATGCTGGGTGCCCTGTGTTTGGCCGCGGCGACGGGGTTTTCGCTCGCCATCCCGTGGACCGTGAAGCACGCGATCGACGCCCTCGCGCGCGAGGGCGCGGCGGCGTCGCTCGGCGGCTATGTCGCGGTCATCCTGGTACTCGCCGCCGCGCACTGGCTGACCCGCCTCGGCTCACGCTTCGCGACCATCGGCGCCGCGCAGCGCGTCGAGGCGGACCTCCGTGATCGTCTCTACGCCGCGCTGCAACGCTTCCCGCCCGAATTCTTCGCGCAGCATTCGACCGGCGATCTCATGACTCGAGCGTCGAGCGACGTCTCGGCCGTGCGCAGCCTGGTCGGCTTCGGCGCCATCACGCTGGTTCAGACAGTGCTCGCCTTCGGCGGCGCGCTGGCCGCCATGGTGGCTGTCGACGCGTGGCTGACTGCCTGCGCCATGGCGCCGGTGCCCGTCCTGATCGTGCTCGCGCGGCGGTTCAACGTGGCGCTCAACGCGCGCGCGCAGGCGATGCAGGAGCAGCTCAGCGTGCTGTCCGGGCGCGTGCAGGAGACGCTCGCGGGCATCGCGGCCGTCCGCGCGTACACCATGGAGCGTCGGGCGGCCGACTCGTTCGCCGAGGCCAACCGCACGCTGCTCGAGCGGAGCCTGGCTGTGGCCGCATTGCAGGCGCGCTTTACGCCGCTCATGTCGCTGCTCGCCGGCGTCGGCGTGCTCGCGGTCATCTGGATCGGCGGCCGTGACGTCGCGGCCGGGCGCATCACCCTCGGCGATCTCGTCGCCTTCAATGGTTATCTTGGATATCTCGCCTGGCCGACGGTCGCGCTCGGCCTCACGCTGTCGGCCGTACGCCGCGGGCTGACGTCGATGGAGCGGATCCAGGAGATCGTCGAAGCTGCACCGCCGCCGCCGGGCGAAGGCGAGCCGCTTGCCATCTCTCCCTCCCTGGCGTTCGAGCGGCTGACATGGGGCTATCCCGGCCGCGGCACCGCGCTCATCGACGTCACATTCTCCGTCGCGCCGGGAGAGATGGTCGCGGTCGTCGGGCCCACGGGATCCGGCAAGAGCACGCTCGGCCTGCTGCTCGCACGGCTCTGGGAACCGCCGGCCGGCACCGTCTTCGTCGGCGGTCGCGATGTCACGACACTGCCCTTGGCCGCGCTACGCGCGACGATCGGCTGGGTGCCACAGGACCCGTTCCTCTTCTCGCGCTCGATCGCGGACAACGTCACACTCGGCCGCACCGGCCTGGACATCGTTGCCGCGGCGCGCGCGGCCGCCGTCGACGCAGAGGTCGCCGCGTTCGCCGAGGGCTACGCGACGGTCGTCGGCGAGCGCGGGCTCACCGTGTCAGGCGGCCAGCGCCAACGCCTGGCGCTCGCCCGCGCGCTGGCTGGGGGCCGGCGCGTCCTCGTCCTCGACGACGTCTTCGCCAGCGTCGACGCCGCGACCGAGGAGGCGATCGTCCGGTCGTTGCGTTCGAGCGGGCTCACCGTGCTCGTCATGACGCATCGTCTGCGCGTGGCGCAGGCCGCCGATCGCATCGTGGTGCTCGACGCTGGGCGCGTCGTCGCGATCGGCGAGCACGCGGCGCTGCTCGCCGCCGACGGCCTGTACGCGCGGCTCTGGCGGCGACAGCGCTTGGAAGAGGAGATCGCCCGTGCCTGAGCGCGCCGCGCTCGACCACGACGAGGTCCTCGGCCGCGCATTCGATCGGCGTCTCGCGCGACGGCTCTGGGCGGCCGCGCGGACGCAGCGTCCGGTGCTGTACGCAACGCTCGCGCTGTATCCGGCGATCGCGCTGGCGGAGCTCGCTCAGCCGTATCTGATCAAGGTCGCGATCGACGACCACATCCTCGCGGGCGACTGGACGGGCCTCTCGCTGACCGCGGCGGCGTACGCCGCCACGCTGGCGATCCTGTACGCCCTGCGCAGCCTCGAAGGCTATCTCATGGCCCTCGTGGGCCAGCGCGTCACTCATGATCTTCGCGACGCGCTGTTCGGCCACCTGCTGGGGCTCGAGGCCGGCTTCTACGACCGCAATCCCGTCGGACGGCTGATGACGCGCGTGCTCAACGACGTGGAGGCGGTCAGCGAGGCGTTCACGAGCGGCCTGCTCGCGATCGCGGCCGACGTCATCACGCTCGCTGGCGTGCTCGCGATCATGCTGTGGATGGACTGGCGTCTTGCGCTCGTCACGTTCGGCATCGTGCCGGCACTGGCGGCCGTCGCCGCCTACTTCCGTATCCGCGCGCGCGACGCCTACCGGGAAGCACGCCGGCGGCTGGCCGCGCTCAACGCGTTTCTGCAGGAGTCGCTGCAGGGCGTCGCGGTCGTGCAACTCTTCGCGCGCGAGCGCCACGAGCACGCGATCTTCCGCCGGCTCAACCGCGACTATCGCCGCGCGATGTTCCGGTCGACGGTCTTCGAGGCCACGCTCTACGCATCCGTCGAGGCGCTCGGCTCTCTCGCGCTGGCGCTGCTGATCGGGTACGGCGGCGGTCAGATCGCGGCCGGCACGCTTTCGTTCGGGGCGCTCGTCGCTTTCATCCAATACACGAACCGCTTCTTTCTGCCGATTCGTGACCTCGGCGCCAAATATACGGTGATGCAGGCGGCTATGGCGTCGGCGGAGCGGATCTTCGGGCTGCTGGATCGGGCGCCGGCGATCGTGTCTGTTGTAGCGAGCGCCGCGGGGCCAGATCGAACCGAGGGTGGCCTGAGCGAGACGCGCGTGGCTGCGTTTGTACTGGGGGCCTCGGGGTCGGATCGGACCGCAGGTGGCCTGACCGAGGGTTTATTTGTAGCGGGGGCGGCGAGCGCGGATCGAACCGAGGGTGGCCTGAACGAGATGCGCGTGGCTCCGCACGCCCGTTCTACCGGCGCAATCGAGTTCGCGTCGGTCTCGTTCTCGTACACCGGCGAGCGCGACGTCCTGCGCGACTGCTCGTTTCGCGTCGCGGCGGGGGAGCATGTCGCACTCGTCGGCGCGACCGGTGAGGGCAAATCGACGTGCGCACGTCTGTTGATTCGCGCCTACGATGTCACCCGAGGTCGCGTGCTGGTCGACGGTGTCGACGTGCGCGAGTGGGACCTCGCGCGTCTGCGCCGGCGTGTCGGCACCGTGTTCCAGGACACGGTGCTCTTCACCGGCACGGTCGCCGACAATATCGCGCTCGGCGCGGACGTTCCGGCCGACGTCATGCTGCGGGCACTCGACGGCGCGCACGCGCGCGACTTCGTCGACGCGCTCCCGCGCCGGCTTGACGAGTCGCTGGGCGAGCGCGGAGCGAATCTTTCGCACGGACAACGCCAGTTGCTGGCCATCGCCAGGGCCCTCGTGTACAATCCCGCAATCCTCGTACTCGACGAAGCGACCTCGAGCGTCGATCCAGAATCGGAATGGAGAATTCGCGACGCGATGCAGCGACTCCTCGCCGGACGCACCAGCATCACGATCGCGCATCGACTGTCGACCGTGCAGCACGCCGACCGTATCCTCGTCCTGCATCGCGGCCGCGTGCACGAGGAGGGAACGCACGCGGAGCTGCTGCGGCGCGGCGACCTGTACGCGCGTCTCTGGGAGCTGACGGTGGCCGCGCCAGCAGCCGTCAATCGCGACGGCGCGTCGAGGGACTGAGCTTTCAGCGTGAAGTCTATCGCTTCGTACGGCGCGTCCCGAAAGGCTATGTCGTGACGTACGGACAGGTAGCGGCGCGCCTGGGCGCGCCGCGATCGGCGCGCGCCGTCGGCGGCGCCATGCGTCGGTGTCCGGACGATGTACCGTGGCATCGCGTGGTCAATGCGCAGGGGCGCATCAGCCGTCGGCGCCGCGAAGCCGGGATGCTCACACAGCGGATCCGCCTCGAGCAGGAAGGCGTCACGCTCCGGCGCGGGCGCGTGATGCTCGAGCGATATCGCTGGGAGGGATGACGGGGTCATGCAGCTCGCGCTGAACTTGAATTATTCCGGTGCGACGCTGGCCCTCGACATCGAGCGGGTGCTCGAGGCCGAGCGTCTCGGTTATGCGTCGGTGTGGACGGCGGAGGCCTACGGATCGGACGCCGTGTCGCCGGCGGCATGGATCGCCGCGCGCACGACACGGATCCACGTCGGCACCGGCATCATGCAGATTCCGGCCAGGACACCGGCGATGACCGCCATGACGGCCATGACGCTCGACGCGCTGTCGGCCGGCCGCTTCCGGCTGGGCCTCGGTGTCTCCGGCCCGCAAGTCGTCGAGGGCTGGCATGGTCAGCCGTTCGGCAAGCCGCTCGTGAAGACGCGCGAATACGTCGAGATCGTGCGCGCGATCTTCCGGCGCGAGAAGCCGCTGGAGTTCCGCGGGGAGTACTATCGGATTCCGTACGCCGGAGCCGACGCCACGGGACTCGGCAAGCCGCTCAAGTCGATTCTCCACGGCCGCGCGTCCATGCCGATCTATCTGGCGGCGGTGGGGCCGAAGAACGTCGCGCTCGCGGCGGAAATCGCGGACGGCTGGATCCCCGTGTTCTATTCGGCCCGGCGCGCCTCGTTGTTCCGCGAATGGCTCGACGCGGGCTTCAAAGCGTCTGGGCGCTCTCCGCAGATGTTCGACATCATGCCGATGGTCTCGGTCGTCGTCGGATCGGACGTGGCCGCGTGCCGCGCGCTCGTGAAGCCGCGCGTCGCGCTCTACGTGGGAGGGATGGGCGCTCGGGGTCGGAATTTCTACAATGACATCGCGCGCCGATATGGGTACGAGGACGCCGCGAAGACCATTCAGGACTTCTACCTGTCCGGCAAGAAGGCGGAGGCCGAAGCGGCCGTGCCGGACGCGCTGGTCGACGAGGTCGCGCTGTGCGGACCCAAGGAGCGGATCCGCGAGCGACTGTCCGAGTGGAAGAGCGCGGGTGTCACGACGCTGATGGTGGCCGGTGATGCTACCGCGGTGCGCACGCTCGCCGAGCTGGCGTCGTAGTGCGCGGGAGGACGCGATGAGACTCACGGATCGGGTCGCGATCGTGACCGGGGCGGGGTCGGGGATCGGCGCGGCGAGCGCGCTGGCGATGGCCGCCGAGGGCGCGCGCGTCCTCGTCGCGGACGTCAACGAGTCGGGCGCGAAGGCGACCGTGCAGAAAATCGAGGCGGCCCGAGGCCAGGCTGTCGCGATGACGGCCGACGTGACGCGCGCGGCCGACAATCAGGCGCTCGTCGAGCGCGCGATGGCCGCCTGGGGCCGACTCGACGTGTTCTTCGCGAATGCCGGTGTGCCGCAGTGGAAGACGGACGTGGAAGAGGTCGACGAAAAGACGTTCGACACCATTTTCGACGTCAACGTCAAAGCCGTGTACCTCGGGGCGAAGTACGCGCTGCCGGTGATGAAGCGCGCGCGGCGCGGCGTGTTTCTCATCACCGCCTCCACCGCGGCCATCCGCCCGCGCCCCGGCGGCCAGATCTACGCCGCGTCCAAGGGGGCGGTCGTCACGCTCGCCAAAGCCCTGGCGCTGGAGGTCGCGCCGCACGGTGTGCGGGTCGTCGCGATCTGCCCGGTGGCCACCCATACGCCGATGCTTCCGACGTTCATGGGCAAGCACCAGGTGGACGCCGAAGGGCTCGAGCGCTACGAGAAGACCGTACCGCTCGGCCGTCTCAATCAGCCGGAAGACATCGCGAACACGGCGGTGTTCCTCGCGTCCGACGCCGCCGCAATGATCACCGGCAGCACGGTGGAAGTTGACGGGGGACGATGCATTTAGTGGCGACCGTCGGGCGGCGGAGCCCTGCGAAGCTGCCCCGACGGCAAATATGACAGACGGGGGACGATGCATTTAGCGGCGACGGTCGGGCGGCGGAGCCCTGCGAAGCCGCCCCGACGGCAAATATGACAGACGGCGGACGCTGCATCTGAGAGTCATACCTCTCGCCGCCGAGTCGCTCGGTGTGCGCTCGATGGCGACGTACGTCGAGGCGGGTGATCTCGGGATCCTCATCGATCCGGGAGCGACGCTGGCGGCGGCGCGCTGGGGACTACCGCCTGCCGAGGCTGAATGGCAGGCGTTGCGGCGCGCCAACGATCGGATTTCTGCGTATGCCACGCGCGCGAGCCTCATCTTCGTGAGCCACTATCACGAGGACCACTTTCGCAGCGATCCGTCGACCTATGTCGGCCGCACCGTGTTGGCGAAGGATCCGCGGCGCATGATCGCCGGCACACAGGCTCGCCGCGGCCTCGACCTGTGGAAGGCGCTGGACGGTCATGCGAGCGTCGAATGCGCCGAAGGCTGGCGCCGGCGCGACAGCGCCGTGGAGTTATTGGCGTCGCCGCCACTCCCGCACGGTGTCGACGGCACGGCATTCGGCTACGTCATCGCGCTCGTGGTGAGCGACGTCGTTCAGCGCGAACGCTTCGTGTTCGCCTCCGACGTCCAGGGTCCGCTCTCGGCGGTGGCTGCCGCGTGGCTGATTCAGCAGCGGCCGACGTTGGTGTATCTGTCCGGCCCGCCGTCGTACGTCGAGCGGGACCTGCCGGCCGGCGCCGTGCAGCGGGGCGTCGATCACCTGCGGCGCGTGCTCGACGCGACAGGATGTCGCGTGATCATGGATCACCACGCGCTGCGCGACCCGGGCTTCGCCACGCGCTTCGAGCCGCTGTGGAGCACCGGACGCGTCGTCACCGCGGCCGGGCATCTCGGCCTGGAGCCGACGCCGTTGGAGGCGCGTCGCCGCGCGCTGTGGAGCGAAACGCGCAAGCCGCCCGCACCCGTGCGGCAGCGCGCGGCCGCTGACGAGAGTGCTACCATGACGCGAGTGACGCGAAGCGTCGCCAGAAGGGGGACGGCTCAGTGACCGACCAGAAGACGCTCAACGTCGGCGACCAGGCCCCGTCGTTCACGCTGAAGACGATCGGCCTGAAGGACGTGAGCCTCAGCGAGTACCGCGGAAAGAACGTCGTGCTGCTGTTCTATCCGCTCGACTGGACACCCGGCTGAAGCAAGTGCATGCCGGCCTTCGATCAGCGCATCGGCGACTTCGAGAAGGCCAATACCCAGGTGCTGGGTATCTCGACGGACAGCCCCTTCAGCCACGACAACTGGGCGAAGTCGGTGGGCATCAGCCACTATCCGCTGCTGTCCGACATGCATCGCAGCGTCGCGAAGGACTATGGCGTGTACTCGCCGGACATGAACATCAACAGCCGCGCGACGTTCGTCATCGACAAGACCGGCAAGGTTCGCTTCGTCGTCAAGCACGGCAAGGGTGAATTGCCGGAGCCGGACAAGATCCTCGCCGAGGTCAAGAAGCTGTCGTAGCGGGCGGACGGGGTACGCGCGTGGTCAGCCCGAGGTTATGAAGATTGGGGGGGTCGAGGCGACTCCCCCAATTCCCCCCCGGATCGCGGAGCGCCTGACACCGCCCCGCCCAATCGCCCCCCCACCTGCGTCGCGCCCGACACGCGCGTGGTCAACGCGACTCCTGCTAACACCAGCGCGACTCCACCGATCTGCCAGGGCCCGATCGGCTCGCCGAGCAGCGCTGCCGCCAGCGCGATGCCGACGAGCGGCGTCACATTCAAAAAAATCGCCGCGCGGCTCGGCCCCACGCGCTCTACCGCCGCATACCACCAGAGGTGCGCGATTGCGCCGAGCACCGCGTGATAGAGGAGCACGAGCCACGCGATGGGGGAGGCGAGCCGCGGCCGTGGCATGAAGGGAAGCGTGACAATCGCGAACGGCAGCAGCACGAGCGTGCCGCACACGTAGCTGCCGGTCGTTGCGAGCGCCGGCGGCACCGTCGCGATGAGGCGTTTGCCGTACACGGTATACACCGTCCACGCGGTGAGGCCGAGCAGCGTGAGGAAGTCGCCGAGCCGCCACTCCGAGGGCGCCAGCTCCGCCAGGTTGCCCTCGGTCACGACGATCAGCACCCCCAGCATCGAGAGCAGCACGCCGGCCTGTTGCGTACGGCGTAATCGCTCGCCCAGATAGACGCGCGCGCCCAGCGCGATCATGATCGGCGACGCCGCTTGTAATATGGCGGCGTTCGCCGCCGTGGTGGTGTAGATGCCCCAATACGCGATGTGCATCGAGAGCACCACGCCGGCCACGCCGAGGACGAAAAACGCACGCACAGTGTCGGCCGCCGGCGCGCGCACGGCATCGGCGCCCGAACGCAGCAGCAGCGCGACGAGAAACGCGGACGCGACGATCGCGCGGATCGCGGTGAGCAGCGTAGGAGGCAGATCGGCGAGCGCGAGCTTCGATGTCGCCGGAAAGGTGCCCCAGAGCGCCGCGATCAACAGAAGCGCGACATACGCGCGCGTTTGACTGAGCCGGGGCACCCGCCTATCATAGCCCGCGCGTCATGGCCGACCACGTCTTGGAGTCGCGCCTGTGGCTCGCGCGGCCGCGGCCCGACGTCTTCGCCTTTCTCGCCGATCCCGCGAATCTCGCGCGTGTGATGCCGCCGTCGTTCCGCGTCCGCGTGCTGACGCCGCATGTTCGGATGGAGGCAGGCGCCGTCGTCGATTTCCGCATCGCCTGGCTTGGGCTCCCGCTGTCCTGGCGGATGTTCGTGCGCGAGTGGGATCCGCCGTATCGGTTCGTCGATGTCCAGGTCAACGGCCCGTACGCGCGCTGGGAGCATCGCCACCGTCTGCTGGAACAGGGAGAAGGGACGTGGGTCGAGGATCGCGTGACCTACCGGCTTCCGGCCGGTCTGCTCGGCCACGCCGCGCACGCGCTGCTGGTCGGGCGCCAGCTGCGCGCGGCGTGGGCGTACCGTCGCGACCGGCTGATCGCGCTGTTGGCGCCCGTCAGCGCGCGGGCAGGCTGATGCCCAGACGCTCCAGTCGCGGCCGTACCCGCTCGCTCAGAAGCCCGATGCGCGCGAGATTCTGTACCATCGAGCTGTGCATGTCCTTGCGGAAGTACTTCCGAAACGGCGCGTAGTCGTTGGACGCCGCCGTCTCACGGCGATAGCGACGGATCTCGTCCATCTCCGCCGGGCTGAATCCGAGGTCGCGGTACGCTTCGGCCGGGAAGAATCCGGTCAGCGTCTTTTCCAGCGCGAAGCACGTATAGTCTTCGAGCTCACGGCGCTCGGTCTCCGAGGCTTCCGCGACGACACGGGGCAGGGACAGCATGCCGAAACCCATGTGCCGCGACTCGTCCTGCAGGACCCGCTTGCAGACCTCTGCCAGGACAGGATCGCGGGCGCTCTCCCCCATCATCTTGAAGAGCGCCACCGCGAACGTCTCGGCGACGAGCTGCAAGGCGATCGTCTTGAGGTACCAGCGGGTCTCGGTGAGGATCGAGTCGAACAGGTCGCGCTCGTTCGCCGGCACGCCGTACCGGATGCCCAGCCGCTCCGTGATGTAGCGGTCCAGCACCTCGTTGTGACGCGCTTCGTCTACGACCTGGGTGGCCTGGAAGAATTTGTGGTCGGTGCCCTCCAGCACGTTCACCAGCTGGCTGCACGCGAGCATCGCGCCTTGCTCGCCGTACATGAGCGCCGACAGCCGCCAGGCAGCGACGCGACGGTTGAGCTCGACGCGCTGAGCCTCGGACAGCCGGTCCCACAGCGGCGAGCCATAGATATCGATGAGCTCGTCCGCGATGACGCGCCCGTCGCTCGTCGGCGGGGCCGTCCAGGGAATGTCCTTGGACGCGTTCCACTGATCCCGTTTGGCGTTCTCGTAGAGCCGGCGCAGATCCGCTTCGGCCGTGGCGTAGTCGTACTCGAACATCGTCGTCATCGTGCTCTGAATCGGCCGAGGCTCCATGGAAACCTCCCCAGGAAACCGGTGAGTTTTTGCCGGGTACCGTGCGGTTCCGATTATCCCGCCGCCCCCCGGGAACATGCAAGCGGGTAGGCCGCCGGCCAGGACCCCGCCGTTCGACGAGCTGGGCGCGCACGTCTCGGTGGCGGGCGGGCTCGCGCTGGCGCCAGACCGGGGCCGCGAGCTCGGCTGCGGGGCGATCCAGATCTTCCTGAAGAATCAGCGCCAGTGGGCGGCGCCGCCCCTTCCGCCTCAGACCGCGCGAGAATTCCGCGCCGCGCGCCGGCGCGCCGGCATTCGACACGCATTCGCGCACGGAAGCTATCTGGTCAACCTGGCGACGCCGGAGCCGGCGGCGTGGCGCCAGGCGGTGGATGCCTTCAGCGACGAGCTCGAGCGCGCGGAGGCGCTTGGGCTTGCGTGTCTCGTCGTCCATCCGGGCTCGCACATGGGCTCCGGACGCGAAGTGGGGCTGAACGCGGTTGCCCGCGCGGTCGACGAGGCGCTCTCACGGACGCCGCGCGCGCGCGTGCGGGTGGCGCTGGAGAACACCGCGGGCGCCGGCAACGCCCTCGGTGGGACGTTCGAGGATCTCGCGGACATCATCGGTCGCGTCCGACGTTCGGAGCGGGTGGGCGTGTGCTTGGACACCTGCCATCTGTTCGTCGCCGGCTACGACATCCGCACGCCAGCGGGCTATGCGGCCGCGATCGAGCGATGCGCGCGGACGGTCGGGCTGTCGCGCGTGCTCGCCTTCCATGTGAACGACGCAAGCGCGCCGCTCGGCTCGGCGCTCGATCGGCACGAGCACATCGGTCGTGGACGCCTGGGTCTGGCCCCGTTTCGACTCCTGCTGAACGATGCGCGCTTCTCTCGCGTCCCCAAAGTGCTGGAGACCCCGAAGGAGCCGGAGCCGATCGCCGATCTCAAAAACCTCGCGACGCTGCGGCGACTGCGACGGCCTAGCGCGACGAAGTCACGCCCACGCGCCGGCAAAGAGCGCTGACGGGACACGCCGAGCACTTCGGCGACAGCGGCGTGCAAACGTTCTGGCCGAACGACACCAGCAGATCGTTGTAGCCGATCCAGAATCGCCTCGGCAGCCGCGCGCGCAGCGCCATCTCGGTCTCCTCCGGCTGTCGCGTGCGGACGTAGCCCAACCGATTCGAGATGCGGTGCACGTGGGTGTCCACGCAAATTCCAGGCTTGTTGAATCCCATCGTCACGACGAGATTCGCGGTCTTGCGGCCGACACCCTTGAGCGTGAGGAGCGCCTCGATGTCGTCCGGCACGCGCCCGCCGAAACGCTCGAGAAGATCGCGGCAGAGTCCCAGAATGACGCGCGCCTTCGTGCGATAGAACCCGACCGGATAAATCAGCCGCGCGATCTGGCGCGCGGGGAGCCGCAGCATCGCGGCCGGCGTGTCCGCGACCGCGAAGAGGCGGGCGGCGGCCGGTCCCGTGGTCGTGTCCTGCGTGCGCAGCGACAGGATGCAGGCGACGAGCACGCGGAACGGATCCCGGTCCTGCTCCGCGATCAGAGCCAGCGCGGTGGGGTTCCAGCGCGACCGCGTCCGCCGCAAGCGGCGAATGACGCCCGCGATGTCTACCGCTTGTCCTTGATCGACTCGAGCAGCCCGCGCGCGCGGGGAACGTCTCTGGCCGTCCAATCTGCCACGATCCTCGGCGCGCGCTCTTCGAGCACGCGCGTCAATTCCTGTCTCGCTTCCGCATATCGTCCGGACCCGATGTAGAGACGAGCGAGATCGACTCGCAGCACCGTGTAGCGCGGGTCGACCGCGATGCCCTTCTTGAAATAGTCTTCGGCCCGCGCGACATCACCGCCGGCGATCCGAGGCACCGCCATATCGACATTGCCGGCCAGCGAGTACGCACGGACATTCTTGGGGTCGAGCGCCAGAATGGTGTCGATCTCTCGCCGGACGGTCGGCAGCAGGAAGAGCGAGCGCATCACACCGCGCGTTTGACCATAGCGGGCGGTGTTGATCGCGTACCACACGTGCGCATCGGGATTCTTGGGCGCCAGCTCGACCGCCCGCTCGCCCAGCTGACGACCCTGGTCGTAGGCGCTGAGCTTCTCGTCGTCCGTCTTGGCCCGCACGTCGCCCCACAGATAGTGCACGTACGCGAGCATGACCATCGTGTCGACCTGGCGGTCCTTGGCCAGCGCGCTCTCGAGGAGGTCACGCGCGCGATCGATCGCGGCGGGATCCTCGTGATACCGCGCGACGAGCGCGCGCGCGGCCTCGACGGGGGTGTCGGCCGCGGCAGTGGCGGTGACGAGGAGCACGAGGGCGGTCGCTACGAGACGCGCGAGCATCGGCCGCACTCTAGCCACGCGGGGCAGGGGTGTCAAACCACGCGCGTTGACAGCTCGCTCGCGGTCCTCGATGCTCGCCGCGTGATCGCGGTCGGCGTGCAGACGTGGGGCACGGACGTCGCCGCCCTGCAGCGTTACTGGGCCGCGGCCGACGCGCTCGGCTACGCGCGCGTCACGTACGGCGATGGGCTCTGGGACTTCACCCACGACGGATGGACGCTGCTGGCCGCGCTCGCCCTGAATACGCGACGCTGCCGCATCGGCCCCGCGGTCACTTACGCGTTCGACGCGGCCGCTCACCACGTATCCTGGCTCGCGAAGCGCGCGGTCGCCATCGATCACCTCTCTGCCGGTCGCCTCGACGTCCGGCTCGCCGTCGGCGCCGAGGCGCCGAACGTCGCGGCGGCGTGGCGCCGTCACGGCATTCCGTATCCGCGCGCATCCCAACGGCTTTCGCGACTCGAAGCCGCCATCGAAGCGCTCCGACGGCTCTGGTCGGGTGAATCGGTGGTGTCGCCATCGCTGGGTCTCGAAGGTGCGACGGTGGCGCCGTTGCCGTTGCAGCGTCCGGGACCACCCGTGTGGGTCGCGGCAACCAGCCCGCGGGCGATCGCGCTCGCGGCGCGGTGCGCGGACGGCTGGGAGGCGTCGTTCCTCGCGCCGGCGGCGTTTGCGGAAGCGGGTGCACGCCTCGACGCGGCGCTCGCGGCTGCGAGTCGCCCGCGAGGCGCGCTTCGCCGCTCGGTCGAGCTCGACGCAACGCTGGCCGATACGCCGGGCGAAGCCAACACCGCGATCGAGCGGTTCTGCGTGCATCGGAACATCGCGCGCGACCATCCGCTGCTGCGTGGGGCGCTCGCGGGGGACGTCGACACGGTGGTCGCGCGCGTGGTCGCGTACCGTCAGGCCGGGGCGACGGATCTCATGATCGGCTTCACGGACTTCCCGGACACGACGATGCTCGAGCGATTCGCCGCGCGCGTGATGCCGGTGGTCAGCGCAGCGGGCGCGTGAGCTCCGCGAGCGCGCGAATCCGGTCGGGCACCGCCGAGGGCGGCTCGTGGGCAAGCGCTTCGCACGCAGCCAGCACGATCCACGCGCGTGTTTCGGCCGACACGCCAAGTCCCACGCGCGAGCTCACCGGCGCTCCGCCGAGAACCTCTTCGAGCGCCAGGCGTACCTGCTCGCGCGCCCATGCCAGCGCGAGTACCGCCGTCTTGTTGCCGCGTCCGGCCAGCCACGCCCGATGCAACTCGCTCGGGAGAGGTGCCTCCGGGCCGTACGCCTCCGCGAGCAGATCGAGCGCCTGCGGCAGCGCGTCGCCGTGGAGTGCGGACAGGTCACGCGCAAGCGTGAGCAGTCGGCGCTCGGCTTCAGTGGGCTGCGGAGGCGCCGGTGGCGGCGCCGAGCGCGCGACACGGCGGCGACGCGTCTTGGTCCTGCGACGGCTGGCGCGACGCGTCTTGCGACGTTTCATGACGCTCGACCATAGCAGAGCATCGTGCGTCGGGCCCGCGCCGCTGCGGTGCTGCGACTATTCGTAGCGGAGGGCTTCGATCGGATCCAGGCGCGACGCCTTCCGCGCCGGATAGAACCCAAAGAAGATCCCGATCGCGGCCGCGAAGCCGAAGGCCAACACGATCGCGGACGGCGCCAGGACCGTGCGCCACTCGGCCAGCGTGCTGATCGCGTTGGAGCCGCCGACGCCCAGCACGATGCCGATGACGCCCCCGATCAGCGACAGGGTCACCGCCTCCACCAGGAATTGCGTGAGGATGTCCCGCGCACGCGCGCCCACCGCCATGCGCAAGCCGATCTCACGCGTTCGCTCGGTCACGGAGACGAGCATGATGTTCATGATGCCGATCCCACCGACCAGCAGCGAGACAGACGCGATCGCCGCCAGGAGGTACGTCATGACCTTGGACGACTCTTCTTGCGTCTGCAGCACCTCGGAGAGATTGCGCAGCGAGAAGTCGTCGTCCTGATTGGGCTGCAACCGATGCCGCTGACGCAGCAGGCCACGAATCTGCGCTTCGGCCTCGGTCATGTCCTCGTCGGGACGAATCTTGATCGAGATCGACCCGACGGATCGAGCATTAGCCTGTGAGACACCGAGGACCTTCTTCTTCGCGGTCGACAGCGGTATGAGGATCACGTCGTCTTGGTCCTGGCCCCAAGAGTTCTGCCCCTTACGGCTCAGCACGCCCACCACAGTGAAGGGGACCTTTTTGATGCGGATGATCTGGCCGATCGGGTCCTCCTCGCCGAACAGGTTCAGCGCCGTCGTCTGGCCGATGAGCGCGACCTTGGTGGCGCCGTCCACGTCCTCCTGGAGCACGGGTCGGCCCACGTCGACCGGCCAGTCGCGCGCCTCGAAGTAACCCGCGGTCACCCCCTGGATGTTGGTGTACCAGTTGAGGTTGCCGTAGACGACTTGCGCGTTGCCGCGGGAGGAGGGCGCGGCGACCTGTACGACCGGAATCTCGCGACCGATCGCGGTTGCGTCGTCCTCGGTGATCGTCGTTTGGCTGCCCAGGCCAAGCCGAACACCCGCCTGGTTGGTGCTGCCCGGCAGGGCGATGATCAGATTAGAGCCGAGGCTTTGGATCTGCTCGGCGACGCGCGCCTGAGCGCCCGCTCCGACGGACACCATCGCGATGACGGCGGCGACGCCGATCATGATGCCGAGCATCGTCAGAGCCGTCCGGAGCTTGTTGACCTTCAGCGAGCGGAGCGCGATGCGGAGCGCCTGAAGCACCATTCTAGACCGCCGCCTCCTCTTCTTCTTCTTCGGGCAGCGTCTTGAGCGCCTCGGCCGCGTCGAGCGGCGTGACGTGCTCGTCGGTGCGCAGGCGTCCATCGCGGAACACCAGGCGACGGCTGGCGTACGTCGCAATATCGGGCTCGTGGGTCACGAGCACGATCGTGAGCCCCTGCCGATTGAGCTTCTGCAGCAACGCGAGAATTTCAACGCTCGTGCGAGTGTCGAGATTGCCGGTGGGCTCGTCCGCGAGAATCACGGCCGGGTCGTTGACGAGGGCGCGCGCGATGGCGACGCGTTGCTGCTGACCGCCCGACAGCTGACTCGGATGATGGTGCTCGCGCTCTGCGAGACCCACGGCCTCGAGCCGTGCGCGCGCTCGCTGGCGGCGATCGCGCGAGCTGAAGCCGCCGTAGAGCAGTGGGAGCTCGACGTTCTCGAGGGCGCTCGTGCGCGCCAGCAGATTGAACATCTGAAACACGAAACCGATCTTCGCGTTGCGCACGGTGGCGAGCTGGTCACGCGACAGATGGGCGACGTCGCTGCTGTCGAGCCAGTAACGGCCCGTGGTCGGACGGTCGAGGCAGCCCAAAAGGTTCATGAACGTCGACTTGCCAGAGCCCGATGGGCCCATGACCGCGACGAATTCGCCCGGCTCGATCGAAACCGTCACACCGCGAAGCGCGTGCACCGTATGGGGGCCGAGGTGGTAGTCCTTGGTGAGGTCCTCGGTCGCGATGATCGCCACGGGCTCAGAGCCTCAGGCGCGGCGTGCTGCCACCCGTGCCGGAAGTGCCAGGACGGTTTTGCTGCGCCCCTCCGGCCGTGCCGATGATCACGTCCTGGCCTTCCTTCACATCGCCGTGCAGGACCTCGGTGGCGCTGCCGTCGCCGAGGCCCAGTGTGAGCGGTACCGCCTTCGGCTGGCCCGCGGCATCGACGATCCACACGCGTCCCGGCGTGCCGCCGCCGGTCGCGCCGCCGCGAGGCTCCCGCGCAGCGATCTCGTCGTACTTCGTTTGCTGTTCCGGTGTGAGGATCGCACGAATCCTGGCGCGGGTGTTCTCGCGCACTTTCCCGGCGCGCGCCTGGCGCTCGCCTTCAGGCAAGTCGCGCAGCGTCGCCATCTGCTGGCGCGTGTCGGCCAGGATGGGATCGAGCTTCTTCTGCTGCTCGACGCTCAGTCCGAGACCCGTGATGAGCCGCTCACGCATTTCGCCAGCCGTTCGCCCGCCGCCCTCGCCCCGCGGCGCCTGGCCCGAGGGTGTGGTCGGGCGCGCTTGCGCGACCGGTCCGGCGTCGGCGCCCGCAGGCCGGAAACGCAGCGCGGCGTTGGGTACCTTCAGCACGCTTGGCTTTTCCGCGTACACGAGCTTGACGTTGGCCGTCATGCCGGGCAGCAGGCGGCTACCGGGATTGTCGACGGAGATGATCACGGTGTAGGTGACCACGTTCTGCACGATCTGGGCGGCTTTCCGGATCTGCGTGACGATGCCGGTGAAGGTTTGGCCGGAAAACGCGTCGACGGTGAAGGTGGCGCGGTCCTCGACCTTGATCCGCCCGATGTCAGCCTCGTCCACGCTCGTCTCAACCTGCATCTTGGTGAGGTCTTGCGCAATCGTGAACAGCGTCGGCGCCTGCAGGCTCGCCGCGACCGTCTGTCCCACGTCTACGGCGCGCGAGACGACGACTCCGTCCACCGGGGCGCGGATCGTCGTGTAGTCGAGGTTGGCCTGCGCCTGCGCCAGCGCGGCGGTCTTCTGGTCGACCTGGGCGCGCGCCGACTGCAGCGCCGCCTCTTGCACACGCAGCTGCGCCTG
>Ga0075436_100000824_pt1 | contig 20643 bp, 20 predicted proteins | sample RhiMethybrSRZTD5_FD_75303 | JGI IMG/M metagenome (GOLD analysis project Ga0075436, IMG submission 75303) | Populus rhizosphere microbial communities from Tennessee, USA - Rhizosphere MetaG P. TD hybrid SRZTD5 | ecosystem: Host-associated > Plants > Roots > Rhizosphere > Soil | place: USA...
GGGAGCGAGCACCTCTTCAGCCACGCCCTCGACCGGTCCGCGGCGACCCCCAGCCTCCACGGGGAACAGTGCGGCGTCGGCGCGATCATGATGATGTACCTGCACGGGGGCGACTGGCACCGCGTCCAGGCGGCCCTGCACACCATCGGGGCGCCCACGACCGCCAAGGAGCTGGGCGTGACGTCGGAGGAGGTCGTCTCCGCCCTCGTCGCGGCCCACACGATCCGCCCCGAGCGCTACACGATCCTCGGCGACAACGGGCTCACGCGCGAGGCCGCCGAGCGGCTCGCCACCGTCACGGGGGTCATCCGTTGACCATGGCCGAGATCACGCTGATCGCCACGTCGCAGGCCCGGCCCGGCTTCGAGTTCGTCTTCCAGGGCGCGGCGCCCGTCTGCCGGACCTGCCCGTACCGCCACGCCTGCCTGACCCTCGACCCGGGGCGGCGGTACGCGATCACCAAGGTCCGGCCGGTCGAGCACCCGTGCGCTCTCCAGGAGACGCAGGCGAACGTGGTCGAGGTCCAACCCATCTCCCGACCGCTGGTCGTGGCGCCGCTGAGCGCGGTGGTGGGGAGCTCGGTCGAGGTCGGCCGCTACGCGTGTCAGCGGCTCGACTGCCCGAACTGGTCGATCTGCGCCGGTCCGTCGCTGCCGCCCAAGCAGCGGTACCGGATCGAGAAGGTCCACCCAGAGCCGGTCGAGTGCCGCATCGGCCGGACCTTAAAGCGGGTCGACGCCGTCTAGACGGCGATGCGGGGCTGTGGGGTAGCTACGGTAGTGGGAGCGCATCCCGTACCGCTCTATTGGTCCATCCTTCGGGCTTTGGGAGCCCGGGACCCCGATTCAAATTCGGGCAGCCCCATCGCGGCACGCTAGTCCGGCGGAACGGCACCGCTTTCTCGCGGCCCATGGGACGCGCCGGGCACGGGCAAGCCTCATCTTGGGTTGACGTCCGTTGGACCCGACCGACGCAATGTCCGCGCCCGAGGTTCCCGACGTGGCCGTAGTGCGCCCCGACCCGGCGCGCGCGATCCACGGCGCCGAGATCTTCTGCGAGCAGTGCGGCGTACTGACCCCCCATCGGATCCTTCGACTCGACCCCGCCCCTCTCGGCGGAAGACCCGGTCCGATCCAGGGCATCGCCAAGTGCCGCCACTGCCGTTGGACGCACCGGTTCCGGGCCGAGCCCGAACGCGCGGTCGAGGTCGCGGAAGTGCTCTCGGACGGCCCGCGGTCGGTCGCCTCCCGCCGGCGGCTGCCGGCTGCGGCGGAGGTGGAGGTCGGCCGGCCGCTCACGGACCCCAAGGTCCGCGTTCGGCGCATCGAGCGCAAGGACGGGGTCGCGGTGCGAACGGCGCGCGCGGACCAGATCGCGACCCTGTGGGTGACGCCCGACGGTCCCGCTCGGGTGCCGGTCTCGATCGTCGAAGGGCGGCGGACGGTCGCCACCTGGCTCGTGGTCCCTCCGGAGCGGCCGATCGAGGTCGGAGCGACGATCGAGATCGACGAGCGCTCATACGAGGTCCGGGGCCTCCGCGCCCGGGGAAGGACGTGGCGTGAATCGGGCGAGGTGTTCCCCGCGGGCGAGGTCCAGCGCGTCTACGTCGGGCGGACCGTGAGCCCGCCCGCCGGCAGGAGCGCCTGGAGCCGCGAGCGGCCGACTCCGAGGGCCTTCGACAGCTCCACCTCCCGCTCCGGGCGATCGCGCTCGTCCCCCGGCGTCAGCAGGAACCGCGGCTGACCTCGGGCGCGGAGCGCCGAAGGCGGGCCGACGCACCAGCGCTCCGCCCCTTCGAGCGGGATCGTCCCGATGGCGAGCTCGACCGGAACGTCGCGCAAGGCGTTCTTCGAGCCATGGATGACGAACGCCCCGCGCGCGACGAATTCGCCGCTCGCCCCCGCCTTCGAGACCTGGTCGGCCCCGACCCAGAACGCGGAACCCGAGGCGAGCCCAGCGCGCCACGCTTTCGAGAACGCGAGGCCGAACTGGCCGGCCTCGACGAACGTCGACTCGGTGGGGGCGGGGGACCCGGGTTCGGAGCGTTTCACGACGACGCTCGGGGCGCCGTGGACGTCGGCGTGGACGTACAGGTCCGCGGCCTTCAGGTACTTGCGCACGATCAGGTCGTTCGAGGCGGCGTCGCGCCCGCCGATCACGAGAACCCCCTCGGAGGAGACGAACCAGCGGTAACGCTCGAACCAGAGCGGACGGGTCGCCGGCTCCCCGTTCGAGGGCCGCGCGGCCGGTGCGGCGGCGACCGACGCGTCCGGGAGCGCGATCCTTCGGTCGGTCTCCTCGAGAGCCGCCCGCGCCCCCTCGAGCTTGGCCTGGGCGCGTTTCGCCTCTTCATACAACGCCCGCGCGGACATCTCGAGTGGGCGGCGCAGGAGGATCGGGACGACGAGATCGCCCAAGGAAACGTCGAGGGCGTCGCCCTCCCCCGTGCGCTCCGCCTCGAGACGGGCGCGGTCGGCCTCGTCGTAGTGCGCGTAGATCGACTCCGCCTGCCGGTTCAGCCGGTCGACCTCGCTGGCGAGGGAGGCGAGGGCGCTCACCTGCTGCGCGCGTTGTCGAGCGAGCTCCGACCGCCGGTCTTCGCTCGGCGTCGGGGGTACTGCGCGGATCGCGGGCGCGACTGACGAAAAGAATCGGTGGGCGGCGTGGGAGAACGACGGGTCGTGCTCCTCATCGACCCCGGGGGATCCGGTCCAACGGTGGGATCGGAACGGCTCGACGTCAAGCAACGCATCCCCCCGTCGGTAGAGGTACCCGCTGGGCTGGGGCCCGACCTCCGCCAGCAGTTCCGTAAGCGCCCGGTGCAGACGCTGGGCGGCCTCACCCGCGTCCGAGGGCGCGGGAACGGCCCCGACGAGCCCCGCGCGCGAAAGGAGCTCCTCGGCGATCGGGCCACCGAACGACAGCCGCGCGGCGAGCGTGCTGGCGCGGTCGGTGCGCGATTGCCCAAACGCCGCTTCGATCTCCGAGGCGGTCTTCTCCCACGGATTGCCGCGCGACGGGGGTCGAACGTACTCCACCCCGACGCGGACCGTCCGATGGGCCCACGTCTTCGCGTGCGCGACGGCGACGAGGCGCGACCCCCGCGCGACGAGGAGGTTCCCCGTGCCGAACAGCTCGACGGCGAGGGTGAGGGCCTCTTCCGAATCGCCTCGGCGGACGACGACCTCGAGGTAGCGCTCGCCCGCCGGGTCGGGGACGTCGGTGATCACGCCGCCGGCGAGCAGCCGGCGCAGCTCGCGCGCGAGCGGGCCGGGCTCCTCGGGATGATCGAGCGGATCGGCGAGAAGCGCCGCGTACCGGCCGGGCACGAGGAGGAGCTCGCGCCGGCCCGACGGGGCTCGCAAGGTGAGCGAGAACGCGCCCCCCGCTACATCGAACGCCTTGTCGACGTGGGCCCGGCCGAGGGCGCGGAGTTCCCGGGCGACCGCGAGCGTGTCGAGCGAGGTGAACCGGTCCTTCTCGATACCGGCCAACTCCGCCGACACGGCCCCGCCGCGGGTCGGACGGGCGGCATCGCTTAAGCCTTCGTCGAACTCCGCGCGGCCGTGTCGGCCGCCGCGTCGCCGCCCGCCGATGCGTGGCGCCGCCGCGCGCACTCGCTGGCCGTCGACGAGATCCGTCCGGTGGCCCCGGCCATCGACCGCGAGGACCGGTTTCCCCCGCACCTCATCGCGCGCCTCCGCGAGCTCGGGTTCATGGGCCTCGGGGTGCCGGCCGCTTGGGGCGGAACGGGCGGGGACACGCGGGCGACCGCGGCCGTTCTCGAAGAACTCTCGGCCGAGAGCGCCGCCGTCGCCACCCTCCTCGCCGTCCACCTCTCGGTCGCCGCCGCGCCCATCCTCCAGTGGGGGACCGACGCGCAGCGGGAGCGGTTCCTGCGCCCGCTCGCCGACGGTCGATGGCTCGGGGCGTTCGGCCTCACCGAGCCGGGCGTCGGCTCGGACGCCGCCCAGCTCGCGACGCGGTATCGCGCCGAGGGCGACGGGTTCACGCTCACCGGCAACAAGATGTTCATCACGAACGCCGCGAGCGCGGACCTGCTCCTCGTCTTCGCGACCCGCGATCCCGCGCTCGGCCACCGCGGGATCTCGTGCTTCCTCCTCCCGAAGGGGGCGAAAGGGTTCGGGATCGCGCAGCACCTCGACAAGCTCGGCCTGCGGGGCAGCGAGACCAACGAGGTCGTCCTCGACGGGGTCCACCTGGACCAGGCGTCGCTCCTCGGGCCGGAGGGGGACGGGCTCAAGGTCGCGCTCAGCGCCCTCGCGGGCGGGCGCGTCGGGATCGCGGCGTGCGCGCTCGGCGTAGCCCGGGCCGCGCTCGAGGAGATGCAGCGGTGCGCCCGGGGAGCGCCGAGCGACGGGCGGCGCGCGGCCGTCGCTCGAGCGTGGGTGGATGTCGCGGCCGCGCGCGCGCTGGTCGACGAGGCGGCCGCGCGGAAGGACGCGGGGGTACCCTACGAGGACGCGGCGTCGGCGGCGAAGCTGTTCGCCTCGACCGCCGCGGTCCGGATCGCCTCGACGGGGGTCGACCTTGCGGGCCCGGAGGGCACTCTGGCGGACGCCACCGCCGGCCGATTGCTTAGGGACGCTCGTGTGTTCCCGATCGTCGAAGGGACGACCGAGATCCAGGAACTGATCCTCGGGCGCACGCTCGTCGGCCGTTAGGCTCGCGCGCGACGCAACGCTTAGTACCGACGTCGGCTCCGACGCGCGTGCCGAGCACCGTCGGGCGACGCCCCACCGATCGACGCGTCGAGTCCCACCTCGACCGGGTGCCGCTCGACGCGGTGCCGCTCGAACCGGCGATCCGGGCCGCGCTCGAACGCCACGGCATCACCGAGTTCTATCCGCCTCAGGCGGAAGCCGCGGTGCCCGTCCTCGCGGGCGAGAGCGTGCTGCTGGCGTGCCCGACCGCGAGCGGCAAGTCGCTCGTCGCGTACCTAGGCCTCCTGCGGGCCGCCCGCGCGAAGCGCAAGGGCCTCTACCTCGTTCCGCTCCGCGCGCTCGCCCAGGAGAAGTTCGAGGAACTGCAACAGTTCGAGGAGCTCGGGATCCGCGTTGGCCTGTCGATCGGCGACTTCGACCTACCGCCGGCGACCCTCGAGAAGCTCGATATCCTCGTGGCGACGAGCGAGAAGGCCGACGCCCTCCTTCGGAAAGGGAGCCCGTGGCTCGACGGCCTCGGCACGGTCGTCGCCGACGAGGTGCACCTGCTCCGGGACCCGGAGCGCGGACCGACCCTCGAGGTGAGCCTCACGCGGCTCCAGCGGGCCCACCCGGACCTCCAGGTGATCGCCCTCTCCGCGACGATCCGCAACTCGGTCGAGCTCGCCGAGTGGCTCAGGGCCCGCCACATCGCGAGCGACTTCCGGCCCGTGCCGCTCAAGTCCGGCGTCTACCACGACGGTCGGATCCTTTTCACCGACCTCTCGACCCGTACGATCGCCGGCCCCGGCGACCCCCTTCCGCGGCTCGTCCGGACGGTGATCCTCGAAGGCGGCCAGGCCCTCGTGTTCGTGAACACGCGGCGCGCGTCCGAGCAGGTCGCCGAGAGCCTCGCGTCGACGGTCCACGCCGTCCTGGGACCCGACGAGCGGCTCGCCGCCGCGCGAGCGCGCGAGGAACTGGCCCAGGTCTCGGAGGAGGAGACCGAGGGGATCCGTCGCCTGGGCCACCTCCTCCCGAGCGGGGTCGCCTTCCACAACGCGTCGCTCACGAATCCGGAGCGGCGCGTCATCGAGCGGGCGTTCCGCGACCGCGTCCTCAAGACGCTCGTCGCGACCCCGACGCTCGCCGCCGGGATCAACCTCCCCGCCCGTCGCGTCGTCGTCCGCGACACGTATCGGTACGACGACCGGTTGGGCTCGCAGGCACCGATCCCGGCGATCGAGGTGCAGCAGATGTGCGGCCGGGCCGGCCGACCCCGGTTCGACCCGGTGGGCGAGGCGGTCCTGCTCGCCCGATCCGCCGAGGAGGAGGAGCGGCTCCTCGACCAGTACCTGTCGGCGCCCCCTGAGGAGGTCCGATCGCGCCTTGCGGCCGAACCCGCGCTGCGGATGCACCTCCTCGCGCTCGTCGCGAGCGGGGAGGTGGGCAGCGAGGAGGAGCTCGAGTCGTTCTTCGGCGACACCTTCTACGGGCACACGCTCCCCGTCTCCGAGCTCGCGGAGACCGTGCGGACGGTCCGCTCCTTCCTCGAGGAGCACGAGTTCCTCGTCACCGGGCCCACGCTGCGCGCGACCCCGTTCGGCATGCTCACGTCGGAACTGTACCTCGACCCGATGAGCGCGGTACTCCTGCGCCGGGCGATCGAGCGGGCGCCGATCGGCGTCGCGACGTTCCCGCTCCTCGCCGCCGTCGCCGCGACGCCCGACCTGCCCTCCCTCTTCCTGCGCCGCGGCGAGGAGCGCGAGATGCTCGCCCGCTACACCGACGAAGAGCCGGAACTCCTCCTCAAGCCGGAAGAGGACCCGTTTCCGCAGGAGCTCGACCTGTTCCTCGCGACGATCAAGACCGCCGAGGTCCTCGAGGCCTGGATCGCCGAGACGCCGATCGTAGAGATCTCGGAACGGTTCGGGATCGGCGCGGGCGACCTGCGGGCCAAGGTGGAGGACGCCGAGTGGCTCCTGTTCGGCGCGTCGCGGATCGCGAGCCGCTACCAGCGAAGGCTCGCGCGACCGATCGACGAGCTGTCGCAGCGCATCCGCTACGGGATCCGCGAGGAGCTCGTGGACCTCGTCCACGTGCGCGGCATCGGCCGGGCGAGGGCCCGCGCCCTGTTCGCCTCCGGTTTCCCCGACCGTGAGGCGCTGCGTTCCGCCCCCGTCGACCGCGTGACGTCCGCCCTCCGATCGCCGAGGGTGGCGGAGATGGTGCTCCGCGAGGTCCACCATCCGCGATGGTCGGGGGCGAGGGTCGCTCCACTGGCCGAGGAGGCGCCGCCGCCCGTGACGGCTCCGGCGCCCGCCGAGCAACCCCGAGAGCGCCGGCGGCTCAAGCGGAGCCCACGCCTGGACGAGTTCCCGACGTCGCCGGAGGAATCGGCCAGTCGCTGACGGGCGTTAGCAGCTCGAGGGTCGACTGAGTACCGCCGGGACCCCCCGGTCGGACCGACCGGCGCACGAGCCCGAGCGCCTCCAAGCGGAGCAGGCGCCGCCACATCGTCGTCGCGGGCAGCGGGCGAAGCCCCTCGCGTCGCGCGAGGCGGGCCTCCCACGCACGCACCTCGCCCAGCGGGGCCGACGATCCGTCGACGGCCCGATCGATCGCCTCGACGACGTGGGGCTCGACCGCCCAGGAGGGCGAGGCCCCGAGCCATCCCGGCTCGCGGCTCGACCCGGCCACCGTTCCGAGCAACTGTCGACGCATGAGGTCCACCGCGCGCGCGGCGTTGCCGCCGTCGGCCCAGCACCGGTCGACGATACGGAGGACCATCGACTCGGGTGGGCTCCGCCCCATCGCCCGCCCGAGACGGTCGCCGACGAGCTCGACGAGGGTGGATCGCGCGTACGCGCGAATCTCGACGCGCCGCTCGGGGACGAGCCCCGAACGGGCCGCCTGGGTCCACGCCCCCAGGGCCTCCGCGGCGCCGGCGAGTAGCAGCCAAACCCGCGGCGGGTCGTCGACGCCCTCGGGGAGGAAGCGGGCGGGGTGGGCGAACGCACGGAGGATCGGCGTCAGATCCGGCGCCGACCGCCCGATGTCGTCGAGCACCACGACCGCCGGGCGACCGTCCCGCCGCAACCGACGCAGGAACCCCGCCAAGATCTCGTTCGTGGGAAACCCCGTCGCGTGGAATCCGTCGTCGAGGTGCTGCAGCAGCGCCGCCGCGATCCCCTGGGACCCCCGGCACCACCGGACCCGGACTGTGGCGAGGAGGGGGCGCGTCGAGGGTGCGTCCCTCCGCAACGACTCGATCGCTCGACGGGCGGCGACGCGCGCCAGTACGGAGGTCCCGGCGCCGCTCGGGCCGACGACCGCGGCGATCGGCGGGGGCGACCGTGCGTCGGCCGGTTCGGCGAACCACGCCCTCAGGCGATCGAGCTCGACGTTCCGACCGAACAGCACCGGGGGCGTGTAGTCGGCCGCAAGCACCTCGGGGAAACGCACCGGCATCATCGAACCGACCAAAGCTCTGTACTATAAGAAATCTTATAATTTCATGTTTCACCGCTCCTCGACGAGGCACGGGCCGGCGGGGTGGGAGAGGGCGTACGTCCCGCGCTGCCCGAGCAACTCTGATAGTCGTCGGGGCCCCTCGCCGACGGTGGACGTCCGCGACCTGGCCTGGGAGGACTTCGAGGGCTGGGTCGGACTGTACTATTCGCGCTACGAGGAAGTGCGGACGAACCCCGAGCTCGGGGTCTACACCTTCGAGTCGAAGCCCACCCTCGGCGAGGAGGCGGAGCTCTTCGGCAAGGTATGGAAGGACGTGCTCGCGGGGGACCTCGTCGTTTCGGTGGGCGACGAGGGCGGGCGGATCGTGGGGATCTGCAGCGTCTACCGGGCCGGCCGCCACCGGGAGGACCGGCACGCGGGGATCCTCGCCATCGCGGTTCACCCCGATTGGCGAGGTCGTGGGGTGGGGAGCCGGTTGATCCCTCACGCGCTCAAGAAGTGCGAAGGGAAGTTCGAGCTCGTTCGGTTGACGGTGACTGAGGTGAACCTCCCGGCCCGCGCGTTGTACCGCAAGTGCGGCTTTGTCGAGTCCGGCCGACTTCCGCGCGCGTTCAAACGGAACGATGCGTACTTCGATGACATCGTGATGTGGCGCCCCGTGGGCGAGCCAGGCCGTCCAACATCCTCGGCCGCGGTTGGCGACGGCACGATGAGCGAGGGCTAGCGCGCCCAGTCCCCTAGGGGCTCTACGGCCATCGGGGAGCGAACGCGGGCCCTATGATCATGGCCGACCGGCCGAGCAGGGGCCCCGAGCGGAAGTTCCGCTAGGGCCGGGGGCGCCGGCCCGAGCGCCGGCGGGGGCGAGCCCATCGGCAGCGTGGGTACGGGGCCCGGCCGCGCCCACGACGACCCCGCGGGCTCAAACGGCTTAAGCCACTGCACGGCTCGCCCTCGCGAGTCGTCCGATGGCGCGCAAGGTGACCCTCATACCCGGCGACGGGATCGGACCGGAGGTCACCGCGGCCGCGCAGCGGGTCGCCGAAGCGACGGGGGTGGCCCTCGAATGGGAGGTCGTCGACGCGGGCGAAGCGGCGATCCGCAACGCGGGAACGCCCCTCCCGGACGCCGTCCTCGACTCGATCCGCCGCAACCGCCTCGCGCTCAAGGGTCCGATCACGACCCCGATCGGGGGCGGGTTCCGCTCCGTCAACGTGACCCTCCGACAGCAGCTCGACCTGTTCGCCTCGGTCCGACCGGCGCGGGCGATCGCCGGGGAGGCGACCCGGTTCCCTGAGACGGACCTCATCGTCGTCCGCGAGGCGACGGAGGGCCTCTACTCGGGCGTCGAGCACTGGGTCGACCGCGACCACTCCGCGGCCGAGACGGTGAACGTGATCACCCGCAAGGCCTCGGACCGGATCGTCCGGTTCGCGTTCGACCTCGCGCGGCGCGAGAAGCGCACGCACGTGACCGCGGTCCACAAGGCGAACATCATGAAGACGACCGGCGCGCTGTTCCAAACGGCGTTCCGGGCGATCGCGGCCGAGTACCCTGACATCACGGCGGACGAGCGGCTGATCGACAACATGTGCATGCAGCTCGTCAAGAAGCCCGGCGACTACGACGTCCTCGTCACGACCAACCTGTTCGGCGACATCCTCTCCGACCTCGCCGCCGGCCTCGCGGGGGGCCTCGGCGTTGCGCCGGGGGCGCTCTACGGCGACGGGATCGCCGTGTTCGAGCCGGTCCACGGTTCGGCACCGAAGTACGCCGGGCAGGACCGAGCCGACCCGGTCGCCGAGATCCTCTGCGTCGAGCTGCTGCTCCGTCACATCGGCGAGAAGGAGGCGGCCGCGCGCGTCTACCGGGCCGTCTGGGAGACGATCGCCGAGAAGAAGGTCGTCACGTACGACCTCGCATTGCCCGGCTACACGGACCGGCCCGTCGCGCCCTCGTCGTGCTCGGCGATGGCGGCGGAGATCGCCCGGAAGGTTCCGCTCGTCGATCTGAGCCGTCCGCTCGAGGTCGCTCGGACCGAACGGGCCACCGCCCGCGCTTCGGACGGCAACCTCGAGGCGTGAGCGGCCCCGGCTAGTCTCCGAGGACCTTGACCACGACGCGCTTCCGTCGACGACCGTCGAACTCCGCGTAGAAGACCTGCTCCCACGGACCGAGGTCGAGGTCCCCCGAGGTGACCGGGAGCACCACCTGGTGTCCCAAGAGCAGGTTCTTCAGGTGGGCGTCGCCGTTCGACTCGCCGGTCCGGTGGTGCTCGTAGTCCCCCGGTGGCGCCAGCCGGTCGGCCCACGTCTCGATGTCGCGGAGGAGCCCCCGCTCGTCGTCGTTGACGTACAACGCCGACGTGATGTGCATCGCGGAGACGAGGACGAGCCCGTCGGTGACCCCGCTCTTGCGCACGACGGCGCGCACCGGCTCGGTGATGTTGACGAACGCCCGACTCGTCGTCGTCTCGAACCAGAGGTACTCGGTCGCGGCCCGCATGAACGCGGCGAACCAAAACGCAGGTTTATCTCCCCCGGCTCCCGGTCGTACGGTTCGGCGAACCTCGTGGCCGCTCCCCGGGCCGTACGGATCTCCCGACCCGCCTCCGGTACAGCCACCGAGCCCGGGCACCGCCGCGGCGGACCCGCGACGCGGTTCCAGCCCAACCGCGGCGGCACCGCGCGCGCGTGGCGACTGTTCGCCGTCTATGCGATCGCCCTCCTTGCGATCTATCTGCTCTTCCTGGCGCTCGCGCTCACGAGCCCGGTCGAAGGGGTGAGGGACAACGCCCTCCCCTGGCTCTACCTCTCGGTCGTAACGGCCGCCCTGGCGGCCGCAGGGTGGCTCCTCACGCTCGGTCGAACGCCCTCAGGGGCCATCCTGCGCTCGGAGGAGCTCGTGGTCCGCGAGCGGACCGGCCGACTTCGACGGTTCCCGGCCCACGCGCTATCGGAGCGGAAGGTGGTCCACCGGTACTCGCCGAGCCTGCTCGGCCCGCAGGCGACGGAGTTCGTCGAACTGAGAACGTCGGACCGGGGTCGACGGACCTACCTGGTCGGCGAGGGGTTCTTCGAAGACCTCGCCGGCCGGTGAGGCCGCGCGGTGCTATTCGAGCAGGTCCTCGAGCTCGCCCGCGACCAGCATGAGCAGCTGGTCGAGAGACCGGTTCTTCAGCTCGGTGATCTGCCCGCCGTCGGTCTCGAGCCGCGCGAGAAACTCGTCCCCGTCCCGGAGAAAGGAGAGCGAAAGCAGGTGGCGTCGTCCGTCGCCGAGTCGCACCGGGGCGGGTTCGGGGGTCGGAGCGGGTGGGGCCTTCGGTGCCACCTTCGGCGGCGCGGGGCGCTTTGGGGAGGGCTTGGCCGTCTTCTTGGCGATCGGCTTGACCGGCTTTCGGGGGGGCGCTGAACGCTTCGGCTTGGGCCGTCGCGCGGGCTTGGCGGTCCGGCGCGCCGCCTTTTTGGACCTCGGGGTCGGAGCCAAAAGAAGAGCCTCGAATTCGCCCCCACCAACGCCCCCTATTTAGAGGTATGCGAGATGGAGGGCGCCGAGAGGGCCGAGAGGGAGCGGAGACCACGAACGACGCGTCCCACGGGCTCGGCGACGGTGCGCCACCGATGGGCCTCGCCGGAGCGCGCCGTTGAACCGCGCGCAGCTGCTCTGGCTCCTCGCGCTCGCGTTCGCCCTCGTCTTCGTCGCGCTCGAGCCGCTCCTCACATTCCCGATTTTCGGCTCCGACACGGGCGAGTACTATCGGCTCACGGCCGCGCTCGCCTCGACGGGCCATCTCCCGCTCACGTCGTACAGCGGATGGGGGTCGGCGTATCAGGACTTCCCCGGCATCTTCGTCCTGAGCGCGTCGACCTCGGGGGCGCTCGGGGTCGACCCGCTCTCGGCCCTCCTCACGATCGTTCCGCTCGTCGCCGCGCTCGCGGTGTTCCCCCTCTTCCTGCTGTTCCGCCGGCTGTTCGCCCAGGAGACGATCGCGATCCTCGGCGCGGGCCTCGCGAGCGTCGCGATGCCGAGGATGTTCTCGATCGCGCACCCGGCGCCGCTCGCCCTCGGCGACTTCCTGACGGTCGCCGCGCTCTGGATGTTCGTCGAGGGCCGGCGGGACCGTCGGTGGTACCTCCCCCTCGGTCTCACCGCGTCGGCGCTCATCGTCACCCACCACCTTTCGAGCTACTTCCTGCTCGTGAGCGCGATCGGCGGCCTGCTGCTGCTCGAGATCGTCGCGCCGGGCCGATGGAGTCGCCGCTTCCCGATGCGCGAGCTCGCCTTCGGGGCCGCGTTCGTGGTCGGCCTGTTCGTCTACTGGTTCGAGTACGCCGACGCGTTCGTCCCGATCATCGGTTCGGGGCTCCATGGGTCGACCGGTCCCGCGCTCGGCCTGTTCCTTGCGGGCGGGCTCGCCGGGTTCGTCGTGATCGGAGCCGTCATCCGATGGCGCCGCCACGCTCGTCGCCCGAACGCGGCGTGGCGGATGCGGCTCCCGTCGGACCGTAGCCTCGTTCGGGATTTCGTGGTCCTCTTCGGCGGCACGCTCGCGGGCTCGGCGGCGCTCGTACTCGTCCCCGTCGCGATCTCGCCCGCGACCCGCACGACGAGCCCGCTCATCCTCGCGTTCTTTCTTCCGCTCATCCTCATGATCGCCCTCGGCGCGGGCTCGCGCCGGCTCGTGATCGGGGACCGGCCGGGCCTCTTCGCCCTCGCCTGGGCGGGGGTGCTCGGTCTCTCCGCGTTCCTCGCGATTGGCACGCAGAGCGCGGTCATCCTCCCGTCGCGCCACGCGGAGTACCTGCTGATCCCGGTCGGTCTCCTCGCCGCGGTCGGGATCGGTCGCCTCGTCGCCCGCCTCGGCGATCGGGGCGGACGTCGGGCCGTCGCGGCCGCGGCGACCGCGGCGGTGCTCCTGCTGGCGGCCAACGCCGCCATCGCCTACCCTCCGCCGGCCCTGTTCGGAGGTTTCCAGGAGGGGCTCACCGACCAGGACGCGACGATCTGGCTGTGGGTCGGCGTCGGGCTGCCACCGAACGCCACGGTGGCGACGGACCATCGGCTCAGCTCGATGATCTTTGGGTTCGACGGCAATCCGGCGACGTGGGATTCGACGAAGGCGCTGTTCATCGGGTCGAACTTCTCGGCCGCGTTGGACGAGCTGCGGTCGAGCGACGCGCCGCACCCTCCCCACACGTACCCGGTCAACGCCGTCGCCGTCGATGCCGCGATGTACGGCGGTGTGGCGCTCGACCCGAACACCTCGGCGTATCCGCTCAGTGCGGCCGCCCAGGCGTGGTTCCAGCACCCGCCGTTCGTGCTCGTCTATCAGAGCGGCGCGCAAGCGGTCTACTGGGTCGCGGGGCCTCTCCCTCCGCCGTAGGGCTCCATCGTACCGTCGGACCTCCAGGTCAGCACTGGCGTTCGACCGCGCGCGAGCACGGCGAGGAGCTCCCCCGCCCATCGCAATTTCTCCCTCTTCCGAACGGCGTCGTCGGCCGACGCCTCCCGAACGTCGGAGAAGTCGAACCCCCACAGCAGGATGCGGCGAGCCGGCGCGTGCGCGGCCAGGAACGCGGCCCGGTCCCCGTCGGTGAACCCGCCGACGTCGAGGAGCTCTTGGGCCGGCGGCCCGGCCCACGACCCGGCGAGCTCGCCCGAGAACTCCGGGACCCACCGTTCGAGCTGGGGGACGTTGTCGCCGTGCGCGTGGACGACGACGAGCGCCCCGCGGGCGTTCGCGAGGACCTCGGAAGGGACGGGTCCGTCGAGGTCGGTGACGACGACCTCGGGCACGAGACCGGCATCGAGGCACCGCTCGGCTGCGCCGTCCGCCGCGACGATCGCGAGGGTCGGGCGAGCGACCGGGAGGCGCCAGACCGGCGGCGCCCCTGCACGCGGAGCGAGCCCGACGACGACCACGTCGCGGCCCGCCAATCGGCGGGTCGCGCGCCCGAGCGGGTCGCGCAGCGCGTCGCGCGGGAGCAGGGAACGCAATCGCTCGGCCGCGGCGCGCTCGCGGTCCATCGCGAAACCGAACTCGCGCCGGATGCGCGCGTAGTACGGCGCCCACTCGTCGTACTCCAACGCATCCTCCTCGAAATCCACCGCTCCGAGGGGCCACGCTTTATAAAGTGGGTGCGGCTCCCCCACCTCGAGGACGACCGAAAATGCGACCTCTCGCCCAGGAGATTCTCGCTCACCTACCCAGTGAAGGAAAACGCGGCACCCCGACCCCTCCTCCGGCGTCGACCGACGACCAGGAGCTCGAGGCGGTCCTCGCGTCGCTGAAGACCAACATCAAGGTCGTCGGGTGCGGGGGCGGCGGCTGCAACACGGTCAACCGGCTCGCGGAGGAGGGGCTCGGTGGCGCCGACATGATCGCGTGCAACACCGACGCGCAGCACCTTCTCGCGATCCACGCGCCCCGGAAGATCCTCCTCGGTCGCCGCCTCACGCGGGGGCTGGGCGCGGGCGCCCTACCGCAGGTCGGCGAGCAGGCCGCGCGCGAGGCCGAGGACGAGCTCAAGAAGGCGCTCAAGGACTCGGACATGGTCTTCATCACGCTCGGGCTCGGCGGCGGGACCGGGACCGGCTCGGCGCCGGTCGTCGCCCAGATGGCGAAGGACGCCAACGGCGGCAACCCGCTCACGATCGCCGTCTGCACCCTCCCGTTCGCGAGCGAGGGGCTCGTTCGGACGGAGAACGCGATGTGGGGGCTCGAGCGCCTCCGCGCGTCGATCGACACCGTCATCACGATCCCGAACGACCGCCTCCTCGAACTCGTTCCGCGCCTCCCGATCCAGACGGCGTTCAAGGTCGCCGACTCCGTGCTCGCTCGAGCGATCCGCGGGATCACGGAGATCATCACGCGGCCGGGCCTCGTCAACCTCGACTTCAACGACCTGCGGACGATCATGAAAGGCGGCGGCGTCGCCCTCATCGGCATCGGCGAGTCCGAGAGCGAGAACCGCGCGGAGGACGCCGTCCTCGAGGCGATCAACTCGCCGCTGCTCAAGGTCGATATCGCGGGCGCGACCGGCGCGCTGATCAACGTCACCGGCGGCCCGGACATGACCGTGAGCGAGGCGCAGAAGGCGGCCGAGGTCGTCCAGAAGGCGATCGCGCCCACCGCGCGCATCATCTGGGGCGCCGCGGTCGACCCGACGATGCAGAGCACGATCCGCGTCATGCTGGTGGTCACCGGAGTTAAATCCCCGCAGATTTTCGGTGGGGCCTCGGGCGCGTCGGGCCCGGCCCGGAAGTCCGGTCCGGACCTCGATGTCGTCCGCTAGGTGATGCAATGGCCTTCCTCGACCGGGCGCGACGCGTCCAGGAGAACTTCGACGGCCGGCTCCGCAACGTCGGCCACGGGAAGTACGGCCGGATCCTCCGGATGGCGCGCAAGCCCACGATCGACGACTACGTGCGGGTCCTCGAGGTCACGTGGATCGGCGCCGTCGTCATCGGCGCGGTCGGGTTCATGATCTACATCTTCTTCACCCAGGCCGGCCCGTGGCTCTGGAGCAACCTGTTCCAGGGGCTGTAGGATCGCGACCATGGCGGGCGACCCGGACCAGGAAGGGATTGGACTCCTCACCGGCGACGAGACCGAGCCGGAGACGCCCGCGGTCAAGCCGTCGGCCGGCCCCGCCGCTCCGGCCCCCGCCCCGTCGGCCCCCTCGATCCTGAAGGTCGAGGCGCCCGGGCTCCTCACGTTCCAGGCGGCCGACGACACCGTGCGCGAGATGACGGCCGGCACGGTGACGACGCTCTCGGCCGTGCTCACGAGCGCCCACGCCGAGGCGGGGCCCGCGACGGTCGACGTCGAGATCGCCTACACCTCCACGTACCCCGGGGAGGGGGCGGAGTGGCCGGTCTCGTGGATGCCGCCCGGCAAGCGGTCGTTCTCCGAGATCGTCGCGGCGAAGCACAAGGTAAACGTCGCGCTCCCGCCGAACACCGGCGTCCCGTTCAGCTTCGAGGTCACCGCCCCGGTCGGCGTCCGCTACGGCGACCGCGTCGAGATCCGGCTCGCGGCCCACTGGGACAACGAGCGGCCCGCGAAGCTCGTCCTCGGGTGCGTCGCCCGCCAGGCCGTCCTCGCGATCAAGACCTCCCGCGGCTACGAGCGCGAGGTCGCCGACACGCTGCTCGCGCGCGCCGAGGAGAAGCGCGACGTTGTCTTCGCGCTCCTCGTGCCGGCGGCGCTCCGCGGGTACGTCTTCGCCGAAGGCATGAGCTTCGAGGGGGTCCGCGAGATGCTCAAGGGGATCCGCAAGGCGCGCGGGCTCGTCGCGGGCGAGACGACCCTCAAGGAGGTCGAGCCGCTCCTCGTCCCGAAGATCACCGTCGAAGGGTTCGTCGAGGGCGCGATCGTCGAGCTGATCGCCGGGCCGTTCAAGGGCGAGAAAGCCCGCGTCCGCAAGATCGACCAGGGGAAGGAAGAGATCACCGTCGAGCTGATCGAAGCGGTCGTCCCGATCCCGGTGACGGTCCGCGGCGACCACGTGCGCATGTTGGAGAAGGGAGGCGGCAAGAGTGGCGGATGAGGTGAGCGTCCTCGTCGAAGGCGGCAAGGCGACGCCGGGTCCCCCGCTCGGACCGGCCCTCGGGCCCCTCGGCGTCAACGTCGTCCAGGTCGTCCAGCAGATCAACGAGCAGACGAAAGGGTTCGCCGGCATGCGCGTGCCCGTCGTCGTGAAGGTCAACCCGACGACGCGCGCGTTCACGCTCGTCGTTGGTCGTCCCCCGGTCGCCGCGCTCCTCCTCAAGGAAGCGGGCAAGGAGAAGGGCTCCGGGAAGTCGAAGGGCGAGGTCCTCGGCGACGTCTCCCTCGACCAGGTCCGCGCGATCGCGGAAGCGAAGGGCGCCGACCTGTTCGGCCGCTCGATCGAAGAGCGGATGAACCAGGTGATCGGCACGTGCACGTCGATGGGGCTCACCGTCGACGGGACCGACCCGCGCGTCCTTCTGAAGCAGCGCGTCGCGGCGCGGGGCGCGCGATGATGGGCGGTCAACCGGGACCCCCGCCGGACCTCTCGAAGGCGGAGATCGTCGACTACACGCCGCTCTCGGGCGAGGCCGTCGTCAAGCTCAAGCTGAAGGACGGGTCGGTCATCGAGGTGAAACTGATCATCATGAACATCCTTCGGGCCGGCAACGACCCCGCGACCGGGCTCCCGTTCTACGTCGTCCAGTCGGCGCCCCTCGTCCGGCTCGTCGAGAGCCCGAAAGAGCTGCGCAAGTCCCCCAACCGCCCCGGCGGCGACGCGAAGTCGGTCCCGGGGTTCGCATAGCCCAACGGAGCGTCGGCGTTGGTCGACGTATCGGAATCACCCGCCGTCCCTGCGACGGACTACGGGGGCGACGAACGGTGGGGCCTCATGGCCGCCGGCGGGGTCCTCATCGTCCTCGGGTGGGGGCTCGCCGTCCTCGTGAACCTCCTGCTTCACGCCACGGCGCCCACGGGCGGGCGATCGGTCGGTGGGGTCGTGGTCTTCGGCCACCTCGGGCCGTTCGCCTGGGCGACGCTCCTGATCGGCCTCGCCACGGGGGCGCTCGGCGTTGCGATCGCCCTGGTTGCGCGCTCGTCCCCGAAGGGCCCGATCGTCTGGCCGGGGTTCGCCTACTAGGCCCTCGCCGACGGATCAGACCCGACCGACGCGTCGCGATGGGGGCGGTTGGAGCCCCGTCGCACCCTTCTGCCGCTTCTGCAGTAGGAGGCAGTCGGGGCAGATCCGCTCGTCCGCATCGAGGCAGTTGCGGCACAGGGTACGCCCGCAGAGCGCGCAGCGCAGGGTAGCGGGGGCCCCGCACCGTGCGCACGTGCCGACGAGCATCTGGGCCACCGAAAACCCTACCGCGCGAGCACGCCGGTTTTCTTAAGCGCTTCGACGAACCCCTCGGCGTACCCCGCCCGGGCGACATGGTCGGCGGCGCGTCGGGCGGCCGGACTACCGTTCGCGAAGCTGAGCGCGAGCCCGGCGGCCCGGAGCATCGGCACATCGTTGTCGCCGTCGCCCGCGACGACGCAGTCGGCGAGCGTGAGCCCGCGGGCCGCGAGCACCCCTTCGAGGGCCGGTCGCTTGCCGTGCCCCTTCTCCATAAGATGGAGCGCGTAGCCCGTCGCTTCGACGGCGATCCCCGAACCGCGCAGGTGCGGGCGGACCACGCGCGTCGTGACGTTCGGCTCGAGGGCGACCTCGGTCTCCCGCCAGCGGTCGGTGAACAGCCGCCGGACCGGGAGACCCTCGCGGCGCAGTCGGCGGAACGCCGCGAGCGCCGGGGCGCGTCGGGCGAGCCGTCGGACGGTGTCGATGCCGTCCACCCGCTCGTAGACGAGGCCTCCGTTCTCGGCGACAATCGGGGCCGCGAGCCCGAGCGACCGGTGGATCGCGAGAGCGATCGGAAGGACGTTGCCCGTCGCGAGGATCACGGGAACACCGGACGCTTCGAGCGCGCGGACCGCTCGGACGGCTCCGAGGTCGAGGCGACGCGCTGAGTCGGTGAGTGTCCCGTCGACGTCGGTGACGAGCGCGCGCCATCCACCGCGCCGACGCGCCGTCCCCGTCATCCTTCGACCTGCCGGAGCGAAGGTCGGTTCACGAGGACTCGCCGGCGGCGGCCGTGCGATGTCGGGCGAGAGCGGCCCGCAACGCCGTAGCCACGTCGCTTCCGTCGCGGCGCCCCCGGACCTCGCGCATGAGGTCGCCCATCAGCGGCGAGAACGCGTCCGCGCCCCGCTCGGCGACGAGCGCGGCGTTCTGCTCCACCACGCGGGCCGCGAGCACGTCCAGGTCCTCGGCGGGTCCGCGGTCGAACCCGGCCCGCGCCGCTGCCTCGAGCGGGGTCGCCGCCCCTTTGCGGAGCTCCACAAGGACCGGGAGCATCCCCTCCTTCGCGATGGTCCCGTCGGCGACCGCGGACAGTACGGCCGAAAGAGTCGCGTCGGGGAACGGCGGGATCGTCTCCCCCGGGACCTTCTCTTCCGACTGGGGGAGGTCCTGAACGAGGAGCCGCGCGACCAGCGCCGACGGATGGCCCCGCCCGACGAGCCCCTCGAACCGCTCTACGTCGGCCGAGCGCTGGAGCGCGCGGACCACCTCGGGGTTGAGCCCGTGGCTCTGGGCGAGGCGCACGCGGACCACCTCGGGTCGCTCGGGCAGGGCGCGACGCAGTCGATCGAGGCGGACCGGCTCGACACGGATCGGAGGTACGTCGGTCTCGGGGTACATGCGGTCGCGGCCCGGGAGGGGCCGGGAGTACCGGGTGCGTCCGTCCGGTAGCGGGTCCCGCGTCTCCTCGGGGATGCCGACGAGCGACGCCTCCGCGCGTGAGCGGACTTCGGCGAGCGCGCGCTCCGTGAGGGCGGGGTCCGGCGTGGCGACGATCACGAACGCGTCGGGCGGTCCGAGGCGAAGGTGCGCCCGAAGGCGCTCGACGGCCGCGGGGTCGAGCCCGTAGCCGGGCAGCTCATCGGAGTGGATCAAGCCCCGGACGCCCGCCGCACGCGCGTGGTCGGCGAGCTCCCGCCCGAGCCGTTCGGCGGAGGGTTCCGAGCCGCCCAACGTCCCGGCGAAACCGAGGAGGCGAAGGGCACGCACCGACTGCCCGCGGCGGACCGCGTCCGGCAGGAGCCCTTGGCCTTCCCGCGGCAATGCGGCGGCGACGTCGACGGTCGGTTCCGACGGGACCGAGGCGCCGCTCTCCTTCAGGCGGTCCCGCGTCGCGAGGAGGATCCGCTGCCGCTCCTCCTCGCCCTCGGCGTAGCGATGGAGCAGTCGAAGCTCCTGGACCCCCTTGATCTCGACCCGCGCCCCGCCCTCGGTCGAGACGTTGACGTCCTCGCGGATCGTGCCGATCCCTCGCCGGACCCGACCGGTCGCCCGGAGGAGGAGACCGATCTCCTCCGCGACCTCGCGCGCCTCGGCGCCCGACGTGATCTCCGGCCCGGTGGCGATCTCGATCAGCGGGATCCCCAACCGGTCGAGGCGGAAGGTGATCTCGCCGGGCTTCTCGGCGGTCTTCCGGGCCGCGTCCTCCTCGAGGCACACCGAGAGGACCGAGTACCGGCGGCCCCCGACGTCGATCCAGCCGTCGACCGCGACGAGCGCCGTTCGCTGAAAGCCCGCGGTGTTCGAGCCGTCGACCACGATCTTCCGCATCACCTCGATCTCGTCGAGCGGGCGGGCGTGCACGAGCAGGGCCATGGTCAGCGCCGCGTCGACCGCCGCCTCGCTGAGCGCGTGGGGTGGCTCCTCGTCGAGCTCCACGAGGCAGCTCGAGGGGACGATCTCGTAGCGGAACTGCGTCCCCCGGGCCGCCTGGAACGCCGCGGCCGGGTCGACGGTGTGGTTCTCTCCCCCGGTCGCGCGGAGGTGGCGAACGACGCTCCCGTGGAGCTCCTCGGATAGCTCGGCGGGGCACGCGCAGAACAGTTTGCCGTCGGCGAGCTGCTGGTGCACCTCGATCCCGGCCTTCAACGGTCCCCCTCGGACTGTCGGCG
>Ga0075436_100000825_pt1 | contig 20635 bp, 15 predicted proteins | sample RhiMethybrSRZTD5_FD_75303 | JGI IMG/M metagenome (GOLD analysis project Ga0075436, IMG submission 75303) | Populus rhizosphere microbial communities from Tennessee, USA - Rhizosphere MetaG P. TD hybrid SRZTD5 | ecosystem: Host-associated > Plants > Roots > Rhizosphere > Soil | place: USA...
AGGCTTGAGGACGAGCTCGCCGGGAGCTTGCCGAACGTCTCAAAGAGCCACGGGATGCCGTAGCCGATCGAGACGGCGACCGCGAGCAGCACCACGACACAGACCCACACCGCCGGCCGGCGCACCGTCTTGAACAGCTCGCCGGAGAAGGCCCTCACAGCCCGGCCTCCCCACCCGTCAGCTCGATGAACACGTCTTCGAGCGACCGCTCGCGGGCGCCCAGCTCGGTCACGTCGACGCCGGCCTGGACCAGCTTGCGGTTGAGCTCCGCCGTTCGGTTGACGTCGACCTTCAGGCTGAAGGCGCCGTCGCCAGTCGTGTTCACGTTGTCAGCGCCGGCCTCTGCCGTCAGCACCCGCAGCGCCGCTTCGGCCGGCTGGGCGCGGATGGTGATCGTCGCGGCCCCGCGCAGCTCGTCGATCGTCCCCTCGGCCACGAATTTGCCCTTGCGGATGACACCGATGCGCGTACACATCTGCTCGACCTCGCCAAGCAGATGGCTCGAGACCAGCACGGTACGCTCGCCCTTGCCCAGCTCGGTGATGAGACCGCGGACGTCCGCCATACCCTGCGGGTCGAGGCCGTTCGTGGGCTCGTCGAGGATGAGGAGCTCCGGTTCCTTGATCAGCGCGGCGGCGATCCCGAGCCGCTGCTTCATACCCATCGAATAGGTCGAGAACTTGTGGTCGGCCCGCGGCGTCAGCTCCACCTGCTCCAGCGCCGCCGCGACTCGCGATTCGGGCACAGCGCAGTAGATCGCCAGCAGCTTCAGGTTGTCGCGGCCCGTCAGGTATGGATAGAAGGCGGGCGTCTCGACGATGGCCCCCACGGAGGCGAGCGACCCTGGAGTTCCCGGTAGGGCCCCCGCAACTAGCGCAGATCCGGCAGTCGGCCGGATGAGGCCGAGCAACATCCGCAATGTGGTGGTCTTGCCCGCGCCGTTGGGCCCGAGGAAGCCGTAGACCTCGCCCCGGCGGACAACCATGTCCAGCCGGTCCACGGCGACGATGCCGTTGCCGTAATGCTTGGTCAGGCCGTGCGTTTCGACCATGTTCTCGGCGGCCACGGGTCAAACTCTAGTGAGGTTGCCCGCCCGGAATAGTTGCTTGCGCATGCAAGTTACGTGGTTGTGCGCTCAAGGAAAGCGCAAGTAACAACTTTCAGGGAGAAACCAATGGTTCGCTACGACATCGACCACGCCCACACTCACGTCGGATTCACGGCCAAGCATCTGGCGGTCTCGACCGTCCACGGTGAGTTCGCCAAGTTCGACGGCTTCTTCGAAGGCCCCGACGACGACCTGACCAAGGCCCGCGGCACGGTCACCATCGACGTGGCCAGCATCAACACGCGCAACGAGACGCGCGACAACCACCTTCGCTCGGCCGACTTCTTCGACGCCGAGAAGTACCCGAGCATGACCTTCAAGGTCAACAGCATCGAGTCCCTCGAGGGTGACACCTATCTGGTGAAGGGCGACCTGACCATCAAGGACGTCACCAGGCCCATCGCGCTCGACGCGACTGTCGAGGGCCGGACCGCGGACCCGTTCGGCGGAAGCAAGGAGCGCATCGGCCTCAGCGCCACCGGCCAGCTCAACCGCATGGACTTCGGCCTCAACTGGGACGGGCTAGCGGGCGCGATCCCGATGGCCAGCCACACCATCAGGCTCAACCTCGACGCCGAGATCGCGGTCAAGGCGGCCGAGGCGGCCGCCGCATAGCCTTGACCCCACCCTAGCCCTCCCCCGAAAAACGGGGGAGGGATTCGGTCAAGGCATCCCTACCATTACCCCAATGCGCAGCACTGTCGAGACCTCCAGCACCCGGCTCTGGGAAGGCCTCTCACGCGCCCATCACCTCATGACGGCCGCCCTCGAGAAGGACATGCTGCCCGAGGCCGGCATGCCGCTCGCTTGGTTTGAGGTGCTGCACCACCTGTCCCAGGCGCCGGATGGTGCCATGCGCTTTCAGGAGCTCGCGCGCGTCTCCGGCATCACCGACAGCGGCGCCTCACGCCGCCTCGACCAGATGATCAAGGCTGGGCTCATCGAGCGCCGCTCGTGTCCCACCGACCGGCGCGGCGTGTTCGCGCACATCACCGCCAAGGGAACGGCGGCGTACAGGCGCGGTCACGCCGTATTCGTGAAGAGCCTCCGCCGGAACCTCACCAGCCAGCTCGAGCCGGCCGAGATCGACAGCCTGCGCGCGAGCCTGGAGCGCCTCGCCTAGGAGGCGGCCAGCTCCAGCGGCGCTTTCTGCTCCGAGACCGGCGGCGCCTTCTCCTTGGTCCAACCGAGAAGCCCGATCACGGCCAGCAGCAGGATCGTGCCGGCGATCTGCGCTGGGTAGATGGGCTGCGAGAACCCCCAGGGCGCCGGGCCGGCCGCTATGAGCGTCGCCGCCACGGGATAAGCCATCTCGGCGATGGTCGCGAGCGAGGCCGGCGTCTTGGCCAGCGCGCGGTAGTAGAGAAGCAGCGCCAGCAGCCCTGGGACGAGGGCGATCCCGAGGAGGTTGGGAACGAAATCGGTCACGGTGTAGTGCGTGAAGCCGGCCCCTCCCTCGGAGACCAGCACGATCGCGACCAGCACCGGCAGCGCGACCGTGAACCGCAGTGCGGTCATGCTCCAGAAGGAGATCGACCCGAGGGCGTAGCGCCCAAGCACGGTGCCGCTGGCCCAGAGCGCCGCCGCACCGAGCGCATACAGACCCGCTTCGACTCTGCCTCCCCGCAGGTCCGTGATCGGCGCCAACGGATGCTGCAGCGTGATGCTCGGGGCCTGCAGCACCAGGTAGACCGCGAGGATCGCCACCGCGACCGCCGGCCAGAACCACGGCCGGCGCCGCTCGCCGAGGACGATCCAGGCGAGCGTGATGGCGATCAGCGGCTGCGTCTGCTGGAGCACGAAGGTCTCGGAGTAGATGCCGTACGAGAAGGACTTCGTGAACAGGATCGTGGCCACGGCCTGCGCGCCAGCGGCGATCAGGATGATCGCCACCCAGCCGCGTGGCCCGAGCTTGCGGACATCCCCCCAGCTCTTGATCAGCACCGGCAGCAGGAACAGCGCGACCAGCGCGTCCTCGGCGACCACGATCTCGTTCGCCGTCAGGTGCCTGACGAGCTGGTTGCGGAAATAGGCGTCGGACGCCCACAGCGTGGCCGAGACGGCCACGAAGAGGACGGAGAACCGGTCGATCAGTCGATTCATCGAACTCAGCTTCAAACCACCCGCGCGTGAGGTTCCTTCCGGAAAAAGAAAGAGCCCGGGCGCCAGGCCCGGGCTCCTAATTGTGCGGTTTAGCCGAGCGTCAGCAGCCGGTGGCCGGCTGGCGGAAGCCCGGGAACGGGTTGAGGTCGCCCATCAAGGTGTAGCGACCGATGTCGGTTGACGGTGACTGGGTCGGTTCCGAGATGGTGTTCGGGGCCGTGCGCATGAACCACGGGAGGAGCGCTTCGTCCTCCGGGTGGTAGAAGCCGTCCGCGCTCTGCGTTCCGTTGGGGTTCGGCCCCTGCTGGTAGGTGTTGGTGCCCATGGCGAAGCCGATGCCGACCACCGGGTCACCGGTCTCGAGGACGCCCGTGCACCCGTACTGAGGTGCCGTCGGCGTCAGCCAGGGCTCGACCTTGTTGTTGACGAACGGGTCGTCGGCCCACTCCGCGATCTCGTGGCTGAGCGGGTGGATGTCCTGGACGGCCCAGTCGGTGCCACCGTTCGGCCGTGCGTAGATGCCGGGCTGGAGGTAGGACGCCCACGCGAAGGTCTGCACGTGCTGGTTCGCGTTGCCGTTCACGGAGCCGGTTCCGTGACCGTTGACCTCACCGGCGCCGTGGAAGCCGATGATGCAGCAGTTGAGGACGTTGGACCCGATGTGCAGCAGCACGTTGCTGGTCCAGAAGAGCGGCAGGTGCAGCGGGTTTGACGACTGCATCAGGTTCTGGATCCGAGAGCCCCACCATGCCGCGTCGACGTCGGCGAAGATCACGCCGCGCCCGCTCTGCAGCAGGACGGCGTTGCCGCTCGGCACGTCGATGGTCACCGTCGGAAGGATGGTCGTGGTCAGACGAAGGTGGTACGGGCTCGAGCCGGTCTGGTTGAACTGCGCCCGCATCGTCGCGTCTTCGAGCTGCAGCTGGTTGCCGGCGTCATTCTGTGAAAGCGCGCCGCCGGGTCCTCTGATCTCGGCCGGCGTGTTGGGGAATGCGCCCGCCGCGGTGGCGGCCGTGGTCGATCCGTAGTCGTTGGTTGCGAACTGCGGTGAGGCAAGCGCCGCGGGAAGCGAGGCTGTGCCGTCGAAGGTCATGCCGCCGACGTTGACGATCAGCGGTGTGATGTCGACCTGGACGGTCGCGTCGCAGGCCGAACCCGAACATGTGAACGGGTTCGCGCCGACCATGTTGTAGCCGTACGTGACGCCGTTGTCCGGGTTGACCGCGGTCCCGGCCCAGTTCTGGATCGTGGCCGAGGTGTTCTCGGGCGGGGCGCCGCCCATCGTGGACGAGAACGCCTTGAGCGTTCCATCCGGGATCACCGGGATCGAGTTCTTGCTCGAGGACGCGCTTGCGCCCATCGAGCCCGCCACCAGCGCACCCACCGCGGCGAGCAGCAGAGCGCGCACCAATTTAGAGCCGGTCTTCATACACACACCCTCCAACGCTTAAGAACCGAGGCTAACGGAGCAGAGACAAGAAGCATATGGAGCCGGGCTGAAAATGGCAAACTTTGCCCTTTTCCCGGGCCCGGGTGGCAAATCAGTCCTCTGGGACCGACGCCTCCAGCTGCACCTCCGGGTGCTGCAGGACGTAGACCAGCTCCGGCCGGTCGTGCCCCTCGAGCCGGCGGTGCCCGACGCTGACCAGGCGAAGGTCCTCGCGCATGATGTCGGCCACGATCGAGTAGGTCGTCTCCGAGACCAGGATCTGCTTGCCGACAGCCCGCCGGCGGAGCTTGGCGCAGCGGTTGACCGCTGGCGCCCGGTAGTCGCCGTCGTCCGCGTCCGCCTCCCCCGTCAGCACCGCCATCCGGACCCGGATCGGCGTGTCGTCCGGCCAGGCCTCCGACTGCAGCGCGCGCTGCGCCTCCACCGCCGCGGCCAGCGCGTCGGTTGCGCGCAGGAAGACCGCGAAGAAGCTGTCCCCCTCGCCCCGCTCCTTGAGCACCACGCCGCCGTTAGCCTCGATCGCGGTTGTGAGGAGGTGGTCGTGGCGCTTCATCGCCATGTACATCGCCATCCGGCTCTTGAGCCACAGCGGCGTCGACTCCTCGACGTCGGTCATCAGGAAGGTGACGATGCCGTCCGGCAGCGCGCTGAGGCGTTCAGCGCCGATCGAGTCGTCGGCCACCTTCGCGGAGCCGTTCTTCTCGGAGCGGGCGGGGTTGAGGCCGGCCTCGATCGCGAGGTAGTCGTCGATGTTCGAGATGCGGCGGAAAAAGTGGACGTTGAAGGACGGCACGAAATTCCAGCTCACCAGGTCCTCGCTGACCTCGCCCTCGCGCCATACGTCGCGCTCCGACTGCAGGAGGCGCCCGAGCTTCATGACGGCCGGGTCGTCCAGGCGCAGGTGGCGCGCGATGTCATCGCTCATGACCCGGGTGTCTGCTTCGTCGGCGACGACGGCAAGCCGCACCGCGCGGACGAAGTTGTCGATGTCGGCGTCGGTGTCGCGACAGCGGTGCAGCTGGTCGATGGAGAGCCGAACCTCGGTCGCGCCGTTCTCCGTCGAGCCCGCTGCAAACGTCTCGATCACGCGCTCGAAGCTGTCCACGACCGCAAACTCGCGCGTCACTCTCTGGTAGAGATCCGCGATCGCGGGCCAGCGGCCGTTCGCGAGGAAATAGCTCGCCGCCTCCTGCTCGTACAGCCAGCGCGAGCCGCCGAGATCAAGGTCCACGTTGAGGGCGGTTTGCAGGAAGGCCACGAGGAGCCCGTACAGCGACTGGACGAAGGTCAGCGAGTCCACGCCCGCGACCTCGATCGTGCGGTCCAGGCCCAGCCCTGGATTGGGCTTGGCCTCTCCTTCGCTGTGGGTTGACGCCTCGACCGAGACGCCGTTGCCGTGGTTCCGAAGCTTGATCCGGGTCAGCGAGACGCGTGGACCGGGGCCGCCGATGTCCGGGCTGTCCGCGACGTGCACGAGGCCGCCCGGACCCCACGCGCGCTGGATCGGGGCACGCAGGTCGGTCACCAGAGAGTAGAAGCGCTGGATGAACGTCCACGCCTCTTTGCCTGGCGGGATCTCGTAGTCGTCGTGGCGCACCCTGCGCAGGTCGTCCTGCCAGGCGCCGCTCAGCGCACGTCGAAGCCCAACCAGACCCGGCTGCACTTTAGATTTCCTCCCCCCAGATCACTTTTTGGGTGGCCCCTTCACCCGGCGAAAAGACTAGACGCGCAGACCCGCCCCGGCACCTTCTTCACGATTTTTAAGAGCTCGCCGCCGTCATTTGCAATGACGTCACTTTTGGCGATTTGTCGGCATCCGTTGACACCTGTTAATCGTTAAGCAGATCTTAAGCCGAGCCCTCGCCCTCGGTGAGCTTTTTGGTGCTGAAGTACCGTTAGCGAAAGATCGATCACCTTCAGCGACCAAGGAGTTGTCATGAGCGCTGACCAGGCAGCCCAGCACGCGATCGAGACGATGCAGGTCGAGGAGCGGCGATATCCGCCGACTGCGGAGTTCCGGAAGCAGGCCAACGCCCAGCCCGACATCTACAACCGAGGCTTCGACGACTTCTGGAGCGAGGAGTCGAAGCGGGTCACCTGGTTCGAGCCGTGGCAGCAGCTGTACGAGTGGAAGCCTCCGTACGCGAAGTGGTTCGTCGGCGGCAAGCTGAACGTCTGCTTCAACGCCGTCGACCGACATGTGGACGCCGGCAACGGCGACAAGGTCGCGTACTTCTGGGAGGGCGAGCCAGACGGGGAGCGCCGCACCATCACGTTTCGCGACCTGCAGCGCGAGGTGGTCCGGTTCGCCAACGGGCTGAAGAGCCTCGGCGTGCGGAAGGGCACACACGTCGGCATCTACATGGGCATGGTCCCCGAGCTTCCGATCGCGATGCTCGCGTGCACGCGCATCGGCGCGCCGTTCACCGTCGTCTTCGGCGGGTTCAGCGGCGAGTCCCTGTCCAGCCGCATGAACGACATGCAGTGCGAGCTGCTCCTCACGCAGGACGAGGGCTGGCGGCGCGGCAACCGCGTGCCCCTGAAGGGAAATGCCGACGCGGCGCTCGAAACCTCGCCCACGGTCAAGCAGTGCGTGGTGGTGAAGCGCACCGGCGGGGACGTGCAGATGAAGTCCGGCCGCGACCTTTGGGCGGAGGAGATGCTGAAGGGTGCGAGCGACGACCCTTCGACGTGCCCCTGCGAGCCCATGGACTCTGAGGACCTCCTCTACCTTCTATATACGTCCGGTACGACCGCCAGGCCGAAGGGCATCATCCACACCACGGGCGGATACCTGGTCGGCGTCGCGACGACGCATCACTACATCTTCGACATCAAGCCCGACTCCGTTTACTGGTGCGCGGCGGACATCGGATGGGTCACCGGGCACAGCTACATCGTTTTCGCACCGCTCACCAACGGCACCACGGGCATCATCTACGAGGGCACCCCCGACTTCCCCGACAAGGACCGCTGGTGGAGGATCGTCGAACGCTACAAGCCCGACGTCCTTTACACCGCGCCCACGACCATCCGGACTTTCATGAAGTGGGGCCCGGAGCACATCGAGAAGCACGACCTGTCGTCGCTGCGATTGCTCGGCTCTGTCGGTGAGCCGATCAACCCCGAGGCGTGGATCTGGTACCGCGAGCACATCGGCCGGAACCAGGCGCCGATCGTCGACACGTGGTGGCAGACCGAGACGGGAATGATCCTCATCACGCCGCTGCCTGGCGTGACGACTCTCAAACCGGGCAGCGCGACGCAGCCGTTCCCGACCGTCGACGCCGCGGTATTCAACAACACAGGCGAGCCGGTGCCGCCGGGGGGCGGTGGTTACCTCGTGATCCGCAAGCCGTGGCCCGCGATGCTGCGCGGGATCTACGGCGATCCGAAGCGCTACGAGGAGACCTACTGGAGCCGGTGGAAGGACACCTATTTCGTGGGTGATGGCGCGCGGGTCGACGAGGACGGCGACTTCTGGCTTCTCGGCCGCGTCGACGACGTGATGAACGTATCGGGTCACCGCATCTCGACCATCGAGGTCGAGAGCGCGCTGGTCAGCCATCCGGCAGTGGCCGAGGCGGCGGTGGCCGGACGCAACGATGCGCAGACCGGCCAGGCGATCGTCGCCTTTGTAACCCTCAAAGCCGGCAGGGAAGGGACGCCGGCGACGATGAAGGAGCTGCGCGAGCACGTCGGCCGCGTCATCGGAAAATTCGCGGCTCCGGCCAACATCGTGTTCACGCCTGAGCTCCCGAAGACGCGTTCCGGGAAGATCATGCGACGCCTCCTGCGGGACGTGTCCGAGAACCGGCCGCTGGGTGACACGACCACGCTGGCCGATCCGACGGTGGTGGCAGAGATCGCGCGCCGGGGCAAGGAGGAGGCCGGGAAGGAAGAAGGCTAGCTCCCCTCCCCCGCCACGCGGAGGGAGGGCCAGGGTGGGGGCGCCAGATAGACTCCGCGGGTGCGGTACGTCAGCGCCGCCGGGGCGGTCGTGGTCTCGGCGCTGGTCCTTTACCTCTCGTTCTTCGGCCTGGGCCTCACCCTCCCCCCGCTCGGACCGGCGTTCAACCCTTCGACCGGGGCCTGGACGATGGCCGCCGACGCCGCCTCGAACGGAGCCCAGACCCTACATCTCTCCGGGCTGACGCAGCCCGCCCGCATCGTGCTCGAGGCGAACGGCACGGCGCACATCACGGCCGCAACCGATCACGACCTCTTCCTCGCCACCGGGTACGTCCACGCCAAGTTCCGGCTGTTCCAGATGGACCTGCTCCGGCGCCAGGGCGAGGGCCGGCTCTCCGAGGTCTTCGGCAAGGCCGCGCTCGACAGCGATCGCTTCGAGCTGCAGCTCGGGCTCCTGCGCACGGCGCAGGTCGAATGGGCGCAGCTCCCCGCAACCGACCCCTCGCGCGTCGCGCTCGAGGCGTATGCCCAGGGCGTCAACGACCGCATCGACGAGGCTGAGCGTGAGCACCAGCTGCCCGCGATGGTGACGCTGTCGAACTACAAGCCCGCTCCCTGGACTCCGATCGACTCGCTGGTCGTCAAGGGCGACATGACCCAGACCCTCAACTTCACGGACACGCCGCTGGTGATGGCGCAGCTCGAGAAGACGCTCGGGCCGGACCTGACCTCCGAATGGTTCCCGGTGCTGCCGCCGAACCAGCAGTCACCGTACGACCCGGGCCCCTACCCGCCGAACTCGGGTGTCCAGAAGATCCCGCCTCTGTCCACGCAGAAGGCTGAGCTGACGACCGAGCAGGTCGCATCGGCGGAAGCGCTGTATCAGCGGCTCGACGCCCTTCCGGCGGGACTCATCGCGCATGGCGGCGAAAGCAACAACTGGGCCGTGGCGCCGTCGAAAAGCGCAACCGGCGGCGCGCTGCTCGCCGGCGACCCGCACCTCCACCTCACCCTGCCCGCGATCTGGTACCAGCTGACGATGGACTCGCCCACCTACCACGTCGCCGGCGTGAGCATCCCCGGCACTCCGGTGATCCTCATCGGCCACAACCAGCACATCGCCTGGAGCCTCACGGACGCGCAGAACCAGCAGACGTTCTTCTACGACGAGCAGGAGGACTCCTCGCACCCCGGCGAGTACATGTGGAACGGCCAGTGGACGAAGTACACGTTCGCGCACTACGACATCCCGGTCGCGGGTGGCGCGACACAGCACCTGACCGTGAAGTACAGCGTCCACGGCCCCGTGATCAGCGATCGGGGTCTTTCAACGTCGGTGTGGTGGGCGGGCAACATCCCGTCGCAGGACCTGAGCGTGATGCTGCGAATCGACCAGGCGTCGGACTTCGCCGGTTTTCGCACCGCGCTCAAGGACTGGCTCTCGCCGACCCACAACTTCGTGTACTCGGACGACAAGGGCAACATCGGGCTGATCTCGGCCGGTTACTACCCGCAGCTCGCGCAGGGCGGCGGTCCGCAGTGGCTCCCGATGCCGGGCACCGGTGAAAACGACGTCATCGGCACCATCCCGTACGACCAGATCCCCCAGGTCTACAACCCGCCCTCAGGATTCGTTTGGTCGGCGAACCAGCGCCAGGTCACGAGCGGCTATCCCTTCTACATCGGCACCGCATCGAATTTCTTCGACCCCGGTTACCGCGCGAACGAGATCGCGCGAACGCTGAGCCAACCAGGCAAGAAGTTCACTGCGATGGACATGATGGCGCTGCAGACCGATACTCGGGACTACCTCGCCGGCGAGGTGGTGCCGAAGCTGCTGCAAGCACTGAACGGCGAGCAGCTCAACGCCACCGAGCAGCAGGCGCGTGACGCGCTCGCGAGCTGGAACGACAACATGGACGTCAGCTCCAGCGCCGCGAGCGTGTGGTGGATTTTCTGGCAGGAATATCTCAACGGCACCTTCGATCCCTGGTGGAAGAGCCACAAGGTGAAGATCGACCGCGCTGAGCTGAACGACGCCCTGACGCAGGACCTGGATGCGTGGACGCTGCACGATCCGACGAACCCGGCGTTCACCCTGGTCGGCGCGACCCAGAACGCCGGCGACATGATGAAGCAGTCCTTTCACGCCGCCGTGTCGATGATGGCCACGCGGCTCGGCTCCGATCCGTCGAAGTGGACGTGGGGCCGCATCCACCAGCGCACGCTCGAGAACCTGGCCCTGATCAGCGGGCTGGATTACGGCCCCGTGCCCGAGCGCGGCGACGCTTACACACCGCTTGCGGCACCCGATTTCCCGTCGACCCACGGACCGAGCTGGCGCATGGTCGTGGATTGGAGCTCGCAGTCGTTCAGCGGCGTGTATCCCGGCGGCCAGAGCGAGAACCCGGCATCGGACTGGTACAGCGACCGCGCGCAGACCTGGCTCGACGGCCACTACGACCCGATGCTCGACGCCACTCACGCGGCGACCACGACCGGTGCGGTGACCTGGACGCTGCAGTCGTGAGCCTCCTCGTCCGCTTCCTCACGGTGCTGGTCGGCGCGGCCGCCCTGGCCCTCATGGGGGTGCTGGTCGGCGCGTGGTGGGCTCCGTTCGTCGCCGGGATCGCGGCGGGAGTGCTGATCCCTCGCGGCTGGTGGGCGGTGCTCGCCGGCGCTGTCGCCGGACTCGTCGCCTGGGGCGCGCCGCTCGAGTACGCGCAGATCGAGTTCGGCCTGGCCCGCACCGCGACCAGCCTCGCGGCGATCATGGGCTTCAACGGGGCGGCGACCATCCCGGTCGCTCTGACCCTGGTCGTCGGCATCCTGCTCGGGTTCAGCGGCGCCTGGTTTGGTACGGTGGCCCGCTCCTTCTACCCGACCGCCCGGGCTTCCGTCCCCAGGCCTGCCCGCCCGCAGAAAGAAAAGAGCGGACGGCCGCTCGACGCGGCCGCCCGCAGGAACTGACCGAAAACCGAGCTACATGCCCGGCGCCGGAGCCGGAGCCGGAGTAACTGCCACGGCCATGGCAGGCCCGGCGTGCACCGCGTGCCCTCGCCCGACCGCCCAGAAGACGACCGCGAGCAGGACCAGGAACGCGACGGTGACAAAGGTGTAGATCTCGAACGTGGTGCGGCTTACTCCCGCATAGTCGGCCAGCCAGTCGCTCGTGAACAGGCCGGGCCACAGCGCGAACACGGTCGCACCGATGACCCAGAACTCGCAGAGGATGACCGCAACCCATGCACCCGCATTCCCACCGGGAATCACGAAGGGCCGCTTCACCTCTGGGTACTTGCGGCGAAGAGTGAGGACCGCCGGGAAGATGAGGATGTAGGAGAAGGTGGTGGTCGAGATGACCAGTCCGAGCACGGCGGCGAAGTAGCCCGCAAGCCCGCCGCTGGTGACGAAGAACGTGATGAACATGAAGATCGTGGCGATGATCCCGGAGAGGACGTTGACCACGATCGGGGTGCCGAACCGGCTCGAGAAGTAACCGAGCTGCTTCGGACCTGAGCCGGCGAGAGCCCCGATCGCCATGAGGCGGTCCGAGCCCATCAGCCAGGTGGTGCCGCTGGAGAGGAGCACGAACACCATGGCCACCGCGGCGGCGTGGTTGAAGAACGGTGCGGCGCCGCCGAAGACGCTGCTCGAGGCGAACTGATAGGCGGCCACGAATCCGGAGACGTTGCTCAGCTGGTCGGACGAGAGGATGAGCACGACGCCGACGATCGGGATTGCGTAGCCGAGGAAGGAGATAAGCCCGGAGGCGTAGACCGCGCGTGGAATGTCGCGTTGGGGGTTCTCCATCTCCTCGCTGGCATTGGTCTGCAGCTCGAAGCCGATCCACTGAAAGACGATGACGCCGATGACGCCGATCAGGACTGTGGAGTCGGTCGGGAAGAACCCGGCAAGGGTGCCCTTGAAGCCGTGAGAGGTACCCGAGATGATCACGAGGATGGCGAAGAAGCCGAGCAGAGCAAGGCGCAGGATCGCGCCAAAGTTCGGCACCCACTTCATGTAGCGCAGGGACAGGATGTTCATCGTGACGGCGCCCCAGATGAAGAGGAAGCCGACGACCGTTTCAGCTCCCTGGTTGCCGCCGATGCTGCTGCCCCACAACGCGTCGAGCGCCGCAACAGTTGTCGCGGTCAAGGTGCCGCCCAGCCAGATCGGGTTGCTCAGCCAGTAGAGGACGCCGACGACCGCGCCGGCGAAGTGGCCGTACGCGAGGCGTACCCAGTCATAGGTGGCGCCCTCGGTGGGGTACGCCGCCCCAAGCTCGGCCGTGATGAGGCCATATGGAATGAGGAAGGTCACGGCGGAGACGATCAGCCACAGGATCGCCTGGGCGCCGTACGACGACGACTGCCCGATGGTGTCGAGCGCGACGATCGCGCAGATCGTGAAGAAGATCATGTCGAACCGGAAAAGGGACTTCTTGAGCTTTCGCTTCTCAGCTACCAGCTCGGCTACAGCCTGAGCCTCTGCCATAGATCACCCTCCCGAAATAGGCGTTACAAAAACGCCAGAATTAGATCCCCCTGCGCCGAGACTGTCAAGTTGGGCGCGATTCTGGAGACGGCGTGGACGATCTCGGATTGACCGGTCAGGCCCTCACGCCCGGCGCCCAGCGGAGCTGGTGGCTGCGGGAGGCGCTGGCCGCGGAGAAGGATCCGGCGGCCTGCCCGCCGCTCGGGTCTGACGCAACCGCAGACGTCGTGATCGTGGGCGGCGGGTTCACCGGCATGTGGACCGCCTATCAGCTGGCGAGAAAGAACCCTCAGCTCGGCATCACGATCCTCGAGCAGGACATCTGTGGCGGCGGTCCCAGCGGACGGAATGGCGGTTTCGCCAGCGGTTGGTGGGACGAGCTGGACAGCCTGACCAAGCTGTTCGGCGAGGCTGGGGCGGTCCGCACGTGCCAGGCGCTGGGTGCGTCGATCGATGGGCTCGGGAAGTTCTGCCAGGAGCACGGTGTCGATGCCTGGTATCGCAAGGCCGGCTACATCTACGCGGCGACCGGACCGCGTCACGAGCACGGTTGCCAGGAGATGGCGCACGCAGCGGCCGCGGCGGGACATCCCGAGGAGATGCATCTGCTGACACGCGAGGAGGTGCAGGCGCGCTGCGCGTCACCGATCTTCCGCAGCGGCGCGTTCATGCGCGACGGGGCGCAGGTGCAGCCCGCGTTCCTGGCTCGCGGCCTGCGCCGCGTCCTGCTTGGGCTGGGCGTGCGGATCCACGAGGGCAGCACCGTGCTGCGCCTCGACGCAGGGCCCGCCGCGGTGACCGACCGGGGCACCGTGCGCGCCAAGCACGCCGTGCTCGCCGTCAACGCCTGGGCCACGGGTTGGCCGCAGCTGGCTCGCCGCATCGCCGCGTGGAGCAGCTACATCGTGCTCACGGAGCCCGCGCCCGAGAAGCTCGAGGAGATCCACTGGACCGGCGGCGAGCTGATCACCGACCTCCGTCACTCTGTGCGCTATTTCCGGACCACGCCCGACGGCCGCATCGCGTTCGGAGGCGGCGGCGGCCGCGCGTCGGCGCACCTGGGCGACGCATTCACACGCGATTCACGCGCGGTGCGCGAGTCCGCGGAGGGATTTCGGCGCTTCTTCCCGAGCTGGAAGGAGGTGGCCATCGTCGACGCGTGGGGCGGCCCGATCGACGTCTCGTCGACCCACCTGCCGACGTTCGGCTCGCTGAGCCCGAACGTGCATTTCGCGGTCGGCTACACGGGCAACGGCGTGGCGCCGTCACACCTCGCGGGAATCGTTCTCTCGGACCTGGTGCTCGGCGCGGACACCGACGCGGCGCGCCTTCCGATCGTCAACGCGCGCACGCGGAACTTCCCGCCGGAGCCGCTGCGATCCCTCGGTGCGGCCGCCGTGCGGCGGGCGATCATCGCTTTCGACACCGCCGAGGAGAAGGGCGAGAAGCCGAACCCGATCGCGTCAGCCGTCGCGCACCTGCCGCGACGCATGGGCTACCTGCTCGGTCCGTAGCCCGGCGGCGCGTTTGACGCGGAAGCGAACCGATGATAGGTTCCGCGGCAATTCTGTAAGGAACGTTTCGGCCGGCTTAGACAAGGAGGGGACAGAGTGCGCACAACGGAGGACCAGGCGAGCCACGCCGACGTCCAGGACCTCGCGCGGTTCGGCTACACGCAGGAGCTCAAGCGGATGCTCGGCGTCTACTCGAGCTTCGCGATCGCGTTCTCGTACATCTCGCCATCGACGGGCATCTTCACTCTCTTCATCCTCGGTATCGGCCTGGCCGGACCGGCCTTCTTCTGGAGCTGGCCGATCGTCGTGGTGGGTCAGCTGCTGGTCGGTCTGAACTTTGCGGAGGTCAGCTCGCACTTCCCGGTTGCCGGATCGGTGTACCAGTGGTCGAAGTACCTCTCGAACCACACCTATTCATGGTTCACGGGCTGGATCTATCTCTTCGCGGGGGTGCTCACCGTTGCGGCCGTGGTGGCGACGGTGCCGCTGGTTCTCATCCCGCTCCTCAACAGCGTCTTCGGCCTGAACATCGGGACTGACTTCGAAGCCAACCGCAACGTCGCCGCCCTCGTCCTGTTGAGCACGACGCTGCTGAGCATCTTCGGCGTACGGATTGTGCAGATCGTCAACAACACCGGTGTCGTGTTCGAGATCCTCGGCATGGTCGTCTTCGCGCTCATCCTTCTGCTCTTCTATCACCACCAGTCGGCGTCGGTTCTCTTCGACGGCAGCTACCTCAACGCCGGGCCGACCGCGATAGGCACCTTCTTCGGGGCCATGTTCATGTCGCTGTTCGTGATCTACGGCTTTGACACGGCAAGCACGCTGGCCGAGGAGACCAAGAACCCTCGGCGCGAGGCGCCCCGCGCTGTGCTGGCCGCGATTCTCGGCGCGGCGGTCATCGGGGCCATCTTCCTTTTCGCCACCATCATTGCGGTGCCGGGCGACATGACCAAGTTCGTCTCCGACATCGGCGCGGGCAAGGATCCGTTCCCGCTCGTCACCATCATTCAGGCGAACTTCCCCGGCTGGGCGGCGAACCTCTACCTCTTCGTCGTCTTCGCCGCCATCTACGTCTGCTGCCTGGCCATCCAGACTTCGACCATCCGGCTCGCGTTCGGAATGGCGCGCGACGGCAAGCTGCCGTTGGGCCTCATGTGGAACAAGGTCAGCCCGACCCTGCACACCCCGGTCGGCACCTGCATCGTGGTCGGCGTGCTCGCGGGCCTTCCGCTCATCTACTACACGGGCGCGGCGCTGATCGCCATCGGCGCGACCGGCATGATCTACCTGTCGTACATCCTCGGCAACATCGCCATTCTTCTGGCCCGCTTCCGCGGCTGGCCGGAGGAGAAGGCGCCGTTCAGGCTGGGCTCCTGGGGAACGATCGTGAACGTCCTCGCGCTGCTCTGGGGCATCGCGATGGAGGTCAACTTCCTGTGGCCGCGCGACTTCAGCGCAGGCGGGCAGAACCCGCCGCTGAGCGTCCTCCCGAACTTCACCAACACGGGCACCCTTGGCATCCAGGGACCGCTCGGCAACTTGCCGATCTACGAGACCACCCTCGCGATCATCCTCCTGGTCGGCGCGATCTACTTCTTTGCCGCCCAGCGCCGGACCGCAAGCTCAACGACCATCAAGCCGGCCGAAGCGCCGGCAGTCTAGAAACAGGACGGGGCGGGACCACGGTCCCGCCCCAACCACACTCCTGACCTGATGAGAACGCACGCGCGCGCGGTCGTGATCGGTGGCGGGGTCGGCGGCGCGTCGATTCTGTACTGGCTCACCCGTCTCGGCTGGAAAGACGTCGTCCTGGTCGAGCGGGCGCGGGTGACGAGCGGCTCGACCTTTCATTCGGCCGGGCTGGTCGGCCAGCTCCGCGGCTCGGTGAGCCTGACCCGGATGATGATGAACTCGGTCGACCTGTACCGAAACCTTGGCGCGGAGGTCGGGCTGGAGACGGGCTGGCACGAGGTGGGCTCGCTGCGCCTGGCTTCGAGCGAGGAGCGCATGGAGGAGCTGGCCCGCCAGGCCGGCTGGGCCAAGACGTTCGGCCTGCCGCTGGAGCTCATCTCCGCCGACGATGCCCAGCGTCTGTTTCCGCCGATGTCGATCGAGGGCGTCCACGGCGCCGCCTACCTGCCGACTGATGGCTACATCGATCCGAGCCAGCTCACCTTTGCGCTCGTCGAAGGCGCGCGCCGGCGCGGCGCCGAGATATGCGAGGAAACGCGGGTCACTGGCATCGAGCTCACGTCCGGCGCGGTGCGGCGGGTCATCACCGACAAGGGCGCCATTGAAACGGAGCTCGTGGTCAACGCGGGGGGCATGTTCGCCGCCGAGATCGGCCGGCTGGCGGGCGTGACCGTGCCGCTGATACCGATGGCGCACGAGTACCTGATCACCAAGCCCTCCGGGCTGCGGCTCGACATGCCGACCATGCGCGACCCATCGCTGCTGGTTTACTTCCGGCCCGAGTCGGGCGGCCTGGTGATGGGCGGCTACGAGCGCGACCCCGCGCCGTGGAGCCTGGACGGAATCCCCGCGGACTTCAACGGCAAGCTGCTCGCGGAAGACTGGGATCGCTTCCAGCCGTTGATGGAGAACGCGATTGTTCGCGTCCCGTCGCTCCGCGACGCCGAGGTTGTTCGGCTGGTGAACGGGCCCGAGGCCTTCACGCCAGATGGCGAGTTCATCCTCGGCCCCAGCGACGTGCGCGGCTTCTGGGTCGCGGCCGGGTTTTGCGCGCACGGCCTGGCCGGCGCCGGCGGCATGGGGCGCCTGGTCGCGGAGTGGATCGTGGAAGGCAAGCCCGCGCTCGACGTTTGGGAGATGGACTCGCGGCGTTTCGGCCGCCAGTACGCGAGCCGCGACTACACCCTGGCGCGCACGACAGAGGTCTATTCGACCTATTACGACGTCAAATACCCGGGCCACGAGCGGATGGCCGGGCGGCCCCTGCGCCTATCGCCGGTGTACCCGCGGCTGAAGGAGTTGGGCGCAGCGTTCGGCGAGAAGTCGGGTTGGGAGCGGGTCAACTGGTTCGAGCCCAATGCGGCTCACGGCGACGAATCGCTGCGGCCACGTGGCTGGGCCGGGCGCCTGTGGTCGCCCGCGATCGAGGCAGAGCACCGCGCGTGCCGCGAGAACGCGGCGCTGTTCGACTTCACGTCCTTTGCGAAGATCGAGGTACGGGGGGCGGGCGCAGCCGCGTTCCTGGAGCGCCTCTGCGACAACCGCGTTGCGCGCGCGGTCGGCGCCCTCACCTACACGCAGATGCTCAACGCGGCCGGCGGCATCGAATGCGACTTCACCGTGACCCGCCTGGCAGAGGATCGGTTCCGCATCGTGACCGGCACGGCGTTCGGCAGGCATGACCTGGCGTGGATCCTGGAGCACGCGCCGCGGGACGGCTCGGTGCAGATCGAGGATGTGACGTCGGGATACGCCTGCATCGGCTTGTGGGGTCCGCGCGCTCGCGAGATCCTGCAGGCCACCACCCCGGTCGACGTATCGAACGCGAAGTTTCCGTACATGACCGCGCGCGAGCTCGCGATCGGCTCGGTGCCGTGTCTCGCGCTCCGCGTCACGTACGTCGGCGAGCTGGGTTGGGAGCTCTACTGCCCCTCGGAGTACGGCCTGCGCCTGTGGGACACGCTTTGGGAGGCTGGGCGGTCGCGCGGGCTCAGCGGGGGCGGCTACAAGGCGGTGGATTCGCTGCGCCTGGAGAAGGGGTATCGGGTCTGGGGCTCGGACATCGGGTCAGAGGTCGACCCATTCCAGTCCGGCCTCGGCTTCTGCGTGAAGCTCGACAAGGGCGACTTCATCGGCCGGGAGGCACTGTTGAAGAAACGTGAATCGCCCGCGCCCGAGCGGCTGGCGTGTATCGCGCTGGACGATCCGCATTCCGTGGCGCTTGGGTCGGAGCCGGTGCGCCGGCGCGGCGAGCTCGCCGGCCGCGTGACGAGCGGTGGCTACGGGTACGCGGTCGGGCGCTCCATCGCGTACGCGCTGGTGCCGGCGGACGTCGCGGTGGGTGAAGAGGTGGAGGTCGAGATCTTCGGCACGTGGGTCGGCGGCCGGGTCTCCGAAGAGCCGCTGTACGACCCGAAGGGTTCGCGAATCAGGGCTTAGCTGCGGATCCCGTAGCGCGCGTTCCAGCGCTGCGCGCCCTGGTAGGCGTCGATCATGCCCCAGATCCAGGCGCCGAGCATGACAGGGATCCCAATCAGGAAGAACGACGCGAAGATGCCGACCAGGTAGACGACCAGGATGATCACCCCGGTCTGCGTATCGCCGTTGACCATCGATCCGACCCCGGGCAGGAAGAGCGAGATGATCAGGCTGACCGCGGGGCTTTTCGGCGCGACGGCGAAAACCGGCTGACCCGGCGCATAGACGACCGGCGCCATCGCGACGTTCGGCACCCACTGCCGGCCGTCCCAGCGCCACTTCCCGTCGGGCGAGACGGTGCCGGCGGGTTGAACGGGAGGTGGCATCTGCGACACGGCAGCGCCATCTTGGACGCGAGCAGGCGCGGCGTCAAGAACCGGATCTCACAACGTGTTGGTTTGCCGGGAAACCAATGGGTTGCGGCCCGCAGAAGTTGTTGGAGTGCCGGCAAACCAACGATCAGCCCGCGCTGAACAGCTCCTCTGCATGACGCTCGAGCCGGGCGAAGTGCTTGTCCGCGTACCCCGCGAAGTCGAAGTCCAGCTCCGAGATCCCGCTCTGCAGGACCCCCCACATCGCCTCGCGAAAATCCGACATGAACTTCATCTGCCTCAGCTCGCGCAGGTGCGCGTCGCCCGCCGCCCCGAAGTAGGCCACGAGCAGCGCGCGGTCGTCGTCCGCCTCGAACCCGTGGTTGACAGAGAAGTTCGCGAGGTCGAAGAAGCGGTCGCCCATCCCCGCGTACTCCCAGTCGACGATGCGGATCTCGCCGTCGTCCAGGAAGTTCGCGTTCAGCAGGTCGTTGTGGCACGGAACCTGCTGCTGCCGCCCACGCGCCTCGCGGATCCGCTCAGAGATGACGCGTGCGCGCGCGTAGGCGGGCGGAACGCGCACCCCGTGCTCCTCGGCCTCACGCGCGTAGAGCTCGACAACGTCGTGCGAGTCGAACCGACCGGGGATCGTCCCAGCACTGTGGAACCGGCGCAGCGCCCCGGCCACGCGCCGGATCGTCTCGGGCTGCCGCATCTCCTCGATCGGGATCGCCCGGCCCTCGATGAACTTCGTGATCAGCCATTCCTCGGCTTCGATGAACCGCTCGACCGGCGGCCCCACGCCGACCTCGGCGGCGCGCGTCGCCGCCGCGCGCTCGATGCTCCGGTCGATGCCGAGCAGGTCCGTCTTCGCGCCGCCCATGCGCAGCACGTACGAGCGGCCGTCGACGTCGACGCGGAAGTTCATGTTCGTGATCCCGCCCGCCAGCGGCCTGACCACCTTCGGGCGCCCCGGCCACAGGCGCTCGGCGGCGGCCTCGGCGTCCATTCGCGGCGATCATAGAATTACTGCACTTTGGGGTCTAACGCCGAAGAGCTGAAGGCGCTCCGGGAACGCTACGTCCCACGGGGCATCACGACCGCGCATCCCCTGGTCATCGACCGCGCCAGCGGCTCCGAGGTCTGGGATGTGGAAGGCAGGCGCTACATCGACTTCGTGGGCGGCATCGGGGTGATGAACGTCGGGCACGGCCATCCCAGGGTGCTGGAGGCGGTCAAAGAGCAGCTCGACCGCGTCACGCACGCGTCATTCCAGGTCCTGATGTACGAGTCCTATCTGCGCCTGGCGCAGCGGCTGAGCGACATGGCCCCCGGCGAGGGGCCGAAGAAGGCCATCTTCTTCTCCACCGGGGCCGAGGCGGTCGAGAACGCCGTGAAGATCGCACGCGCCGCCACCGGCCGCTCCGCGGTGATCAGCTTTCGAGGCTCCTTCCACGGCCGCACCCTGCTGACCCTCTCGCTCACCGGATCGGTGCAGCCGTACAAGCAGAACTTCGGCCCCTACGCGGCCGAGATCTACCAGGCGCCCTTTCCTTATGAATATCGA
>Ga0075436_100000826_pt1 | contig 20629 bp, 18 predicted proteins | sample RhiMethybrSRZTD5_FD_75303 | JGI IMG/M metagenome (GOLD analysis project Ga0075436, IMG submission 75303) | Populus rhizosphere microbial communities from Tennessee, USA - Rhizosphere MetaG P. TD hybrid SRZTD5 | ecosystem: Host-associated > Plants > Roots > Rhizosphere > Soil | place: USA...
GGGCGAATCCGTCTCGGCGCGCGCGGCTTCGCGCTCGGACAGGATCCCGGCCTCGTAGACCCGGTCGGCGATTCGAAGGGCCACGGTCGCGATGCGCCGCCCCTCGGGGCCCGAGAAGGCGCGAACGGCGTCGCTGGAAAGGCCCAGGGCGCGAAGACGGTCTGCGGCGCGCGCCTGGAGGGCTGCGCTCTGGGTCTGGACGCGCAGCGAGTCGAGCGACGTCTTGACGGCCGTCTCCACGGTCTCGTCCACCGAGAACACGGGCGCGACGCGGCGCGCGGCCAGCGTCTGTTCCTGGCGGAGGAGGTCGCGATCCTTGAGAAGGTAGAACTGGAAGGGCGCGATGAGGTCGCGCTTCGCCGGATACCCCTCGCGAAGGGTCATGACCTCGAAGCTGGACTCCCTCGGGAAGAGGAGGCACGTGAAGACGAGGAACGAGGCGAGGAGCACCAGGCGGCGGAAGCGCCGGGTCTGGCGCACCAGACGCCGGACGAAGGCCACCGGATCGCGCCGGCGAGGCTCGAGCACCCGGAGGGGCTCAGCGCCCATTGGTTCCTCTCTTGTTCTCGGCGGTCTTCTCGTGCGAATCGAACGCGCGGATGATCTCGCGGACCAGGTGGTGGCGGACGACGTCCCGGTCGGTCAGGTACACGAACTCGATCCCCGGCACCTCGTGGAGGATGGACTGGATCTCCACGAGACCCGAGGCGTGCTCCACCCCGAGGTCAATCTGGGTCACGTCTCCGGTGATCACGGCCTTCGAGCCGTATCCCAGACGCGTGAGGAACATCTTCATCTGCCCCACCGTGGTGTTCTGGGCCTCGTCCAGGATCACGAACGCGTTGTTGAGGGTGCGCCCGCGCATGTACGCGAGCGGCGCCACCTCGATCACGCCGAGGTCGAGGAATCTCCGGATCTTCTCGAAGGAGAGAAGGTCATTGAGCGCATCGTAGAGCGGCCGCAGATACGGATCGACCTTCTCCTTCATGTCCCCCGGCAGGAATCCCAGGCTCTCCCCCGCCTCGACGGCGGGGCGCACCAGGAGAATCCGCTCGACCTGCCGCGACTTCAGCGCGTGCACCGCCGCCGCCACCGCGAGGTAGGTCTTTCCGGTTCCCGCGGGCCCGATCGCGAACACGATGTCGTGCTTCTGGAGCGCCGAGACGTAGCGCGCCTGCCCGAGCGTCTTGACGCGAAGGGTGCGCTTGTCGAAGGAGAAGAGCACCGGCCGCTCGTAGATCTGGAGCGACTCCTCGCGCTCGTCGGCGTCCGTGACGCCGATGAAATTGTGGACGTCGTGCTCCTCGAGCACCGCGCCCTTGCGTACCAGCTCCGCGAGCGAGCCCAGGATGGCGGCCACCTCGTCGACGGTCGCGGGCTCGCCGCGCACGGCGAGCGAGCCGTCGCGGTAGGTCAGATGCACGGGGTAGCTCCGCTCCACCAGCCTCAGATTCGAGTCGTTCCTTCCGAACAGAGCGAGCGGGTCCAGATCCTGGATCCCCACCAGCCTCGTCGCTTCCTTCCTTCCGCCTTTCGTTTCGTCGGTCATCTCGGGATGGAGAGCTCCTGTCCTGGGTAGATTACGTCGGGGTTCTTGATGTGCGCGCGATTGGAATCGTAGAGGGCGCGCCAGCGGTTGCCCTTGCCGAAGATGCGGGGAGAGGCGCTGATGGCCCAGAGGGACTCTCCCTTCCGCACCACGTGGCGGGCCGTCCGGCCCGCGCCGGGACCGGGCGTTGTGGCCTCCGGAGCCGGCGGGGCGCCGCCCGCCGCGGCCCGCGCCTCGAGCGCGGTGCCCACCGCGAAGAGGGAGTCCCCTTCCGCGCGCAGCCGGAGCGAACGGGCCTGGGTCTGGTCCATCTGCTCCTTCAACGCGAGCAGCTCTTCCTTGTAGATCGAGTCCTGCCTCGCGAGCTCCGCGCAGTATTCGGCTCTTTGTTCCTTGCTCAGTTTCTTGAATTCCTTGTCGGAGTAGTAGTCCCCCAGCGAGGCGTCCGCGACGCGCAGGACGGGTTTTCCGCACCCTTCTATAGATGCCGTGAGGACCAGGAACAATGCGGCCCCCTGAAGCCAACGGGCGCTCAATGATGACGCACGGCCGCGAGGGAGTCGAGCCGGGCCTGGATTTCCGCAACCCGTCGAGCGGCCGCCTCCCGGCGGGCGTCCCAGGCCCCCTCTTCCGCCTGCGCGCGGTCGGCATCCTGGCGCTGGCGCTCGGTTTCCGAGCGCAGCCGGTCCAGCTGGGAAGCGGGCGTGGGGCACGGAACCGTGGCCTGGCCGCAGCCCGAAGCTCCAAGCGCCGCCAAGATCAGCGCCACGGCCAGGGCCCGTCTCCCCGGCCAAGCCTTCGCCGTCCCGAAACAGGCCGGCGGCAATTCGGCCCCGGCTGAGGCCGGATTGCGCCCATGGCGGCGAAGTGGAGGTAACTTATTTGTTTGTATCACTTAGGATAATATGGGGGTGGGCTTCCCGGCCCCGATCCCTCCGAATAAACCTAGGAGCGCCTGCGGGCCAAGTCAAGCCCGGTGGGGTCCCTCCCGGGTAAGAGCAGGAAGGATACCAGGTCAGGGTTGGATGCGAATCCCGAGTTCCTTCAAGTCCGCGGGGTCGATCGGCGCCGGAGCGCCGTCCATGAGCGAAGTCGCGCTCGCGGTCTTGGGGAAGGCGATCGCGTCACGAATGGAGTCCCCGCCATGGAAGAGAACCACCAGCCGGTCCAGCCCCAGGGCGATCCCGCCGTGCGGCGGGGCTCCGTATTCGAAGGCCTCGAGGAGGAACCCGAACTTCAGATGGGCCTCCTCGGCCTTCATCCCGATGGTGCGCATCACCGATTCCTGAATGTCCTTGCGATGGATTCGAATGCTGCCGCTGGCCAGCTCGTTCCCGTTCGCGGCCAGGTCGTAGAGCTGCGCGCGCACGCGCCCGGGGTCGGATTCGATGTGGGCCAGGTCCTCGTCGAGGGGCATGGTGAAGATGTGATGGGCCGGACCCCACGCGTTGTGGCTCTCCAGCCATTCGAAGAGCGGGAACCGGTGCACCCACAGGAACCGGAAATCCTGATCGTCCAGCTTGAAGGCGGCGTTCCCGATCTGCGTGCGCAGGAGTCCCAGGACGCGCTGCGCGAGCGAGCGCGGCCCCGCCGCGAAGAGGAGCAGGTCGCCGTCCCCGGCGCCCGCGGCGCCGAGGAGCCGGGGCACGAGGTCCGCCCCGATGTGCTTCGCCACCCCGCCGTCCAGGGCCGCTCCCTTGACGCGCGCCCAGGCGAGACCCGCGGCGCCCGCCTGCTTCGCCGTCGCCTCGTAGCCGTCGATCTCGCGGCGGGAGGCGGTGGCGAGTCCCGGCACGGGGAGGAGAAGCGTGGCGGTCCTGGGCGCGCCCGCCTTCGCCGCGCGGAACACCTCGAAGGCGCTCTCCCCGGCGATCTCGGTGACGTCATGGATCTCGAAGGGGATGCGGAGGTCGGGCTTGTCGCTTCCGAACCGGGCCATGGCCTCGTCGTAGGTGACGCGCGGGAAGGGCGCCGCGAGGTCGCGGCCGAGATCGCGGCGGAAGACCGACTGGAGGGTCCCCTCGACGACCTGGAAGACGTCGTCCTCGGTGACGAAGGACATCTCGAGATCGACCTGGGTGAACTCGGGCTGACGGTCCGCGCGGAGGTCCTCGTCGCGCAGGCAGCGCGCGATCTGGAAATAGCGGTCGAATCCGGCGACCATGAGGATCTGCTTGTAGAGCTGCGGCGACTGGGGGAGCGCGTAGAACTTGCCGGGATGCAGACGCGCGGGCACCACGTAGTCGCGCGCGCCCTCCGGCGTCGGCTTCACGAGGAGCGGGGTCTCGATCTCGAGAAACCCCTGGTCCGAGAGATACTCGCGCACGCTCCGCGTCATGTTGTGCCGGAAGATGATGCTGTTCTTGAGCGTCTCGCGGCGGAGGTCCAGGTAGCGGTAGCGGAGCCTCAGGTCCTCGGACGCGGTTCCGGCCTCGTCCAGCGGGAAGGGAGGCGTGCGGCTCACGTTCAGGATGGCGAGATCGACCGCCTCCACCTCCATGGCGCCCGTCTTAAGCTCCACGTTCTCGCTTCCGGGCGGCCGCGCCTTCGCGTCCCCCTCGACCAGCACCACGTACTCGCTTCCGATCGTGCGCGCTCTCTCGAGCAGCGCCGGCGCGAGCTTCTCGGGGCGGAACACCACCTGCGTGATCCCGTAGCGGTCGCGGAGGTCGAGGAAGAGCACCCCGCCGTGGTCCCGGACCCGGTGCGCCCAGCCCATGAGGCGCACGCGCAGCCCCGCGTGCTCGGCCCGGAGATCGCCGCAGCGGTGGGTGCGCTTCCTGCCCCGCAGGGGCTCGACCGTCATCGGGACGCCTCCACCGCCTGGCGACGCTCCGAGAGCCAGCGGCGCAACGCCTCGACCGAGGGCTGCCGTTCCTCGTCCGCGCCCTTCGCCATGTCCCGCACCGCGTATCCCTCGGCTCCCTTGGGGACGAAGACGGCCCAGCGCGCCTGGACCTTGGAGGCCCACTTCATCTGCGCGTTGGCGCTCCGCCCCGCCGTGTCCACCATGGTGAGGAGCGCGTGCCGCCGCGAGGGATCCTCGGCCAGGCCGCGGAGCACCCGCGCCAGCGCCTGGGCCTCCATCACGGCGTTGGGCTCGAGCGCGATGACGCAGACGTCAGGCGTGGCGGGCTTCGTCCCCGACTCCTCGCCCACGGCCAGGAGAAGCCGCTCCATCCCGATCGAAAAACCGATCGCCGGGGTGTCGGGCCCTCCGAAATCCTTCACCAGCTGGTCGTAGCGCCCGCCGCCACCCACCGCGTTCTGGGCGCCCAGGTTGGCGGCGTGGATCTCGAAGACCGTGCGCGTGTAATAGTCCAGTCCGCGCACCAGCCGTGGAGTGACCTCGTAGCGGATGCCCAGGGCGGTGAGCGCCCGCTTCACGGCCTCGAAGTGCTCGGCGCATTCGGGACAGAGGGAGTCGAGCACGCTCGGAGCCCCCGCGATGACGGGAGCGCACGAGGGCACCTTGCAGTCCAGGATGCGGAGCGGATTCGTCTCGAGGCGCTCCTTGCAGTCCCCGCAGAGGCTCTCCTCGTGCTGCTTGAAATAGGCGCGGATCGCCTCGCGGTACCGGGGCCGGCACACCAGGTCGCCGAGCGAATTCAGGAGCACGGTCACGTCCCGAAGCCCCACGTCGGCGAGGATCGCGCGGAAGAGATCGATCATCTCGGCGTCGGCCTCCGGCTTGGCCGAGCCCAGGAGCTCCGAGCCGATCTGCCAGAACTGGCGGTAGCGCCCGGCCTGCGGGCGCTCGTAGCGGAACATCGGACCCATGTAGTAGAGGCGCGCCGGAGTCTCGGCCCGGAGCGCGGGGTTCTCGAGGTAGGCGCGCACCAGGGGCGCGGTCCCCTCAGGGCGCAGGGTGAGCGAGCGCCCCTTGCGGTCCTCGAACGTGTAGAGCTCCTTGCGCACGATGTCGGTCGCCTCCCCGACGCTCCGCACGAAGAGATCGGTGGCCTCGAAGAGCGGCGTCCGGACCTCGCGATACCCGTAGAGGGCCTGGACGGAGCGCGTGCGCTCCTCGAGCCACTGCCAGCGCTCGACCTCGCCCGGCAGGATGTCGCGCGTGCCGCGGGGCACCTGGAATTTCACGGCGTTCCTTTCTCGGCCTCGGGGCCCGCCGCGCGGTCGCGGCGGCGGCCGATCGGATGGACGCGAATGTACTGCGTGAACACCACCGCGAGCGAGACCGCGGCGACGTCCATCATCCAGTCGCGGATGTCGCTGGTGCGCCCGGGCGTGAACCGCTGGTACAGCTCGTCCATGCCGCCCACCAATCCGCCCAGGAGCACGGTGCTCAGGGACCAGAACCTCGCGCGTCCTCCCCCGATCGTGAACCGAAACGCCCTTCCCAGGAGGAGCCCGAAGAGCGAGTACTCGGTCAGGTGCTCCAGCTTGTCGCTTTGGGGGAAGAGCGTCGGGATGTCGCGGCCGGGAATGGAAGAGGCTCCGAAGATCAGCCCGACGTACAGGATGACCGGGAGCCAGTAGCGAACGAAGAGCGAGGCGCGGGAGATCCGCGGCCGAGGCGAATCTCCCGCGTCGATGTTACGGAAGGTCAAACCGGCTCACGCTCCAGATATTCGTTCCGCGCCGCTCGGTATCGTAGATGCCGTTCGCGCCGTAGCCGTCGACCCGATTCGACACGAAGAAGATCGAGGAGCCGTCGCTGGAGAACCGCGGATGGAACTCGTCGGCGGGCCCGAACGTCACCGGCCGCGCCGCGGAGATGCTCGAGGCGGCCGCGTTGATGATGAAGATGTCCCGGTCCACGTGCCCCGGCAAACGCCGGGAGAACACGATGTGCTGTCCGTCGGGTGACCAATCCGGCTCGAGGGACGTGATGTCGCCGAGCCACGCGGCGAAAGGCTCCGGGTTGGTCGGAGGGTTTCCGCTCGCGGAGAACTTGTACAGCCCGCGCGGAACGACGTTGCCCTGTCCGAAATTCGCGTAGGACTCCGCGACGAGCGAGTCCCCCGTGCCGCGCCAGGACGGGTTCCAGTAGGTGTTCACGGCCTCGATGGAGGTGCCGCTCGTGGTCGTGGGCAGGACCGGAATCGGCGCCGTCGCGAAATTCCCGGCATCGCGCATCCACAGCTTCGGGTGGAAGAAGTTCGTGGAGACGGTGTCGGTGGCGTACGCGATCATCGATCCGCTGGGCGCGAAGCGGGGGCCGCCCACGAAGTGGTTCGAGTTGTTCGTCCTCTGCAGCACGATCAGAGCGCTGGTCGTGTCGCCTCCGGTCGAGGGCACCATGAAGATGGAGGCGCCGCCGTCCGAGGAGTGCAGCTTCCCCATGAACGCGATGCGCGAGCCGTCGGACTGGGCCGTGGGCTGGGTCGCCTGCCAGAAACTGCTCGTGATCTGGTCCGGCGATCCGAGCGGAGACGCGAGGGCCCACACGTCGGACTCCCCGGTCGCCGGGTTCCGGACCTCGGAGTAGTAGAGCCTCCCGCCCGCGGGAGGCGCCACGTCGAACTGGACCGCGATGGACCGCGTCCACCGCTGGAATTCATTGTCGACGTACACCTGGAACGTGCGCGTCTTGAAGAAATCGACGTTGTTCAGGTCGTCGTGCGCCTGGATCGAGACCGTCACCGCATAGGTGCCGATGGAATCCGGCGGGGTCCAGTGGGCCGTCCCGCTGGTGGAGTCGGTCAGCACGCCCGCTCCGGTGCTCCAGTGATAGCGGATCGTATAGCTGCGCGGATTGGACACGACGGCGGTGATGGCGTTCACGATCCCCCGGACCGGTGGCTCGTGATCGGAGCTCAGATTCTCGATCACGGGCGTGAAGGCGCCCTCCACGTTCAGAGTCTTGTCCTTGTTCGCGCAGCCGGTGAGGACCAAAAAGACAAAGATCCCCATCCAGAGCCCTCGTTGGCGATTCATGGAAGGGAAATGCTCCTTTCTGGGGGACACGGCGGTTACGACCGGAAACCCTATCAGGTTACGAGGGCTTCCGTCAACCCGGCGGCTGGGGGGAGAACGGCTCCACGCGGAGGAAATGGGCCTCCGCGTCCCGAAGCCGGGTGAGGAATTGGGCCGGCGTCGAGCTATGGCGCAGCGAATCGCGGACCGACTCCTCCTTGAGGAGGCGGGAGACGTTGGCCAGCGCCTTCACGTGGGGGCCCCGGAGGCTCTCCGGCGAGACCAGGAGGATGAACAGGGTGGCGGGCTCGCCGTCCATCGAGTCGAAATCGATTCCGGGAACCGAGACGCCGCACGAGGCCACGAGCTGATCGAGGAGGCGGGTCTTCCCGTGCGGGATGGCCACGCCGTTCCCGATGCCGGTCGACATCATGGACTCCCGCTGCAGGACTTTGCTCAGGATCTCGCCCTTCGTGTCCACGTGGTGGGCGGACTCGAGGAGCGAAACGAGCTCCTTGATGGCGGATTCCTTGTCGCGGGCGCGGAGAGAGAGCGAAACGGCGTCTTCGTTCAACAGCTCGGAGAGATGCATCGTGTGGCACGCTACCCGCGTCCGCGACGGAGCGTCAAGCGGAAAACGCCCTTGCGAGCCGTTCCAGTCCGAGTTTTCCCTCCCGCTCGTTCTCCACGGTGATGTGGACGGTATCCCCGGGGTGGAATTCGCCCGAGAGCAATCCGGCGGCGAGGGGATTCTGGATGCGGCGCTCGATGAGGCGGCGCAGCGGACGCGCGCCGAACACCGGGTCGTACCCCTCGCGCGCGAGCAGGTCCAGGACCGCGTCGTCCGCGGAGAGCGCGATCTCCTTCTCCGCGAGGCGCCGCTCCACCTTCCGGACCTCGAGCTTCACGATCTCGCGCAGCGCTTCCCGCGAGAGAGGCTCGAAGATCAGGATCTCGTCGATTCGGTTCAGGAGCTCGGGACGGAAGTGGCTCCGGAGCGCCATGAGGAGCCGGTCCCGCATGGCCTCGCCCGTCCGGCCCTCGGACTCGAGGATCAGATCGCTCCCGATGTTGCTCGTCATGGCGATGATCGTGTTCCGGAAGTCCACGGTGCGTCCCTGCCCGTCGGTCAGCCGCCCGTCCTCCAGGATCTGGAGCAGCACCTGCGACACGTCGGGATGCGCCTTCTCGATCTCGTCGAGCAGGACGACGGAATAGGGGCGGCGGCGCACCGCCTCGGTGAGCTGCCCTCCCTCCTCGAAGCCGACGTAGCCGGGAGGCGACCCGAGGAGCCGCGACACCGTGTGCTTCTCCATGTACTCGGACATGTCGATCCGGATCATGGCGTGCTCGTCGTCGAAGAGAAACGCGGCGAGCGCGCGGACCAGCTCGGTCTTGCCGACGCCGGTCGGGCCGAGGAAGAGGAAGGAGCCCAGAGGGCGGTTCGGGTCTTGTAGCCCCGCGCGCGCCCGGCGCACCGCGTCGGAGACCGCGCGCACGGCCTCGTCCTGGCCCACCACGCGCTCCTTCAGCCGCTCCTCCATGTGGAGGAGCTTTTCCAGCTCTCCCTCGAGGAGCTTCTCCACGGGGATCTTGGACCACCGCGCCACCACCGCCGCGATGTCCTCGGCGTCGACTTCCTCTTTCAGGAGCTTCAGGTCCTTCTGGAGCGCGGCCAGCTCGTCGCTCAGCTTCTGGAGCTCCTTCTCGAGCCCGGCGATCGAGCCGTAGCGGATCTCGGCCACGCGTCCGAGATCCCCCGCGCGCTCGGCCCGCTGCTCCTCCAGACGGAGCGCGTCCATCCGCTCCTTCGTCTGCCGTATCTTCCCGATCAGGTCGCGCTCCTTCTCCCAGTGGGCGCGAAGCCGCTTCAGCTCCTCGTCCGCGCGCTTCATCTCCGCGTCGATCTCCGCGATCCGGGTCTTCGAGGCGGGGGCGCGATCCTTCTCCAGGGCGCGCCGCTCGATGTCCAGCTGGCGCTTGCGGCGATCGAGCACGTCGATCACCACCGGCACGCTGTCGATCTCCATGCGGAGCCTGGAGGCGGCCTCGTCCACGAGGTCGATCGCCTTGTCGGGCAGCTGCCGGTCGGCGATGTAGCGATGGGAGAGCGTGGCCGCCGCGACCAGGGCCTGGTCCTGGATCTTCACCCCGTGATGGACCTCGTAGCGCTCCTTCAGGCCGCGCAGGATCGCGACGGTGTCCTCGACGGTGGGCTCGCCGACCAGCACCGGCTGGAACCTCCGCTCCAGGGCCGCGTCCTTCTCGATGCGCTTCCGATACTCCTCGATGGTGGTGGCACCGACGCAGTGGAGCTCCCCGCGCGCGAGCGCCGGCTTCAGGAGATTCGAGGCGTCCAGGGCGCCCTCGGAGGCGCCGGCCCCGACCAGGGTGTGCAGCTCGTCGATGAAGAGAATGACCAGCCCCTCCGACCGGGTGACCTCCTTGAGCACGGCCTTGAGCCGCTCCTCGAACTGCCCGCGGTACTGCGCGCCCGCCAGGAGCGCGCCCAGATCCAGGGCGACCACGCGGCGCTCCTTCAACCCCTCGGGCACGTCGCCGCTCACGATCCGCTGCGCCAGACCCTCCACGATGGCGGTCTTCCCCACGCCGGGCTCCCCGATCAGGACCGGATTGTTCTTGGTGCGCCGCGAGAGCACCTGGATGACGCGCCGGATCTCCTCGTCGCGTCCGATGACCGGGTCGAGCTTTCCCTTGCGCGCGAGGTCGGTCAGGTCCCGGCCGTACTTGGCCAGGGACTGGTACTTCTCCTCGGGATTGGGATCCGTGACCTGCTCTCCGCCCCGGATGCCGACCAGCGCGTCGTAGATCTTCTCGCGGGTCGCCCCCGCTTCGCGGAGGATGCGCCCCGCCTCGGAGGGGAGCGCGGGATCCACCATCGCGAGCAGGAGGTGCTCCGTGCTCACGAACTGGTCTTGGAGCCGGTCGGCCTCGCGCTCGGCCAGGTCGAGGATCTGGCGCAGGGTCGAGGAGAGCGCCGGCTCCTGCTTCGCGCCCGACATCGTGGGGAGCTGCTTGATCCGCGCCTCGACGGCCTTCTTCAGCGAAGCGGGCGAGGCTCCCGCCGCCTCGAGCGCCGGGCGCACCGCGCCCTCCTTCTGCTCGATCAGCTCGGCGAGGAGATGCTCGGGCTCGATCTCGGGATTGCCCGCGCGCGAGGCGCGCTCCTGCGCCGAGGCCAGCGCCTCCTGGCTCTTGGTCGTGAGACGGTCGAACCTCATGGGGAAGGAGTATACCGCGACCGGAACCTTGAACAATGGAGCCTGCGACCCCTACAGTCCCGGGTACCGTGCCCCCGACCCCCTCCTACCAGCAGCCTGATCTCGTGAGCGTGTGGGACCAGGTCTCCGAGCGCTACCGGAGCATCGACCTCGCCGCGCCCGATCACCGGGCGGGCATCGAGCGCTTCCTGGAAATCACCGGACCGCCGGCGGGCCGCTCCTTCTGCGAGGTGGGCTCGGGCTCGGGCACCACCAGCGGCCAGCTGGCCAAACGCGGCGGGAGGATGACGCTGGTCGACATCTCGCCCAAGTCGCTGGCCTTCGCGAAGCGCCACTTCGAGGGAGAGCGGCTCCCGGCCCAGTACGCGATCCAGGACGGGCTCAGGCTCGGGTTCCGGGACGGGGTCTTCGACGTGGTCTTCAATGGCGGGGTCATCGAGCATTTCACGGACGAAGGGAAAATCGCCCTCATTCGAGAAATGTACCGGGTCGTGAAGCCCGGCGGGCTCCTGGTCATCGTGGTCCCCAACGCGCGCGACGTTCCCTTCCGGCTGGGGAAATGGATCGCGGAGCGCCGGGGAAAGTGGATCTTCGGCTTCGAGGACGATCTCTCGGAGGGACGATTTCGAACGCTCGCCGAGCGCGCCGGGCTGACGGGCGTGGAATTCTCGGCGCACAACCCCGTCGTGGGCTGGTGGTTTCTCCCCTACGGCCGCCGGCTCACGGATCTCCTCGGGCTGAACACCGCGCGCTGGCACGCCCGGCGCTCGCGCTTCGGCCACGTGCTCGCACTGGCGGCGAGGAAAGCGTAGACGGCTCCCCTTACTGCGGCTCCTTCTTCGTCGCGAGCCGCTCCCGCGCGAGACGCGCCTCGTCGCTCCGCGGAAATCGGGTGATCACCATCGTGTAGTACTTCCGGGCGGAGACCATGTCCTTGAGCCGCGCGTAGGCAATGCCGGTTTTCAGGAGGGCCGCCCGGACCTTGTCCCCCTTCGGATAGTTCTCCACCGTCTTCTTGAAGTCCTCGATCGCGCCCTGGAAATCTCCGAGGGCGTAATCGCACTCGCCGATCCAGTACTGAGCGTTGTCCGAGACCTCGGTGGCGGGATAGCGGCGCAGGTACTCCGTGAACGCGGCCTTCGCCAGACCGTAGCGTCCCGAGGCAAGGTCGGAGTAGGCGGCCTGGTAGGCCTCCTCGGGATCCATGCCCGCGGTGGAGTCACGCACCCCGCCCGAGGCGACGCGCAGGCTGTCGGACGTGGAGATCCTCTGCTTCACGGCATCCATCTTCACCGAGAGCTGGGAGAAGCGCATGCCGGACTCCTCGAGCTTCCCCTGGAGCATGTCCATTCTCTGGTTCAGCTCCGACAGCCGCGTGTCCGAGCTGGCGCGCGTGGCCTGCACGCTCTCGCGCGTGTTCGCGATCTCGTGCTCGAGCGCGGCGAGGCGCCTCTGCTGCTGGGTCTCGAGCGTGACCAGGCTGTCCAGCGAGACGCTCGTCGAGCGGTAATAGCCCGAGGGCGCGCAGCCGGCCGCCGCCAGCGCGAACGCGGCCGCGCCCAGTGCCAGCCGCCCGATCATTTCGGGACGACGTGGGCGCGGCGATTCTTGGCCCAGGCTCCCTCGTCGTGGCCGGTGTCGAAGGGACGCTCCTTGCCGTAGGAAATCGTGGTGAGTCTCGCGGCCGGGATGCCGTAGCTCACGAGGTAGTCCTTGGCCGCGCGCGCGCGCTTCTCGCCCAGGGCGAGGTTGTACTCCACGGAGCCGCGCTCGTCACAGTGGCCCTCGATGACCACCTTCGCGCCGCTGTTCTTTTCGAGATATTTTCCGTCCGTCTCCAGCGCCGTCTTGGCGTCCTGGCGGAGCGAGAAGTCATCGAAGTCGAAGAAGGCGTCTTCCAGCCCGAAGCGCTCGCCCGACGCCTCGGTGGGCGGTGGCGGGGCGTGCTCCTCCGCGGGAGGCGCGGGGGGCGTCGATTCGGTCGGGGGTGGCTCGATCTGCGCTTCGGAGGACACCTTCTTTCTCGAGGAGCAACCCGGCGCAATGGCGAGCACGACGGCCAGCCCGATCAGGGCAACGGAAGCAAACCGTGGCTTCAGGCTCATAAGTGTGTCTCCCATCCGGTTCAGGTGGTTGGATACCAACAACTTCCGCATTTTCCGCAAGCTACCACAGCCCCCCTGGAAACGTCAACCCTACCCGGCGGGGGCCTCCCCCGAACCCCGGATATGCGGAACGTAGCAAACCTCGGGCCCCGGCTCCGGGCCCCGGCCTACCCTTTGACGGCGAGCTTGTTCTTGGGCCTCGGACCCCAGGCCGGGTTGAAGCATTCCCCGTCGCTGGTGAGCCGGACGACGTCGCTTCCGTCGGCGTTCATCATGAAGATCTGGCGCTTGCCCTCCCGGCTGGAGCTGAAGACGATCTTCCGGCTGTCCGCGGACCAGTGCGGGTTCTCGTTGTGCCCGGCGTTGGAGGTGATCTGGATGGGGTTCGATCCGTTCGCGTCCATCACGATCACGTCGAAGATGCCGTCGTGGCGCGCCGCGTAGCAGATCTTGTCCCCCTTGGGGGACCACTGCGGGGAGTCGTTGTAGCTTCCCTCGCTCGTCACGAGGCGCTGGTTCAGGCCCTCCACGTCCATCACGAACACCTGAGGCGACCCGGTGCGGTTGGAGGTGAACATGATCTCGCGCCCCGTGGGGCTGAAGGTGGGCGAGGTGTCGATCACCGTGTTCCGCGTCAGGCGCTTCGCGGTCTGCGCGTCGCGGCTGATGAGGTAGATCTCCGCGTTTCCGTCCCGCGAGAGCGTGCAGGCGATCCACTTCCCGTCGGGTGAATAATTCGGGGCGGTGTTGAGCCCGGGGCGTGTGGAGAAGGGGTAGGACGCGCCCCGGGTCATGTCGAAGAGGTAGAGATCGGGATTGCCGCGCTTGAAGGTGGTGAACGCCAGCTCGGATCCCCACGGCGCCCACGCAGGCGAGAGCGCGAGGCTCCGGTCGTGCGTGACCTGGCGCTGGTTTTCGCCGTCGTAGTCCATCACCCAGATTTCCTTCACCCGGCCGTCCTGCCTCACGTACGCGATCTTGGTCTCGGCGATCCCGCGCTCTCCGGTCAAGGCCTCCAGCACGTCGTCCACGAAGCGGTGCATGGTGTCGCGCAGGGTCCCCTCGTTGAAGGGATAGGTGCGGTCCAGGGCCACCTCGCCCGTGCCCACGTCGATCGCCTGGCCGTGGAAGCGGAAGAAGGCCGCGCCCTCTCCCTGCTGGACGGTGCCTTCGACCCGCACCGTCCCGGCCATGCTGGGATCCGGGGCGGGCTTCCCGTCGAGGGGCTCCACGTCCGCCACCTTGAATACGCCCGAAAGCTCGAAATCCTTCCGCGCGATCACGCGCCCCTGGGACGGAAGGGACCCCACCGGTCCCTCGCCTCGGAAGCGCGCGAGCATGAGGGGGGATTTCATGGTTCCCGTGGCCTGGACCCCGATCCGGACGTCGGTCTGGGCCACGAGACCCGGCGAGAAGACGGCGCTCACGGACAGAGCGAGAACCGTGGTGGCCGCGTAGAGGCCGAGGTGCTTCCTATTGGCTGAATTCGAACCCAAAGTGGACTCCCAGGTATTGGTCCGTGTACCCCGCCGGCAAGGGCGGTAGGGGCGTCGCGCTCAGGAGCGCGCGCAGCGCGGTCTGATCGAAAAAGGCATATCCCGAAGACGTCTCCACTTCGCTCATCGATACCTGCCCGTCACGCCCGATCCGAAAATACAGGACCGCCTTGATCGGTCCGCTCACTCCCTGGGGCGGTACCCAGCGCGAGCCGATCTTGTTCCGGAGCGCCGCGAGGTAGTACGCGAAACGGAAGTCCCCGTCCGTGCGGACGCTCGCGGAACGCGAGGAGTCCGCCGAGAACCAGCGCGGCGTGAGATCCGCAGCCGGAGCGGGCGTGACCTCGCGCGGCGAGGGCTTCGCCTCGGTGCTCTTTCCGCCTTTTTTCGGCGGCGTGCGCGCCTGCCGGACCACGACCTTGGCGCCCGGCGTGTAGCGCTTCATGAGCGCGGGCTTGGGACGCGCCTTCGGAGCCTCCTCGGCCGGCGCTTCCGGCGAGGGGAAGCTCCGGAGCGGCGTGATCCGGATGATCCGCGCGTGCGTCTGGGGACCCACGGCGCCGGCGACGGCGTATTCCTTCCCCATGGGCATCTTGAGCCAGAGGAGGGTCAGCCCCGCGAGGTGGAATCCGCAGGCCCAGGCGAGAAACCAGAGGCAGGCCCGGGTGCTGGGCGGCGCGGCCCCTCGCCGAAGCACTCCTGGCCGATCACGAAGCTCCATCGTTCGGGCATCCTGCCGTTAGGGCTCCTGTTCCAGCTCCAGCGCTTCGTGGAGCGACCGGACCGCGCGCTCCGCGTCGGCCTGGCGGACCACGCAGGTGATGGTGATGGACGACGTGCTGATGAGATCGATGTTCACGCCCGCCGCCGCGAGCGCCGAGAACACGCGTCCCGCGGTCCCGGGCGACGTCGCGAGCCCCTCCCCGACCACGGAGAGCATCGCCACGTCGGGGTCGTACAGGAACGCGCGCGCCCCGATCTTCTTCCGGACCTCCTCGAGCACGGGCAGCACCGTGTTCACTTCGTGCGAGCCCACCGTGAACGTCACGTCGTTCTTGCCGTCGGCGCCGCTGGCCTGGACGATCATGCGGACGTTCACGCCCTGCCCGCCCACGGCCTGGAAGATCTCCGACGCGACGCCGGGACGGTCCGGCACGCCGACCAGGGCGATCTTCGCCACGTCCGTGTCGTGCGCGATGCCGCGGATGATCACCTGCTCCATCGAATCCCCCCTCGCCACGCGGGACCCTTCGTTCCAGTTGAAGCTCGAGCGCACATGAATCGGCACGTTGAAGCGCCTCGCGATCTCGACCGATCGGTTGTGCAGCACCTTCGCCCCGAGCGACGCCAGCTCCAGCATCTCATCGTAGGAGAGCCGGGAGATCTTGCGCGCGCCCGGAACGATCCGGGGATCGGATGTATATACACCGTCCACGTCCGTGTAGATCTCGCATTCCGTGGCCTCGAGGGCCGCCGCCAGCGCGACCGCGGTCGTATCCGACCCTCCGCGCCCCAGCGTCGTGACCTCGCGGTCCTTGCTCACGCCCTGAAACCCCGCCACGATCACCACGCGGCCGCGCTTCAGCTCCTCGCGGATCCGGTCGGCCTTCACCTCGAGAATCTTCGCCCGCGTGTGCGAGGCGTCGGTCACGATGCCGCTCTGCGACCCGGTGAAGGAGACGGCCTCCTGCCCGCGGTCGTTTACAGCCATCGAGACGAGCGCCATGGAAATCCGCTCGCCCGCCGTCAGGAGCATGTCCATCTCGCGCGGGTGCGAGCGCGGGGACACCTGCCGCGCGAGATCGATCAGATCGTCGGTGGCGTCCCCCATCGCGGAGACCACCACGACCAGGTCCGCCCCGCCGCGGCGCGTACGCACGATCCGCTCCGCGACGTGATGAATTCGCTCGGGCGATCCGACGGACGTGCCGCCGTACTTTTGGACCAACAGCGGCATGGAGTGGAGATCGGCTCCCAGGGACTAGAGAAGCGTCGAAGCGTGCGCGCCCTTCGTCGCGATGCGGCCCGGGATGGCGCGCGCCTCGACGCGTCGCCGCGCGAAGGCGTTCACCATGGCCGCGCCCACGCGGCTCCCGCGTCCGGGGGCGTGGAACGCCAGCATCGTCGGGCCGCTCCCGCTGATCGTGACGCCATAGGCTCCGGCGCGGCGCCCCGCCTCCACCACTCCATCGAACCCGGGAATCAGCCGCGCGCGGTACGGGACATGGTACACGTCCCGGAGCGCTTCGGCCAAGAGTTCGAAGCGGCGGGTGATGAAGACGTGCTCCAGGGCCATCGCCCGGGCGGTGTTTTCCGCGGCGTGGCGGAGCGGGATCGAGGCGGGCAAGAGGGCGCGCGCCTTGGCGGTGCTCACGTGAATGGAGGGGACCGCGAGGGTCAGGGCGAGGCCGCGGGGCATGGCGAGGCGGAGCGCCTCCACGGTGCCGTCGCGGCGGGGCATGGAGAGCGTGAGCCCTCCGAAGATCGCGGGCGCGACATTATCGGGATGGCCCTCGAGGCGCGTGGCCTCGCGGAAGAGGGCCTCGGGCGAGAAGGCGTCGCCCATCCAGTGATTCGCGAGGGTCAGGCCCGCCACGATCGCGGAGGCGCTGGAGCCCAGGCCCCGGGACGGCGGGATTCGCGAGCGGATGGTGAGCGCGACCGTGGGGACAGCCTCCCGCGCCATGCGGAAGAGATGGCGAAAGGAGCCCAGGACGAGGTCCTGGTGCGGATCGATCGCCAGATCGCGCCCCTCGCCCAGCCTCCGGATGGAGAACCCGAACGGAATGCGCTCCGCGGTCACGGTCATCGGGATCTGAAGCGCCAGGCCGAGGCAATCGAACCCCGGCCCCAGATTCGAAGTGGATCCCGGCACCACGACGCGCCACCGCGTGATGCGCCGGCGGCTCATTCCAGGATGACCTTGCGGAGCACGCGCGGGTCGGCCTCGACCTTCTCGACCGAGTTCGAGACCGCGACCGCCCGCTCAGGATCCTTCAAACCGTGGCCGGTCACGGTGCAGACGATGGTCTTCAGCCCTTCGAGCTTCCCCAGGGAGGAGAGCTTCAATACGCCCGCGACGCTCGCCGCGGAGGCGGGCTCCACGAAGATGCCCTCCACCTCGGCCAGCGCCCGATAGGCCGCCAGGATCTCCTCGTCGGTCACCGTGTCGATGAGGCCTCCCGAGCGGTCCCGGGCTTCGAGCGCGGGCTTCCAGGACGCCGGATTCCCGATCTTGATCGCGGTCGCGATGGTTTTGGGCTCGGCGACCCGCTCGCCCCGCACGATGGGCGCCGCCCCCTCGGCCTGAAAGCCCAGCATCTTCGGAAGAGCCCGCGCGGGACCCGCGGCCGCGCGCTCCTCGTACCCCTTCCACGTGGCCGTGATGTTCCCGGCGTTCCCGACCGGAAGGGCGTGCGCGTCGGGCACGCGGCCCAGCGCCGCCGCGACTTCGTAGGCCACGGTCTTCTGCCCTTCGATCCGATCCGGATTGATGGAGTTCACCACGGAGACCGATCCCTCCTCGGACATCGCGCGCACCAGCTCCAGCGCGCGGTCGAAGTTGCCCTGGATCGCGAGCACCCGAGCGCCGTAGATCATCGCCTGCGCCAGCTTCCCGGACGCGATCTGCCCCTCCGGGATGACCACCACGCACCGCATGCCGGCGCGCGCCGCGTAGGCGGCCGCGGAGGCCGAGGTGTTGCCGGTCGAGGCGCACAGCAAGACCTTGGACCCGCGCGCCTTCGCCCGCGAGACCGCGACGGTCATGCCGCGGTCCTTGAAGGAGCCGGTCGGGTTCTGCCCCTCGATCTTCACGTGGAGCGTGACGCCGCTCCCCAGGCGGCGCGAGAGTCCCGGCGCTTCGACCAGCGGCGTCCCGCCCTCGAGAAGCGTCACCACCGCGTTCTCGGGAATCTCGGGGAGGATGTCGCGGAATTCCCGCACCACCCCGCGCCAGGGCCGCGCCTCGCTCATACGTCGAAGATCCTCACCGCGCGCGGCGCCTTGCGGATCGTCGGTAGTCCGGCGATCCCCCTCACGGCCTCGCGCACGTCCCGGTCCCTGGCCGTATGGGTGAGAATGGTGATCGAGGCCTCGCCGCGAACGCCCTCGGCCTGGAACATCTGCGCCACGCTGACGCTCGCGCCCCCGAGACAAGCGGCCACCTGAGCTAACACCCCGGGGCGATCTTCCACCATGAGCCGGAGGTAGTACTTCGTCCGGACCAGGTCCAGGGGGAGCCTCTGCTCCGGGTCGTGCCGCGGGGGGGATCCCATGACTTTCACGCCCGAGACGCACTCCCGCGCGGCGACCATGACGTCTCCCAGCACCGCCTGGGCCGTGGGATTCGCCCCCGCGCCCTTCCCGTAGAAGAGCATGGAGCCGGTCGCCTCGCCGCGAAGATAGATCCCGTTGAACTCGTCGCGGACCGCGGCCAGGAGGTAGCGCTTGGGGATGAACGCCGGGTGGACGCGCACGTCCAGCCCCTCGGGATGGCGGAGCGCGATTCCCAGGAGCTTCACGGTGTATCCGAACCGGTCCGCCTGGCGCAGGTCCTCGAGCTCCATCCCGAGGATTCCCTCGGTGGGAATGGAGCCCAGCGCCACGTCCATGCGAAACGCGCGCCGCACGAGGATCGAGAGCTTCTGCGCCGTGTCGGCGCCCGAGAGGTCCAGCGTGGGGTCGGCCTCCGCGAAGCCCAGGGCGCGCGCGGCCTCCAGCGCCTCGGCGAAGTCGCGCCCGTCGCGCTCCATGGTGGAGAGGATGAAATTCGTCGTCCCGTTCAGGATCGCGACCAGGAGCTGGAAGTTCTCGGTGCGGAGCCCGTGCTCCAGCGCCTGGAGCACCGGGATCCCGCCTCCCGCCGAGGCCTCGCAGCGAAGGGTGGCCTTCGACTCTGCGGCGAGCCGCTCCAGCTCCACGCCGTGGAGCGCCAGGAGGTGCTTGTTGGCCGTGACCACCGGGACGCCGCGCCGGAGCGCCGCGCGGACGGGCTCGAGCATGGATTCGCCGCCGACCAGCTCGATCAGGAGATCCACGTCCTCGGCGTTGGCCACCGCGAGGGGATCAGTTCCGACGTGGACGCCCGAGAGGTCGCATGCGCGGGGCTTGGCGGGATCGCGCAGCGCGATCCGCGCGACCTTGACCGGCGCGCCGACGGACTCACGGACGAGGCGCTCCCGCTCGTGGAGGAGCTTCAGGAATCCCTGTCCGACGACGCCGCAGCCGAGCAGACCGATACGAACCACCGAGGGGGACATAGACCCCGCAGGCTACCGAAGGGGTATGGGGCTGTCTACGCGGAAAGCCTGCGAAGCTCGTCGTCGCGCCGGGAAATGGACCAGCGCTCGCGGAAGGCCTTGAGCGAGAAGGAAGGATCCACGCGCTTGAGCTCGCGCGCGGCGCGCGCGATGCGGCGCAGCGATTCTTTGCTGCGGGTCTTCCGCCATTCGACATAGCTGTCCAGGAGCTCGTCCCAGGAGTTTCGCTTGTAGGACTTCTCGAAGTGCTCCTGCGTGCCGTGCTCCAGGTGATACATCTCGCCGGAGCTCATCTGACTCATGAGGTGCAGGTACTCGCCGCTCATCCAGATCATCACCTTGGTGTAGGCCTCGAAGTTGCGCGAGAGCTTGTCCATGACCTCGGCGATCGCGGCCCCGCGTCCGAAGAGGCGTGCCGCGTAGGCCGACGCGAACTGATAGTAGGATTTACCACGCCCGGTGAAACGGCTCTGGGCGTCCTCGTCGGTTTCCGGCGCGTCGCCCACGAGGGACGATTCGCCGAAGATGCCCAGCGACACGTAGAGGAAGTCCGCGTTCGCCTTGTACACGCGATAGCGCAGCCTCTGATCCTTGGTTTCCTGCACGCGCGCGAAGACGTCGGAATCGCGCGTGGAGATGTAGTCGGACTGCAGCAGATCCTGCTGCCCGGTCACCACGCCCGCCAGGAGCGAGGCGGTATAGACGTTCACGTCCTCGTCGTATTCTTTCAAGTCCGAGGGCATGTCGGAGTCGATCCGGGAAAGAAGGAAATTGTTGATGAAGAAGTAGCCGACGTTTTCGCGCGACGGCGCCGGGATCGACGCGAGGTCCGTCGCCAGCTTGATGTATGACTTGCCGCTCATACGCGCTCTCTCGTCCTTTCCTGTGCCCCCATGGCACGGGCCAACAGATGCGATTTGCACGATCCATGCCATTAGATTCCGGTTCCGCAGCGCTCGGAGCGCCCCGGCTGAAGATCGTGGCACCTTATTTGTTACGAGCGGGTTATAGCCTTCCATGGGCCTCTTGCCCCGCCGGCTCGTTTCCTGCCGCCCCTCTCACAGATGTTGCGGAAGCAGCATGTAGAGGAAACTCCGCA